>LSQX01093712.1_pt1 | contig 10028 bp, 10 predicted proteins | sample 654561 | NCBI WGS metagenome assembly LSQX01 (sample SAMN04489861, study PRJNA283612) | anaerobic digester metagenome | isolation source: 4 biogas reactors fed with cattle manure at either 37C or 55C with and... | place: Denmark: Kongens Lyngby | collected 2014 | reverse complement strand
GCATGTATAATCCTTGAAAGCCAGTACACGGCGTCTGAGTAAGCAGAGGAGTATAACAAGGACTTTGTCTGTTTTCCGGCAATGCCGTCTATCCTGATTTTATTATCCAATTGAAAATTAATTACCGCTCTTTCGGTTATTTTTCCATATATACCGTCTACAGAGCTTTTGTAATAACCTTTGTTTTGCAAGGCTTGTTGAAGCCGTACAACTTTTGTCCCCCTGCTTCCAAATTTAAGGTTTGTATACGATGAACTCCCGTGTGCTGCTATAGTTTGCATTAAGCATAGAACTATAATTATCAGCAACAAAAATACTCTTTTAACATTCATCTGTATCCTCCTTTCTAGGATTGGCATTTTTAGGGGCATCCAGCATTACAATACTGGTATTATACATAAGTAAACTCATTATGTAAACCTATATTTTTAATATACCATAAGTTACAAAAAACAATCTCAGGAAATACCGTTTATGAGGAGCCTTGTTTGGAAGTTTTATTGACATAGTCTTAAGGTTATTATAAAATCGATAATATAATAATTTTAATGTAATAAAAAAATAGTAAAGGTGGTATTTTAACATGAGGTGGGGAAGACTGGCCATAGTGTTGCTATTATTTTTTTGTGTATTTGCTATGGCGCAGGGGAAAAAAGTTTATGCAGCAGTTTCAAAGCAGATATTTATCACTGTAGAGATAAACGGCAATTACATCAAGATGGATGTGCAACCATACATAGCTAATGGAAGGACTTATGTACCGCTGCGTTTTGTAGCAGAAGCATTAGGAGCAGATGTACAATGGAACCAGGAAGAGAAAAAGGCAAGTGTATCTTGTGATGATAATAATATAGAAATGTTTGCAGGTAGCAATGTAATTTTAGTAAATGGTGAAGAACAGCATATAGACACAAATATTGAGATTGTGGACGGGCGCATAATGATTCCTATAAGGTTTATTGCAGAAAACTTAGGTTGTTCTGTGGAGTGGGATGATTTGGTGTTTTCTGTAATAATTGAAAAGGAAGGCATTGAAGTACCACAGGAATATATTTACGAAAGGGAATACACAGATGAAGATTTAATATGGCTTGCTAGAATAGTAAATGTTGAAGGCGGCGGGCTGTCATTAGATGTAAGACTTGCAATAGCAAATGTGGTGTTAAACAGAAAAGAAAGCCCACGTTTTCCAAACAGCATCTACGATGTCATTTTTGATACAAATTATAGTGTCCAGTTTCCACCTGCACACAGGCCAGGTTTTAAAGAAATGGTACCATCAAAGGAATGCATTACAAGTGCCAAAATGGCATTAGAGGGAATTAACAATATAGGTAATGCCTTGTTTTTTAATAACGTACCTTTTAAAAGCAGAAGCGTTACCCTTCACAAGATTATAGACGGTATGTATTTTTATTATTAAATGTTAAAAAAAATTTATTTCAAATTAGCTTTAAATTGCTTATAATAAATTTATTAAGTTGTTGTTAAAAAAGAAAGAAATTTATGCAAGAAAGAAAATTAATAAATATTGCGGGGGTTATTATGAAGTATAGTAAATTTATAAGTTTTATTTTATTAACTGTTATTACTTTTTCTCTGGTTTCATGTTCAAATAAAAAGACTGATGGGGACGAGAATAAAAAAGTGGATGAAAACAACATTATAGCAGAAGTTGCAGGTGAAAAAATAACAGTACCGGAGTTAAGATTTGTTTTTAATCATATAAGAAATGTGTGGGAAGAAGATGCCAATGTAGACAGGACAGATAAAAAGCAGGTAAAAGAGTTTTGGGAAACAGAGTTTGAAGGTAAAAAAAGGGAAGACGTAATAAAGAAGGAGTCTTTAGAGGACTTAATAGAAATGAAGATATTAATCAGTAAAGCAAAAGAAGAAAATATCCAGCTAGATGAGGAAGATAATGAGGAAATAGATGAACTTTTAAGACAATATATTGAAACAAACGGAGGGGAGCACCTTGCCGAAATTACACTTAATACAAATTTTGGCATGAGTTTAGAAGACTATAGAAAGATAAATGAAGAACTTGTGCTTTCAGCAAAATATAAAAAAGAAGCTGTTAAAAACATTGAAATTCCTTTAGAGGACATAGAAAAATACTATAACGAAAATATTGATGAAGTTGAAATGGTGACTATAAAGTATATTTTAATTCTCACAGAAACGTACCCTGATGAAGATCCTCTTACGGAAGAAGAAATAGAAGAAAAGAGAAAGTTGGCTGAAAATGTTTTAAATATGGCTCAAAATGGTGAAGATTTTGATGCTTTGTCTCAGGAATATAATGAGGACCCGGAAGTAAAGCTATATGGCAATAAGCTTACTTTTTCCAGAAAGAATGCCAGGGAGGACTTAAAAGAGTGGGCTTTTAGTGCAAGTGTAGGTGAACTTACCATGTTGGAAGTACCTGCAGGTTTTATGATACTTAAGCTTAGTGAAAAACATGGTTTTGATTTTGCTTCAGAGGGAATTAAGTATGTTTTGCAGCAGGAAGAGTTTGAAAAAAGATTAAAACAGTGGAAAGAAGAAGACTTTACAATTAATCAGGAACTAATAGACTCCCTTAATATGATAGAATAATATTCTTTAAAAGATAATTAGGAGGTACAATTTATGACGATACCTGTAAAAGACTTTTATGATAATGAGATGTTAAATGAGTTGTCGGAATTAGCTGAGGTAAGCTACGCTATTGACCCTGAATTATATGGCAAATTTGATGTAAAACGGGGATTGAGAGATATCAATGGTAGAGGTGTGCTTGCAGGACTCACCAAAATAGGTGAAGTACATTCATATATTATTGATGAAAATGAAATGGTACCGGTTCCAGGCAGACTGCTTTACAGAGGGATAGATATTGCAGATTTGGTAGAGGGTTTTACCAGTGAAGGGCGTTTTGGTTTTGAAGAAACCTGCTACCTGTTATTATTTGGTGAGTTGCCTGACAGAAGGCAGCTGGCATCTTTTGAGGAGTTTCTAGCAAGTTATAGAAAACTTCCCAGAAGTTTTGTACGCGACATGATAATGAAAGCACCTAGTAAGGATATAATGAATGTCCTTTCAAGAAGTGTGCTGGCATTATATAGTTACGATGATATGCCAGATGATACCTCTATTAAAAATGTACTAAGGCAGTGCATCCAGATGATTGCACGTTTTCCTTTGCTGGCTGTATATGGGTATCAGGCTTATTCTCACTATCATGGTGACAAAAGTCTTTTTATTCACAGCCCCAGAGAAGACCTTAGCACTGCAGAAAACATTTTACATATGCTGCGACCGGACAGTAAATTTACAAAGCTAGAGGCGTCGGTTTTAGACCTTGCCCTTGTACTTCATGCTGAACATGGAGGGGGAAATAACTCTACTTTTGTAACTCACGTGGTAACTTCAACGGGAACAGATACCTATTCTGCTATGGCAGCTTCATTAGGTTCACTTAAAGGTCCAAAACATGGCGGGGCTAATATAAAAGTTGTTCAGATGTTTGAAGATATTAAAGAAAATATTAAAGACTGGAATGATGATGAAGAAATTGCAAACTACCTTGATAAAATTTTAAAGAGGGAAGCCTTTGACAAATCGGGTTTGATTTATGGAATGGGACACGCTGTTTATTCTGTATCGGACCCCAGGGCAGTGATACTTAAAGAATATGCTTCTAAGCTTGCAGTAAGCAAGGGATGTGAAGATGAATTTAATTTGTTTTCAAAAGTGGAAAAGATAGCTCCTGAAGTGATAGGAAAGATAAGAAGAATATATAAGGGAGTAAGTGCAAATATAGATTTTTACTCCGGATTTGTATATAAAATGTTAGGTATTCCTCCTGAACTATACACACCTATATTTGCTATTTCCAGGGTGGTTGGATGGAGTGCTCATAGAATCGAAGAATTGTCAAACAAAGGGAAAATAATCAGACCTGCATACAAAAGTGTTGCTAAAAGAAGGGATTATGTAAAAATAGACAAAAGGTAAATTCAGCCTAAATCAAATATACTGCAAAAATAATTCCATTGAGGACGGATTTTGTACATTTCAAGCACATTTAAGTACAGGAAAAAATAAATATAATATAATATAAGTACGGCGATATAAATTAAACAAAAACAATTCCAGTAGATTTGTCAAAGATGTGAAATGAATGTTTCACATCTTTGATTTTGAGGAACTAAAAGAATCACTTTGATTCTAATCCAAGTAATTCTTTTAGTTTTCTAAATTTAGCTTTACTTACCGGGATATCGCCTTCTAAGCCCTTTAGTTTAGCAACATAACTGGTAGAGCCAAACCAAGGGGTCAGCTTTATTATGTGATTTATATTGACAATATAGCATCTGTGGCATCTGAAAAAGTTAGAGTCTTTTAATTGGTCTTCTAAAAAGTCCAAAGTCTCTTTTACGGTGTATTGGTCATTGTTTGTTACTGCAACAGCGCATCTCTTTCCAGATGTAAAATAGACAATATCATGTATATTAAGGATAAACATTTCTTCATTTTTCCATGCAATAATTTTTTCATTGCACAAAGAGAGCTTTTTTTCTATATTACTTACTCTTTCCATCAGATTTGAAATACAATCATAAATAAGTTCCATGTCGTCGTTATCAGTATCCGAACCGGAACCCCTTTCAGGAAACACTTTATGATTTTTTTGAATTAATAAAAATTCTGATAAAATATTATCAAGAACTTTAGAAGTTTTAGAATAAAAATCATTAACTGTTGTAGAGGTATTTAAATCATCTACAGGCAATTCTTTGCTTACTTTTTTAATGGCTTCAATATTTTGCTGTATAGTCATAAGTGCAGAGTTAATTTTTTCACAAGCATTTTTTATATAGGATTTAATGGAGGATATTTCAGAGTTATTACAACTTTCATTATTAGTATCAGATGCATTTTTATGAAAAATATCTTCAATTAGAGAAGATAATAAATCTATATCCCAGGGTTTTTGTATAAATTTGTTTATTACTCCGCTGTTAACCATGTCTTTTACTGCATCAAGGGTTGCCTGACCTGTAAGCAATATACAGGAAGTAGAAGGAGAAATTTCCTTTATCTTTTTAAACAATACATTACCTTTCATATGTGGCATGAGATAATCACATATTACTACAGGAATTTCCTTGCCTTCAGACATCAGCTCTTCTATGAGTTCTAATGCTTCTTCACCACTTTCGGCAGTTTCAACTTGAAAAGCGTAGTTGAATTTAACTTCAAGTTGTTTTTTAAGACTGTCAAGAACTATTTTTTCATCATCCACGCACAAAACAACCGGAATTCCCATAATGCTATCTCCATCCAATAAATATTATTTACTTTGGAAAAATATAATCAAATTTTCCCAATCTTTTCATACAAGTTTCAAATAATATATTATAGCTTAAACAGAGGCTAATATAAAGACAAACTAATATTTTTGAATTATTGTTCCACCAATTTTAACATATCTTTAAGCTTGTTTACTTCTGATTCAATACCGGATATTTTTTCAGCATCGCACAAATTAATCATATTTTTTAGTTTTAACACTGTTGTATACATTTCTTTTAATGTGTTTAAATCCGCTATAATTTTATTTGCTTCCTCAGGATTCAGGCATTGCTTCTCTATAAGAGAGTTTTTTGTTTTTTGTATTTTCTCTTTTATTTGCGTTTCCTTGCCGGAAAGAAATTGTAAGTTTTTATGCTGCTTCTTTTTTATATGATACAACTCTAAAGAATCAATTACAGCTTTTTTTAGTTCTTCTTTGTCCCAAGGCTTGTCAAAATATTTGTAAAGATCTGCATTATTTATTGCATTTGCTACTCCTTCAAGAACAGCCTGTCCGGTGAGCAATATTTTAAATGTATCCGGAGATTTTTGGTGAACTTTGCTGAGTAAGACATCGCCTTTCATTCCTGGCATTATATAGTCGCAAATAATAACAGGGATATCATAACCCTCATTTAGGAGCTCATCTACCAATTCAAGAGCCTCTGAACCGCTTTCTGAAATTTCAATAGTATATTTATCATCAATATACGTTGCTAATTCTGATTTTAAGCTGTCTAAAACAATTTTTTCATCATCTACTAAAATAATTGCAGAATTGTTGGAGAATTCACAATTCACTAAATCCCTCCAAAAATATTAATTATAAATAATAACTACCGATATAATTATATAATATTTTTGCAAATATTTAAATAGAAATGACCAAAATGGGTGTAAAAACGTAGAAAAATGAAAGGATATCGATAATATGAGGTTTTTTTATGATTTTTATAATGATTTAAAAGAAGTATTTAAAATATGCCGTGAAATTATATCAAAATATCCTGAAGGGTTAAATGATGCAGGACTAAAAAACCTTAAAAGATATAATGTATTTGAAGAAAATGCTTCAAAAAATTATATATGCTATTTACTTTCCTTTTGGATAAATGACAAATGCCATCTTAAAAAAGAAATATGTATAAAAATAACCGTTGCAAACATATTTATGATGTTATTTGCATTTATACAAGATGACATAATTGACAGGGAAATAGAGGATGAGGATATTCCTATAATGATAATACTTGGAAATTTATACTTTTCAGAATTTATGTCCATTTACAGGGAAGTTTTTAAGGGGTATGAAAAGATATGGGATTATTATAATTTTTATATGAAAAAGTGGAGCAAATTTATTTTAGATGAAAAAATAAATATAAACAATAGTATGCCACTGGATAGTGATAAAATGGTGTCTTTAATTTCAGGTAAAGCAGAGCTTATCAAAATTGCTGTGGCGGCAATTTGTATTTTAGCTAAAAAGGAAGAATTACTGGATATGTATTTTAAGGCGGTTGACAGGGTTTTATTTTCACTTCAGGTGGCAGATGACTACATAGATTGGAAAAAAGACCTTAAAAGAGGTAATGGTAATATTTTACTCAAGGAATTTACAAAAAAGAGGAAGTTAAAGTGTTATAAGGATATAAGGGAATTTGATGTAAAAGAAGAGATGATTTTTGGAAGCCTGTTAAATGATTTATATATGCTCTTAGTTAAAAATTCCCACAAATTAGACTTAATAATAGGGGATAAAAACATGTATATAAAAGAATTTAATGACAGTATATTGAAGTTTATGAAGTCTCAAATGGAAATTTATTTAGAAAGAAGGAAGGAAGTAAAATTAGGCGGTTTTTTTAACTGGGTTGATAAAAACATTTTCAATAAAAGCAATTGAAGTGAGGGCTGCTTGGCATTTTACCCGTCATTAAAAAACATAACAGTATATAGTAATCAATAAGAAAAGGAGGCAGTAAAATGAAAGCAGAAGAGCTTAGGGATAAGATAATAAAAAGGGCTGTTTCTGATGAAGAGTTTAAGCGAAACTTATTAAAAGAACCTAACAAAACCATTGAAAGGGAATTTGGCATATCTACAGGGAATAACGAAATAATAGTTCTTGAAGAAAAACCAAACCTATTCTATATTGTAATACCGTATTCAGGCAATACACCTGCCGGAGGGGACTACAACTGGTAAATAACAAAAGCATTTAAATCTTAACCAGTGCTTTTATCATCAAGTGTTTTATTTATTGGAATATAAACAGAAAAGGTTGTCTTGCCAGGTTCAGTGCTCACTTCAATTTTTCCATTATGATTATTGATGATTCTGGCTACAATATCGAGACCTAGTCCGGTTCCTTCACCTAAAGGTTTGGTTGTAAAAAAAGGCTGGAAAATTTTATCCTTTATGCCGTCAGGAATTCCGGGACCTGAATCGGTAATTGACACAACTATACAGTTGTCTTTTACAGTTGTATCTATTGTAAGTACTCCTTTATATTCCATTGCCTGAAGGGCGTTATGAATTATATTTGTCCACACTTGTGTAAGTTCATCGGCATTGGATTTAATTTTAGGGATATCAGAATAATTTTTTACAACTTCCACTTCTGGCTTGATTTTATTATTATATATTGTAAGTACAGTTTCGATGGTTTGAATTACATCTGTATCTTCTTTGTCAGTTGAATTGCTTTGGTGGGAATAAGATTTTAGTGCAAATACAACTTTAGAGGTTTTATCTGCGGCTAATGATATAGTGTGTGAACTATTTTTAAGGTTTGTCACTAAATAGGCTACTTCCACTATTACGTGCAATTCAGGGTTTTCTAAAATTTTAATGTATGGTTTATAATCTGATATACCTAAAGACGTAAGCTGTTCTGCTAATTTGTGTGCATTTTTTATTCCCAGCTGGTTTAGTTCTTTTAAAATAGCCCTTTTGTGCTTCCGTTCATCTTTTGTGGAAATATAAATATTATTGTTTTTTGAATTTTTAATAAGGAATAAAAGCATTTGAATTTTTTCAGGTGTAGCAACCGTTAAAAAGCCGGACAGGGAGTTGATGATATTTTCAATATATCCTTCCATATTATTAATGGATGCCTGTATAGCCCCTAAAGGAGTATTTAATTCATGTGCAATTCCGGAAACAAGCTGACCTAACGCCGCCATTTTTTCTGATTTTATCAGTTGTTCCTGGGTACTTTTCAGCTTTTCTAAAGTTTCAATAAGTTCTATATTTGAGGCATGTAATTCTTCATTAAGTAAGGTAAGTTCAGTATTTGCCTCTTTAAGCTGGCGGGTCCTTTCAAGAACTTTATCTTCTAAAGTTTTATTCAATTCAGCAAGCCTGTCCCTGGATTTTTTAACTTCATTCCACATTAAATCCAATTGGGCATTCTTTTTTTCAAGCCGCTTTGAATAAAGAATAGTTTTATTGTGAAGAGAAGTGATTTTTCTTGCTAAAATAATTATTTGTGAAAATATAAAAATAAGAATACCCCACTGAAAAAGTGAAAACCTATAATTATTGGAATAAAATAAAAATACGAACATTTCAGCGATGAGAATACCTGCAAATCCAAAAAGACCGGCCATAAATATTTTGGCATCGGTGTTTCCTTTGTAAGAATTATATATAGCGGTTGCTACAAGTATTATCATGCTGATTAATGACCATCCTCCAAGCAGATAAACATAAGGGTGGTAACCTAGTATAATGACATCTATTTTATGCAAAAACATTATAAAGAGTACAATTATATTTATTTTCAGAGATATATTGATTATTTTTTTGTATCCTTCCCCAAATATTTGCTTGTAAAAATAAGTTATTGAAAATAAGGAGCCCAATACCAGAATACTAAAATATCCATCATACACCCAATCAAATTCAGGGAATTTTTCTAAAAAATTAGAAAATTGTACAATATACACAAGCCCCATACATATTAATACAGGGCACAGGGAGATAACTATTTTTTTACTGAGACCTACAATAAGAAATGCAGCTATAAGCAAAACTATACCCAAAAAAATCAATGAAAACCCAATTACTTCACTGACATATCCCTTTTTTGAAAACAAGGAAGATATTTTTTTATAATCCCCAAAATATACATTTTTGACAGGTCCAAATCTGTGATATAAATCCAAAGATATCCGTATATATAAATAGTGTCCGTAGTCGTCAGGAATAAGGGGGACAATGAAAGAATTTTTGTCAGTGTTTGAATGCAAGTTCCTGTTGTCAAAAATAAACCTTCCGTTTATGTATACTGAAATGGACTCACCATAAATTTCCTCAAAATAAATTGCCGGAGACAGCCAGCCGGCTTCGGGTATTTTTATTCTGAGCCAGACAGTATTGCAATTTTTAGGTCTTTGTATATAGCTTGATATATTTTCAATATTATTCCACTTCAGATTATATTCCGGGGACTCAGGGGAAAGACTGAGGCTTTCTGCTAATAAATCGCCTATATGATACTGCCAGTTTTCATTCAAAGTAGTGTAAGCATTGTAATCAGTAATGTGTGTATTTTGGCCGTTAGCATTATTATCAGAGGAAGTGGAATAAACAGGTATAAAGGCAAAAAGAATAAAAAATAAAAGCAATGAGGTTAAAATATTTTTAAAGCTGCACTTCATTATTTATCTCTCCTGTTT
>LSQX01352747.1_pt1 | contig 10029 bp, 6 predicted proteins | sample 654561 | NCBI WGS metagenome assembly LSQX01 (sample SAMN04489861, study PRJNA283612) | anaerobic digester metagenome | isolation source: 4 biogas reactors fed with cattle manure at either 37C or 55C with and... | place: Denmark: Kongens Lyngby | collected 2014 | reverse complement strand
CTTATAGGTACGCTAAAAACCCATTTTGGATGAGCACATTATTAAAGCTTTATATCTGCCAAAAGCTTGTTATATAGACTTTTGCAAACATCTGTTCAGACTTATAAAAATTACTATCCTTTATCTTGTTTCACCCCTCGTTTACTATATTTTAGCATATATTTCTCTATAAACCAGCAAAAATCAAATACTTTTGTCGTCGATCTACAATATTTTTTGCACTATCATAGGTCGACGACAAATTATAACTTGCTAATCAGCACTTTATATATATCATATCTGTTATACCCCAAATACTATCTATTGTATTTTTATAGGAATTATAGTGCAATCTATCCTCAATAGCACTTAAAGTTATTTTCAACTTTCATATGGATTGCAAAAGCACAGTCTGTTCCTAATTCCTTACGCTTCCCATCTGCTCTCACGCTTATTTACAGAATTAATTATCAGCCTTAGAGGAACGAACTGGATTAAAAAAATAACGAAAACCTAGCATCTAGTTAATGACGCACCTGTTTAATGGCTTGCTAAACGAATGATGGGGGTTGACTCTTTTAAAATTGTGTGAACTAAAATGGTAGAAATCCCACAAGCAAAATCAAGCGATGGTTAAGTGTTGTTTCAGGTCATCACCAAGCCCCTTAAAATTGCAGTAACCGGCGTCTTGTTTTCGGTCGCAAATAAAACCATCCTTCCCGACAATTGCATAAAACCTACTTCCTTCCACATAAGTCTATGCAGTATCCGGCATTGGTAACATTTTTTGAATAATAAAGTGATTTATTGTCAATTAAATGGTAAAATATACTTATAATATTGGGGAGGTTTTTTACATGAAAAACCGTGAATATCGGGTACACTTTGAACCTATTACCCCTTTATGGTTTGGTAACGCCTGGATGAAAAATGATGCTCCTATAAAGACATCATCGTTAATGGGTAGTTTGCGGTTCTGGTTTGAGGTTATCTGTTATATCAGCGGAATGACCACTAATGAAGATTATGATACTAACAATAATCAAAAAACTATCCTAAAGGCAAATTTGGACCAAAAAGGATTCCAAATGAACCTGATAGAAAAACTGAACGGGAAAACAACAAAAAACAAGGAGATGGATAATTTAATACATGAAGTCTTAACAGCAATGAAAGTGCCGCTACCAGCGAGAGTTTTTGGTTGTACAGGTTGGCAGGGATTGATTAAGGTAAAGACAGTAGAAATTAAAGAAATTAAACGAAAACCTGCTCTTTCTTCTCCGATAGGCATTTCGAAAAAAGACCCTAAGGCTCAAATATTAAGAAATTTTGCTTGTCCTAAAAAAAGTGATAAGGATATTTCTGTCCACTATTTTCCCAATCCCAAGCTTTCCTTTTATAGTAATTTCGATGTTATTTTTGCAACAGATGAAAAAACGGCACAACATATCCTGTTTCCTTTGCTTAAATTCATTGAAAACTACGGTTTTTTAGGAAGAGGATGGAAATCAGGATACGGACGTGTAAAAGTATATTTTGAAGAAAAAGAAAAACAATATGATCGCTTTGCAAACTATTTAGAATTCACCGATACTCCAGTAAAATTTAGTGATCTGATTGAAAAGGTAAACACTGAAAAAGATATGTGGTTAAAAGAGAACAATAGAATAAAAATATTAGTTCGAGGAGAAACCGAAAACAACAATGTTGACATTAATGAAATCATGGAAGAATTAGTAAAAGAAAAAACATATTTGCGTAGAAAAATCAATGACAGCGAAAAACGTCATCAGGTTTTCGGAACTACAAAACCCCCTTCTCAAGGAAGTAAGATCCTCCCTTGGTTGTATGAAGATAGTGAGAAATTGAAATACGGATTTATTTCTATCTTTGATATATTTAACATTGGAGAAAAAGAAAGGGGGGAATCAAATGAATTCTAATTATTATGATTTTTTGTTAGCTGGAAATATAAAAGCAGAAGAGATAAAAAAAGGAATTGAACTTAAAGACTATTACAATTTTTGTAAAATATATAACCGTGAAAAAATAGAACATAGTGAAAAAATTATAAGCTATAATAAACAACCAATAACTTTATGTAATAAATATACATTTATTAACGAATCAGAATGTAAAAATACTTTAAAACGATATAAAAACTGCAAAACGACTGAATTTCCTTTCGCATGGCTAAAAGATAACATGCTCAAACAGAATAAAACAAAACGAATATTAAAATTTACAACAGATACTGAAAAATTCGCTGGGATAAAAGAAATTGAGGATGTGAAAAAATATATCAAAAAATTGCCCCCTTATTCTTTTGCCTTGAGAACAAAAATTAAACTTATTGCACCTTATTTTAGCAGTGACGATGATAATTTATACCTTGTTGATAACCCAGTATTAAAAGACAATGTTTTTAAGGCTCCTATGATAAGAGGAAGCGGATGGAAAGGAACACTTGCTGCAGCAGCTAAAAAACTAGTAAGCGAAGATTTTAGCAACTTTTTGCCATTCGCACGAATCTGGGGTTTAGGTTCTTCTGAATACCGAAATTTGCTGGCCTCTATAGAAGAAAACCTGGATAAATTAAAAAACAATATCATTTCTTTCAGCCTTTTTGAATTGGGACTAAAATTGAGTAAAGATGATATTGAAACTATAAATAGTAAACCTCAGGAATTCTTAAAAAGATTATCCTTAAACCTAACCACCGAAAATATTCAAAACAAAACTCTCACTCCCTATCTGCAGCCACATAGAGGTAGAGCTATTTTTTATCCTACATTTTTTAATATGTTATCTTTGGAAGTTATCAATCCCCATGATAGGAAAAGAAGAGCAGGAATCAACCCTATATTTTTTGAAATCGTCCCTGAAGATGCAGAAGGTACACTACAGATAATTTACATCCCTCATGACGCGGTTTTAACTGAAACTCAAGTGCTTAAGGAACAGGTCAATAAGGATCTCGCTTTTTTATGCAAAACAATAGAAGAAGTGGCAGACCAAGGCATAGGTGCTAAAACTAAACTGGGATGGGGCAGATTTGTTTTGTCAGACAAAAAATACTGTATTAACGGTAATGATATTGCTGTTGAGGGGTGGGATTTATGCTAGATCTAGATTCAAACAAAAAAGACGATCAAAAAAACGAACACGACTCAGATATTTTGCAAGCGGAAATAGGTGCATTGCTCTTTAATATGGGCAAAACATGCGTTGATTTTTGGAAAAAGAGAAATTATTTTCCGAATGCAAATAATTATTTTAATGAATTTAGTAGTTATAGGGATTATTACTTAAAAGACTACTTTTATGATGAATTATATAAGGTTTCTCCTAAATTAAAAAAAATTTTTTCCAATCTCAAAATAAATACACCGGATAAAATTTTTAAAAATGAAGACCAAGAAGGAATTAATATCATTGATGAGTTAATGAAAGCAAGCGAAAACAATGAAGAAACATCAGAAAAAATAATAAGTATAAAAAGTATTTTTTTTCGGGGTTGTGAGAACATCAACTCCGGTATAGATAAGGGATCCCCTAAAGAAAGCGAGAAAATAAAAAATAAACTTTTTATAGCCAATGCATTCGGCACATTTAAAGAAGAAGTTTTTCTTGAAAACTTGGATAAAAAAAGGCAAATCTTCTGGCAAGGCCTACACGAGTTTTTGGAGAAAAACGATTATTATAATAACCCTGACTGGAAATGTATAAGAAACCAAATCTTTAAAGAAATTGAGGCTTGGTATTCATCCATTCTAAGCGATACTCGTTTTCCTATTAATGATGTCACACTTTGGGATCAAGTTTATATGACTGCAACTATGTTTAAAGCTGTTCTAGCTGACATGTTCCTTATTATGAAGGATACAGAAAAACAGCAAAAAATAATAAGCTACTATGAAAATCCCAATAGTATTAAATGGAGGATTATGGGAATACAGTACGATAAACTCGGTTTAGCAGAGAAAGGTTTTAAACCTGCGCAGATAATTTGGTACCGTGAAACCGCCCGAGAAATAGATAATAAAATTAAAAGTCTTTTAGAATTAGAATATTGCTTAGGAAACGAAATATATCGGGACGAAACAGGTATTTATTTTTTGGTAGGTGAAAATGTCAGCAAAGAAGAAAAGCTTAACACAAGCTTAAAAGAAGACATTTTATGTATATTTAATGTTAAGACTAAAAAAGAGTTTTGTCCTGCTATCTTTATTACTGAACCATCTCGTGGCCTTATGAATCTTACTTATTTGCTTGAAGAAGCAAAAAACAATTTTTTGCAAACAAACTATTCAAAAGATTTTTTCCATTTTGACGGCATTGGAAAGTCAACTATCTGCCCTGTATGTCAGAAAAGAGCTTTTTCCCCATCTGATAAGCAAGAAGCTGAAGATAAGTTCATTTGTGATGTATGTAATAAAGACAAGACAAAGAACCGGCTTGAGGAATGGTTAAAAAATACCACTAAGGAAACCATCTGGACATCCGAACTACAGGATAAAAACGGCAGAATAGCCTTGATAACTCTGAAATTTGAACTTAAAGAGTGGCTAAATGGTAACTTGTTAAATAGCCTATTAATTCAGGAGGAAGATTATAATAAAAGACTTGAGCAAATGGAAACTTTTTTCCGCACTTTTCTCTCAAGGGAGCCTATATTAAACAGATATTATTCAGATAAGGAAAAAAGAGATACTATTTTAGATGAGGGGAAAAAAGATACTATTTATGATGAGGTGAGAAGCTATACTATCACACTACTTAGTTGTGATAAAGTTAGCTTCGACGAAAAAAAGGACTGCCAAGATTTAATACGTCGGTTAGACGAAATACAAAGAATAGGGAAAATAGTTGAGAAATTAAGGGAAAACATCTTCAAGACCGACTCAATTCAGTTAAATACAAAATTTTCAATGGGTAAAAAATATAACAACAAAAATTTTGAGCAAATAGTGAAAAAATTTTACGATGATTTATCAAGGCTAAGTGAATCAATTGATGCTTTCAAAGAAAAACTTCCTAATTATAAAGGATACTTAATAGAAGAAGACTTTAAGAAATTTTATTCTTCACTAGAAAAATTTATTAAACATATAAAAGAACTGCAAAAAGGCAGCTTTTTCTTAACGAAATTAGCTTCTGACTCATATGGGGGATGTAAAAATAATAATGAAACATTTGATGATTGGATCAGACAAGTATTTTTTGGCTCAATAACCGGGAGCAGCTGGGAAACATTTATAAAAAACAGCAGTTTAAATAACTTCATTGACTGGGATTCACAGAGAATATACTGGGGAAAGTGGACAATACAAGAAATAAAGCTTTTCACTCGTTTGCTGCTGCAGTTTCTTCTTCGCAAAAATCCTTCCCCTGCTCGTCTTAGAAGGATTTGGGTAACAACAGAAACCTTTTTTAGAAACATAGATGTTATTAAAATGGCTGGCATTCAAGAAAGCAGATGTAAGCGTTTGGTTTGGAATAACAGAAATGATATTGCCGATGGAGAATATCAAGACGGTAATTTGTTATTTCAGGCGAATAGCGGAAATATCTACCTCATTAACCCTATGGAACAGATTCCAAAGGGCAAAAAGGCTTTTGTTCTAAAACCATATGAACAACAAGATTCCAAAGAAAAACCAGTAGTCGAATTATCAATAGATGAAGCTACAACACAGAACTACAAACCCTACTTTTCCATCATTGACCCTACCCCTATAAGCTGGCAGTTTGTAATACCGGCAGAATATGTTCCAAACCTGATAAAAAATATAACTGATTATTATAATGAAAACTTTACATGGGTATATGGAAAACTACCTTTGCATATTGGGGTCGTAATTCAGGATTATAAGAAGCCGTTATACCTTGGGATAAAAGCACTAAGAAAAATAAGACGTGATAATATTGAAGAAAAATTTTTTAAAAGAGAAATTAAAGCAATAAACATAAAATCTGTGTTGAATAAATTTGCGAAGGAAATTGAAAAGGAAAATAATACTGGGAAATATTATTCTCTTTATGAAACAACAGATACGAAAGGAGATTATCAATTTTACCTTCGCCCGCAAGATGAAGAATTAAAACGGATAAAGCCCCTATCTGAAATTTGCAATAGCGAAAAAATTAATTATTATCCTAACACATTTGATTTTGAATTTTTGGACACTAACGTGCGTAGAAATGAAATTTTTTATGTACAAGGCCAGCGAAAGCTTTCACAAAAAAAGAATCGCCCTTACACACTAGAAGAAACAGAAAAATTATTACGCTTAAAAAGTTTTTTTACTGCTAAGACGAAAGATAACAACGAATTAGAGGCAGAAAAATCAGTTACGCAAATGCACAATTTCATAACCCAACTGTACAGCAAATACGACAGTTGGAATATAGAAAATGATGATAGAAATATTGAGAGCTTTAAATTATTCTTTACTACGCTGCTAATAAATACTTTTAAGTTAAACACAGCAGAAAACGAACTTCTTAAACGGGATATTGCTGAAATACTTGAAATTTCAGATATAAAAGATCTTCAGAAAAAAAGCAGTGACGAAATCAGATGGATTGTTAGATTATTTTTCGACAGTTATGAATTCTGGCATAAAGCCTTGAAGGAGGTATAAAAAATGAAAGAACTAGTTATTAATTTACCCATCTGGGCCATAGCTACGGATCCGATATATATAGGTACTGGTGGCTATACTATCGGCAGAGTGGATAATACCATAGTCCGGGACCCTATAACAAGAATTCCTAAAATTCCAGGAACAAGCCTTGCTGGCACCTGGCGATATTATATGGCACTATACCTACAAAGTCTATTTAAAGATAATTACAGAAGCGACCGCAGTAAAAGAAAAGAAGTAAAAGATATAAAAGAATTATTCAAATGCGATATCCAAGATAATGAAAACACTGAAGAGCAAGAAACAAACAACTGGGTTTTCTACGAAGGTAACAGATATGCAGCGATTAAATGTGCTGGTCAGGATGAATCACCACACGACGAATACAACGAGGCTAATACTAGTAACAATGGGCACTGTGGACGCTGTATTGTATGCAAAGGTTTTGGTTTCTCAAAAAGAGACCTGTCTTGGCAGGGTATGCTTTTATTTAGTGACCTCAATATACTATTTTTCCCTGTATACACAAGATTAGGCGTAAAATGGATAACTTCTGAGAGGCTTTTACAGGAAGCTAGACTCCTCCAAGAGAAAAATGATAAGCTGGAAAAACAAAACACACAACACGAGTACAATATAAGAACATTTTTTGAAAATAATTCAGACCAAGCAGAAGGTTGGCTCAACCTAGGATGGCTCAATCTACCCTATAAAACAACAAAGAAAAATAATATAGATCTCAAGCGTATGATTAATAATTTACCTGACATAAAAATAGAAGACATCTGTATAGTTCCAGACAATCTGATTGCACAGATAATTAACTCTAATCTAGAAGTAAGAACATCAGTATCTATTGATCCGCTTACAGGTGCAGCTAAAGACAAAGCACTCTTCACTTCCGAAGCCATACCACGAGCAACTGTTTTTTATGGAAACATAAGGATTTTTGATAAAAGTATATTTAATGGAAAAGAGTTGCCTACAGCCGAACAATTAAAAACTGCGCTTAAAGATACAAGCCATTTTTACGAAACTCTAGGAATAGGCGGAATGACCACTAGAGGATTTGGAAGACTTCAGATAAAAATCGATGGTTAAAACTAATCATCATAAAGGCGAAAGGCGGAGATATAGTGGAACAGAGTTTGAATTATGAACAGCTTGAAAGTGTCATATGTAAATTAGGAAGTGCTATTGCCGAAAAAATATCACCAAATGAAAAAAATGAAATAGATAAAGCTTTAGGTGTTCTAAGCAGTGACGGTGTCTACGCATATTATGTTTATGTTATATCAAAAAAGATTGACAATGTGTTTTTAGATGAAATAACTGATTTGATGAATTATACAGATACAAAACTTTCAAATAACAATTATAAAGACTATTTTATTAAACTTAGCAACAATATAAATGATCTCTTATTTTTTAAAGAAATACTGGAACAGACATTAATATTCGCCAGGTACCATGCCAAAGCGAGGGAAAAGAATGAATAATACTCATAAAATTAAGTGGTACCAACTTGTTTTTGAACAACTGCAGCCTTTGCATATAGGTAAACTAAATTACGGCGTTATAGCTGAAACAGAGATATTTATTCCCGGACAAACAATCTGGGGAGCACTGACTAAAAGTTATAATCTTTTAAACAAAACAGATTTAAATAATAACCAAAATTTGTTTTCTACTATAACCTGTTTTTTCCCTTCTTTTGATGGAAAAGATATTCTGGCCCCTTCTTTTAAGGACGGGTTACTTTATCTCGGGGAAAATATAACAGAAGATGAGTTTAAATTTGCTTTTCTAGACACTGTAGTTTCAACTGCCATAATACCTTTAGCAAGAAGTGCTCTTGACGAATCATTACATGAAATCGACTTTCTTCTCCCGCGACCGAAAAACGAACTTCCTGAAAAAAATATATACAAAGAAACCGCTCTGAAATGGATCGGACTTGTAGGGATAGAAGAAAATAATAGTGCAATAGATAATTTTTGTCAGGAAGACAAACTTAGAATTAGCATTGGTGGAGAAATAAAATATGGGGCTGGACTATTGAGGTTAAAGACTGTTAAAAAAATTGATACACAAGAACTTGAAAAGTGGAATCTAAACGAAAAAGGCGAGTTATTTATCAACAACACAACGAAAAATTATTTAAGAAATTTTGTACAAATAACACCTGAAACAGAAATTAAATGGATAGGAAAAATCGTGCCTTTAGCTGAATTTGATTTTACGAGCAACACCCCAAAGATTAAAGAAGCATCTTTTTATATAAGCATAGGTAGTAACATCTATACTGAAACAGATCATAATCACATTATAGATAAATATAGACTATTTAAAGGAAAATTCCGATTATTAAACAGCTCACAGTCATAACAAAGCACACAATACCGCTACGCGCTTTTATATCTTAACAGGGAGTTATCAACAAGAGAGTTAAGTACAAGCTAAATACAAAAAATATTAGCCGACAGTTTCAGGTTTAAAATTGCGAATTTTTCCACTGAGAAATTAATTGTGTTGGGGGCAAGAAGCAAACGCTTTTCGCTCCCAACTAATGGTTTGTTCATTATTTGTAATCTCTATGCCTGATCAGTAAAAACGTGCTGTGTTTAGGTGTTCACTGCTCATTCTTCTTCCATTAACCGAACTCATTACAAGGTACATTAGAATAAAATTTTTCATCTACAATGATGAAATAATCACTATATTAAATTTCCTTCTCTCCTATTTCTTTCTCCCCTGTCAACTACACTAGGTCGGCAAAAGATATATTCGCTAAAATGAAACTGATCCAAAAACAGCCCTAGTGATCAAACGAAAGTGATCCACTCCAATCAAATACCCTGTATCATTGAATTGATAGAAAACAGGGATACGGGGGTAAGAGGAGTGATTAGAGTGGATCAATATAAGGATATCAGATACCTATATGCAGTGGAAGGTCTTTCTCAAAGAGAAATAGCAAGAAGGCTTGGAATATCTCGTAATACCGTCAGAAGATACTGTCACGGAGAAAACATTCCAGGTAAACGCAAAAAACCGTCCGGAGATTGCAGCAGAGTAATTACACCTGAAGTGCGGCAATTTGTGAATGACTGTCTGGAAGAAGATAAAAATACTGACCCAAAACAGCGGCATACAGCACACAATATTTATAAACGTCTAAAAAAAGAGCTGGATTTTCAAGGTGCAGAATCCACAGTACGCCGGCTTGTATCACAGTTAAGAGCCAAGAGGAAAGAGGTCTTTGTGCCACTGGCATTCTCACCAGGAGAAGCTGTTCAGGTTGACTGGGGTACAGCAAAAGTGATCATGGGTGGCAAAAAGATTACAGTAAACTTATTATGTTTTCGACTTTGCTATAGTTGTGCCCCATTTGTTATTG
>LSQX01348811.1_pt2 | contig 10029 bp, 8 predicted proteins | sample 654561 | NCBI WGS metagenome assembly LSQX01 (sample SAMN04489861, study PRJNA283612) | anaerobic digester metagenome | isolation source: 4 biogas reactors fed with cattle manure at either 37C or 55C with and... | place: Denmark: Kongens Lyngby | collected 2014 | reverse complement strand
AACAACCGCTCCGCCTTACCTATATCCGCCCACGTCTGCGGCACGTCGCCGGGTTGTTCGGGCAGTCGCTGTAGCTTTGCCTCAACGCCGAGGACATCCTCCAGTTGCTGCACAAGTTCCTGAAGACTCACGGTGCTGTTGTTCCCCAAGTTGACCACTTCGTACCGCGTCGCCGTATAGTCCATGGCGGCCCGCACGCCTTCGATGACGTCATCGATGTACGTGTAGTCCCTGCGACTTGTGCCGTCGCCGTAAAACGGAATCGGTTTGCCTTCCAACATGAGACGAGCAAATTTGTGAATGGCCAGATCCGGACGCTGTCTCGGCCCGTAAACGGTAAAAAATCTCAGGGCGATGAAGCGGATCCCGTACAGATGGCTGTACACGTGACCTAAAAGCTCTCCGCTGACCTTCGTGCTCGCATACTGACTGATGGGCAGCAACACGTGATCGTTTTCCCGCCACGGAACGTTCGGATTCACTCCGTAGACGCTAGAGGAAGACGCGAAGACGAACTGGGAAATGCCCCGTTCCCGGGCGAACTCCAGCATGTTCTGCGTGCCGGTGACGTTCACTTCTTGGTACGTCACGGGATCTTGTATGGACGGACGCACACCGGCCTTTGCGGCCAAATGAACAATGACGTCGTACTCATCGGTCAACGCCTGACGCAACCCCGACAAGTCGCGGATATCCAGCCTATACAGCGTATAACGCTCGTTTTTCAAATGCTCCGCGACGTTGCGTTCCTTGATGGCCGGATCATAAAACGGATCGAAGTTGTCGATGACGGTGACCCGCCAACCTTCCCCCAGCAAGCGGTCGACGAGATGGCTGCCGATAAACCCAGCGCCCCCGGTCACCAGCGCGTGGCGTCGCCCCATTTCGCTGCTCACGCGCCCATCACCGCCGACGCCGGGCGCCGCTCCGCCTCCACATGGCTCACGGGTCGGCCGATGCCCAAGTACGTGAACCCCGCTTTGTGAGCTTCTTCGGGATCATACACGTTGCGACCGTCGACGAGCACCGGCAAACGCATGGACGCAGCAAGCTTCGCCAAGTCCAGTGCTCGATAAATATCCCATTCCGTCGCGAGTACAATGCCGTCGCAACCTTGCGCCAGCTCATACGGGTCATCGACAAATTCGACCTCGATATCGGCCAGTACCCTCCGCGCATTTTCCACGGCGACAGGATCGTGAGCCTTCACATGCGCACCGCGCTCTGCGAGCAAACGAATAATTTCGATGGCGGCCGATTCGCGAATGTCGTCGGTGCCCGGCTTAAAGGCAAGCCCCAAAACCCCGATGGTGCGCCCCCTCAGCACTTTCAGCGCTTCCTGCAGCTTTTCCACCGCGATGCGCCGCTGTTGCGCGTTCACTTCACGGGCCGCCTGCGTGATCGGCATGGCATACCCGTATTCGCCCGCAAGAGCGAGTAGCGCGGCGGTGTCCTTCGGAAAACACGACCCGCCCCATCCCAAGCCTGCGCCGAGAAACCGCGGCCCGATGCGGGAATCCAAGCCCATCCCTCGCGTCACTTCGACGACGTCCGCGCCGACTCGCTCGCACAAGCCGGCGATTTCGTTGGCAAAGCTGATTTTCGTCGCCAAAAAGGCGTTGGAAGCGTATTTGATCATCTCGGCGCTGGTAGGATCGGTCGTGACCAACGGCGGCTTTTGACGTGTCTCAGGAGCAGGGATGCAGGTTGGAGGTGCAAATGACTGCTCGAGAATCGGGTGGTAGAACTCCTTAAGCGTACGGAGAGCCGTCTCGCTTTCCGTGCCGATGACGATGCGATCGGGGTAAAACGTATCGTATAGCGCGTATCCCTCACGCAGAAACTCAGGATTGGACGCGAAGTGAACCTCGGCGTCAGCATTTCTCTGGGCCAACACCTTGGTCACGACGTGGGCCACACGGCGGTTCGAACCGATCGGCACAGTTGACTTGACCACGAGCGTGTATGTACGGCCGGGTTCGAGGCCCTCCGCGACGTCGCGCGCCGCTTCCTCGACGTAACGAGTATCAGCTTCACCGTTTTCTTTCGGCGGCGTCCCGACCGCAATCAGGATTACGTCGGCATCGCGCACCGCATCCGCTGTGTCATCGGTAAACTGCATCTGGTGTCGAACTTGTGCGAGTAGCTCATCTAGCCCCTGTTCATGAATGGGACTCTTACCATTGTTGAGCAACTCTAGTTTTCTATGATCCTTGTCGACACAGACCACATCATGGCCCAAATAGGCCGCAGCAACACCGGTGTTGAGCCCTACGTAGCCTGTCCCGATTACTGTCAAACGCAAAGGACAGCACCTCCATACCCCTTCAATCCTGGGACGACACGGGTGAAACTTTCACCCGCCCCCGACTTCGTCCCGACCCCCGCAAGTGCCTTCCCAGCGATCGGTAAAGCTCGTTTTCTTTGAGAAACTGTGCCTTATGACGTCCGTTTGGGAATTAATGACGGATCAATATCACATTTTGTTCGCTTCAGGACCCAAGAGTCCTTCGATAAATGTGAGCTTTAACGTCACACTTTCCCTCGCTGGCTTGCCTGTTGTTGGCTACAGGCCAGCACAAATCCACAATTTCTACCGTTGTTCCTAATCTAACAGGATTCAAGCCCTCCGCGCCGCATAACGCTGTCGTCACCGGTGTGTAGTGACCCCCGCAAAGTCAACAGTTTAGGCGACATTTTTACGGAGTGATCGGAGCTTCCGGTACTGCTTAGGCGATCGGTAGCCCAATCGAGAGTGCAGTCGCTCGTCGTTATAGAAGCGGATCCAGTCGGAAATCACGCGCTCCGCTTCGTGAAAGCTTTCAAATCGGTAGTGCCACACACATTCTTCTTTGAGGCTGCGAAAGAACCGTTCCACAATGGCGTTCCCCTGGGGCGACCGATATGGGGTGTACGTAAGTTCGATCCCCAACCGATCGACCTCGTTGACAAACGCCCGGGAGCCAAACTGTGATCCGTTATCCGCCCGGATTTGCAGATCAGCGGGTACGGCCTTGGGTGAACCAAAGCGGTAGGCAACCGCTTGATCCAACGCCTCCCTAGCCCGCTCAGCTTTGGCGTCGAGGCTCAACCGAAAACCGACACATTCGCGATCACAGTGATCGACAATGGCAAAGAGGCTGGCCCAGCCGTCTTTGCCGCACCCAATCTTTGTCATGTCGATGCCCCATAACAGGTCCGAGTCATTCACCTCGACTCGTCCCACGTGGGGCCTGCGGGAGGCTTGATACCGCTTCACCTTTACTTGTAGACCATGGACCCGCATGAGGCGCTGGACACGCTTACGATTGACGACGATGGGATCATCACCAAAGCGCAACAGCGCCCAGATTCGCCGGTACCCGTAGTCGGGAAATCGGGCCACGAGCTCCTTGATTCGGGCTACCAAGCGGCATTCATCCGGATCCGGTTTGACTTGATGAGACTCGCGCTTCCTACTCAGGGCCTTGTAGAAGGCGCTGCGTGAGATGCCCATCACACGACAGACCAGATCGATCGGGTATTGTTTCGCCTCCCGGTGATAAAAGGCTACGACTTCTTCTGCCGACGGGCGAGCCAGTCTTGTTTTTTTTGATACAACTCGTTCTCCATCGTGAGGCGGCCAATCGTACGCTGGGCCTGGCGAAGCTGCTTTTCAAGCTCCGCCTCTCGTGCGGTACGTCCGCCGTGGGTGAGGCCTTCCTCAGCGGCTTTGAACACGGCCTCTTGCCACTCGTAATACATGGACTGGGTGATGCCATGGCGCCGGCAGATTTCCGCAACCGACTCCTGGCCCCTGAGTCCTTCGAGAACTACCTCCAGCTTCGCTTTGGCTGTCCAACGACGACGCTTTTCGGAGGGCTGTTGTTTCTCGCTCATCTCGTCTCACTCCCGTGACGGTGTATTCGACGAGCGAGCTCACTCTCCGTTACGTCACTGTCAACCTTCTGTTGGGGTCAGTATAGTACCAACGTGATGGATGACGCCTTCTGCCCCCTCGGCCCCGAGGCTTTTCGCCGTTTAAGGAAGGTACACGAGCAAGCGGGGCAACCAGCTCGTTAGTGTAGTCCCGTGCACCTTTGTTGGTAAATAGCCTACGGTTTGTCACATTCAGCTCCGCCTTGGCCGTGGAATCCCCTAAAGGCGTTTCCAAAATCAGTAGCCACGATTGGATCCCTCCTTCGTGTCTAGTAACTCGACCCACACGAAACCAATCGTGGCCCTTCTTCCTCATCGGACAGAGCGCATCGCAACAAATCGGCTTGTCAGCGAGCGGAGCAGTGCAACATCAAGCACTAGAAATCGCACGTACGTTTGCTAGGACTGATTCATAAACAGAAATTGTTTGCTCAACCATACGGGCATGCGAGAAATGCTGCTCTGCATACAACTTGGCAGCTTGCAAGAATCTTGAATGAACGTCGGGGTTCGTAATCAGATTCGCTATTCGGTCCGCCAGCGCTTTCGAATCTCCTGGCGGAATCAAGTAACCAGTAACCCCGTCCTGAACCTGGTCGTTAGCTCCTGGTCCTATCGTACGAATCACAGGTACTCCACACGCCATTGCTTCGACCATCGTCATTGGGAAGCCTTCGTTATCTGATGGCAAAATGCAAATGTCCGACGCCCAATAAACCTCGCGAACGTCGGTAAATCCAACAAAGTGAACGCGGTGACGGATACCCCATTCGATGCACGTTTCTTCAAGTTTCCTTCGCAGGCTCCCTTCACCAGCGAATATTAGCTGGATCTCGAGGCCCCTTTTACGCAAGTGTAACATGGCCTTGAGAGCGAGATCATGGCGTTTAACTGGTTCCAATCGCCCAACCAGAGACACAACTGGAAGTTCTGGCACTATCCCGAAGCGTGCGCGTGCACGTGCGCGTTCCTCTAGATCAGGAACTCTAAATCTCGTAGTATCGACGCCGTGAAAGATAGTGACTACCTTTGATGCACTAACACCGAACGCAGACTTGAGGTATTCCCGTGTCTCCGAACTTATCGCGATAGCTCGCTCGCCCCAAAAGCTGACAGTCCGAAAAAAGAACCCCGCGGGAATATTATTTGAATGGAGCGTGCTGACGAAAGGTATGCCGCGAGTGAGTTCAATGAATTTCGCATAAAGACTCGTAGAGCGCCAATGGACATGAAGCAGGTTAGGTCTGGTCTCGTCGATTATTCTTCGGAAGCGCAGCAGTGAGATTGGATACCACGCAAGGGTGTGTACCGGATCATCCTTGACGAACTCAAAATGGTAATGTCGAATACCTTCTGTTTCGAACCATTCAGGGGTATGGTGATGGTTCCCTACTGCGCCAGCGCTCACCAATGAGACTTTCCATCCTCTTACCTGTAAGCCCTTGGCAAGAGTCATCATATGGGTCGTAACGCCACCCGAATCCAAGTGCTTCGCCAGAAAAATGACTGACCGTTCAGCAGACTTCATACTACAATTCCCTCCTGAATTCTCATCGGCCACGTCCGAAATGTGGTGTAAATTCTCCTCCTGGTCGGTGAGCCGGTTCTACGCAGCCTGATCTCCCTCGGACGTAGTCTTTTCCCCGCTTGCTTCGTCTTTGGCCTTCTTCCACTGCCAGTACTCGTCCATCCGGAGATAGCACCGTCCAGTGGTCCATTCCTCGTCTTGCTCCATCAAGAGGGCGCCGAGCAACCGCAGCGCCGACGCCACATTGGGGAAGATCCCGATCACTCGCTCACGCCGGCGAACCTCCCGGTTGAGTCGCTCAAGCCCGTTGGTACTGCGCAACCTGCGGCGGTAGCGCTCCGGGAGCGCCATTACAGCCATCGCATCCTCAAGGTCAAGTCCATTTTTGTCTGTAAAAAGCCCGGCTCTCATGCACTGGTTGACTGGTCCTCTCGCTGAAACGTCGGCGGATCGTCGCCCGGCTGGTTGCCTAAGGAGGCTCGCATCCTCTCACGAACTTTGGCCAGCTGGCGTTGTTCATGCTCCGAGAAGCGGACTCCTCGCCAGCGCAGGCTCACCCGCCATAGGGTAGCGAATATAAGCTTGATTCCGCTTGACTCACTCATGAAGCGGGGAATCACCTTTGTCCGCCGCCGCTCCTCGACGAATGCCCGCTCCAGGAGATTGGTGGTCCGCACCGCCCTGCGATGGATGGCCGGCAGCTGGAGATGGGCCAGTGATGCTTCCAAATCATCCTCAAAGCTCGCGATAGCCCGGCCGTATTCGTGACGGTATTGCTTCACAAACTGGTTTGCCAATTGGCGCCCAGTGGCCCAGTCGGGCGCGTCCCGGATGCAGCTGAGGAACGCTTTGACCTCGCCATGAGCTTCTGCGGGGATCTTATCGAGGATGTTGCGCATCTTATGGGCCCAGCAACGGATGCGGATGGCCTCGCCCCACACTTCTTCCACAGCACGGGTGAGACCCGCTGCCCCGTCTGTGGTCACCGTCAGGGGCGAAGGAAGGCCACGGTTGACCAAGTCCGTCAAGAAGGCCTTCCAAACGCTGTAAGATTCGGAGCTGGCCACGTCCATGTGGATGAGCACTTTGGCACCGTTGCTGAGAATGCCCCAGCAGCACAGGATGGCTTCTTTCACGCGTCCGGTCCGCCGCAGCGGCTCATAGACGGCGTCCAAGAATAGGTACACCACATCCAACGAGCTGAGATCCCGCTTGGCGAACGCCTCGTATTCCTCCATGAGGCTGTGACAGATCTGGCTGGCTTGGCTCTTCGCCAGCAGTTTCTTGCCGGTTTCCCGATCGCGGAAGGCGTCTGTGAATGTCAACCCAAAAGGGGACCACCGTGCTAACCAAAACGGGACCCACCCCGAGCACCACGCGCGTCACTGGTCCCCTGCCCCCTCGGGGGCAGGGCGTGACAATTCTGACATCAGCCAGCCAACTGCTCACGCCACCGCTGCGTCTCGCGGAATCGGTACGACTCCCCGTTGAAGACCAGGATGTGCGCCCGGTGCGTAATCCGGTCCAGCAGGGCCGTCGTCAGTGCTGCGTCGCCGAACACCTCCTCCCAGCGGGAAAACTCCAGATTGCTGGTGATGATCAAGCTCCCCGTCTCGTGCCTCTCCGCCACGAACTGGAAGAACAGCGGCGCCCCGGGTCCTAGCCGCAGATACCCAAGCTCGTCGCAGATGACCAGGTCAAACTTGGCCCAGCTCTTCAAGTATCGGTTGAGCTGGACGTCCTGCTGCGCCGCCAGAAGTTCCTGGGCCAGGGTAACGGCCCGAATGAACCGGACCCGGCAGCCCGCCTCGATGGCGGCCATGCCCAGTGCCGTCGCGATGTGCGTCTTGCCGGTGCCGCTGGGCCCCAAGCAGATGACGTTCTCCTTGGCGGCCACAAAACCGGCCTCCGCCAGGTGCAGCACCTTCGCCTTGGGCAGCTGCGGAATGGCGTCGAAATCGAACTCATGCAGCGTCTTGGGCTGCGGGAACTTGGCGGCTCGCAAACGGGCTTCCAGACTCCGCCGGTTCCGCAAGGCCAGCTCCTCCTCCAAGCAGCTCAACAGGAACGCGCTGGGTGCGACGCCCTTCTCCAGCGCCTCCCGGGCCAGCTCCCGGTGGGCGGCCCGCATTCCCGGCAACTTCAGCTGCTTGCACCGCAAGTCGATCAGCTCTTCCAGCACGGCGGTGTTGGAGTTCACGCCCCCACCCCCAGCAATGCGTCGTACCGGCGTGGGTCACCGACGGGCACCGCGGGACCGCGTGGCTCGAGGACGGACGCCTCGCGGCGGCCGTCGAGCCGATTGAGCAGCAACTGGCGGATGCCTTCGGCGTGGCAGGTGCCTGCCGCCAGCGCTTCTTGGATCGCCTCCTGGACCAGGTCAGGGTCAAACTCCCGGTGGAGCAGCAGGACCTGCACCATTTCCCGGTACCCGCTAGGGTCCTGCTCCATGAGCCGCAGGCGCAAGGTCTGGTAAGGTTCGGGCAGCTGCCGCACCACGGCGGCGTGGGTGACCGCGTAGGGCTTGCGAGCCAGCGCCCCAAGATAGTGCTCTAAACGCAGCATCGTTTGACCCCGGCCGGCGGCTCGTGGATGCACCGCCACCTGTTTGTCCCGCCAGTAGAGCTCCAGCCGATCCGCATAGACTTCGGCCCGCACCATCTGGCCAACCAAGCGGGTGGGAACCGAGTAGCGGTTGCGCTCGTAGGTCACCAGCGACAGTTTGTTAGCCTGCAGGTAACGAACGACGCACGGTTTGAACATACCGGCAGGCACCGTCCGCAGCCGCTGTTGCTCTTCTTCCCACCGCTCCCGGCGGCGTTCGCGTTCCTGCTCACACCAGGCCAACAGCCGCTCGTTCAGCTCGTCCATGGACTCGACCTCCGGGACCGGCGTGAGGGCGTTGCGGCGCACGTACCCCACCAGATTTTCCACGCTGCCTTTCTCATGGGCCGCCCCGGGGTTGGCGAACACGCTGTCGAACACGTAGTGGGAACGCAGCGCCACGAAACGTTCGCTCAGTTCCCGGCTCTCGTGCCCCTGCAAGACCTTACGGACCACCGGCGTGAGGTTGTCGTAGACCACCTTGTCCACCACGCCGCCCAGCCACGCAAACGCCTGCACGTGACCCTCCAGGAACGCCTCCAGCTTTTCATGCAGGCTTGCCCACACAAACGCCACGCCGCTGTAGTGCAGACGCAGGCAGAACAGATGCACCACCGTGGGGACGCCGGCCAGCATCACCTTAGCCTGGCCCCAGTCTACCTGCGCCATCTCCCCGGGGTCGGAGGACAGCACAAAGAACGGCTCCAGCACGTCCATCTCCAGCTCCCGCCGGAGCTGCGCCACGACGCGGCGAATGGTCGATTCGGTCCCTTCGTAGCCGTGTTCTTCCCGCAGGCGCTGGTAAATGCGCCGGGCCGTGTGCCGCTGTTTGCGCGGCGCCGTCTGGTCCTCAATCAGCCACTGACGGATCATGTCCCGGTAGGGCCCCACCTTCGGCGCCGGCCGGGGACGGCTCAGCTGGTACTCCCATGGTCCCGAGTTTTGAAGTGCCTTGCGAACCGTCTTACGGGAGTGGTGCAGCTCCGAGGCGATCTTGCGGATGGACCACCCTTTGCGAAAGTACAGATGTCGGATAGACTCAATATCGACCACCTTGAGCATCTCCTCTCCTCCCTGACTCCCAAGTTGCTCCTAGAAGTCAGGGTAATGGATTGGGTGCTCGGGGTGGTCCCCTTTTTGGGGATCACTGCTCGATCAACGGTCCCCTTTTAAGTTAGCATTTACAGGCGTCCTCGATGTCGCGCGTCGACAGCCCCCGAGCGTACATCTCCACCACTAGTGCCTCAAGGGCGTCACTGTTGCCCTTGAGAAAAGGCCATAACTCGGACCGATAAGGTTCGGGCGTATTGCGCACCTGAGGCAATTGCACCGGGACGCGTCCTTCTGCCGTCCGGATGCTGCGAGTCTTGTAGCCGTTACGCCACGGCCGCGTGCCGCCGTCTCCGTCACCACTACCGCTGCGTTCGTATCGCTCGCGCCCTAGATAGCGGGCCACCTCTTGCTCCAGCGCTTCCTGGACGAGCCGCTGCAAACCTAGCCGCATGAGCTCCGAGGCCAGGTTGGCTCCCTCAGACCGTTCTTCAACTGACAAAAGGGCGTCAATTTCCTTGGCGACCCGCTCACTCGGTGGTACACTGGACATGGGTCTGGTCTCCTCTCCGGTGTTCTCTTCAGCAAACCACTTCAGAGGAACCAGGCCTTTCCCTTTTTACAGACATTCTAGGACGCTACCCATCCTCAAAACCGGCTTCAAGACAGGCCACCGCTTTGGGCGCTCGCGAGCCATACTCCGAGAGGATATCGTCCAGTAAACGGCGGGCGGTCTCCATGTCCGGGGCATTGAACATCAGCCGGATCTTTGCCTTCAGCGAATGCTGGCAGTGCGCCGGAGCGGCGTCAAGCACGTTGCGCATCAAGTGGACTTGACAGCGCTGCCACGAGGCTCCTTGAAAGTGCCTTCGACTCGCATTCACCAACCCGCCGTGGTGGTCGGATTGAAGTTGCCCCGGTTTGGTGGA
>LSQX01056573.1_pt4 | contig 10029 bp, 10 predicted proteins | sample 654561 | NCBI WGS metagenome assembly LSQX01 (sample SAMN04489861, study PRJNA283612) | anaerobic digester metagenome | isolation source: 4 biogas reactors fed with cattle manure at either 37C or 55C with and... | place: Denmark: Kongens Lyngby | collected 2014 | reverse complement strand
TAGAAGCAGAAAGAGTGCTGAAAAGGTTAACAAGCTGGATGATGCATAGCCGACTGGAACCAATGAAGAAAGTTGCAAGATCGCTTCGGAGAAACCAAACAGAGATACTAGAGTACTTCAAGCATCGGCTAACGAACGCTTTTGCAGAAGGGATGAACAGCATGATCCAGGCAGCCAAACGGAAAGCCAGAGGCTTTCGAACCTTTGAAGGATACCGAATAATGATTTATCTTGCTGTAGGTCGTCTTCATCTTTCTTACCCTTTACCGTTCCACACCTAAACTTTTCACGGAGTTAAGCAAAGAGCCGATATAGAGTGACTATTTACTTTTTGTGATTATTTTGTATAATGAACCCATATATAAAAACAATGACGGAGACAGTAAGGTTTATTTCGAAGCTCATAGCGAGTCGGGGCAGGTGAGAGCCCGATACAAGTAGATGATGCCTGAATATCACTCCCGAGTTTCGGTCCGAACGTTTTTGACGAGTAGGCGCCGACGGTTTTCCCCCGTTATAGAGGAACGCATATGGTGGTATGTCGTACAGGTGGTATAGCGGAGTTGTATCCTTCGTCCTGTGACAGGACGAAGGTTTTTTTGTTTTTTATGGACAGGTGACAAGGAGGTCTGAAATGAAAGTTGAAATCATGGACACAACGCTTCGTGACGGCGAGCAAACGCCGGGTGTCTCATTTACCGAAAGCGAAAAATTCAACATCGCTAAGTTGTTGTTGGATGAAGCCAAGGTCGATCGTATTGAGGTGGGTTCTGCGCGCATTTCCGAAGGTGAGATGGGGGCGGTTAAGATGATTTCGGATTGGGCGGCTCGAAAAGGCTATACCGATCGCGTTGAAGTGCTTGGTTTTGTCGACAATGGCAAGTCTATTGACTGGATTAGTCGTGCCGGTGCAGGTGTCATGAATCTTCTCTGTAAAGGCTCGTTGAGGCATGTCACCAAGCAGCTTCATAAGACGCCTGAGGAACATATATCCGATATTAAGAGAGATGTTTTCGCTGCGGCGGATAAGAATCTGAAGGTCAACCTGTATCTTGAAGACTGGTCCAACGGCATGAAAGAATCCAAAGATTATGTTTTCATGTTGCTTGAAGCCCTTGAAGACATGCCGATCGAGCGGTTTATGCTTCCGGATACCTTGGGTATTTTGACGCCGCTTCAGACTTATGATTATGTCAAGCAGACTGTTGCGCATACAAAGAAGCCGGTCGATTTTCATGCGCATAATGACTATGATTTGGCGGTCGCCAATTCGCTGGCTGCAGTGGAAGCCGGAGCAAATGGTGTGCATACGACGGTCAACGGACTCGGAGAGCGGACCGGAAACGCAACGCTGTCATCCGTCGTTGGCGCGATTAACGACCACCTCGGTCAAGGGGAGAACCCGGTGACGATGAGTGTGGATGAAGCGTCTCTTAACAAAATCAGTAAGATTGTTGAGGCCTTTTCGGGCGTGCGTATTCCTGCGAACAAACCGATTATCGGAGAGAGTGTTTTTACGCAGACTTGCGGCGTTCATGCCGATGGTGACAGCAAAGATAATCTTTACTGTAACCGGTTGGCCCCGGAGCGCTTTGGCCGTCTGCGAAAATATGCACTTGGCAAGACTTCCGGAAAAGCGAGCGTTTTGAAGAATTTGGAAGAACTCGGCATTGAGCTCGATAAAGATGTGCTTCTTAAAGTGACCGATCGTATTGTGGCGCTCGGGGATCGCAAGGAGAATGTGACGACAGAGGAATTGCCGTATATCATTTCGGATGTATTGGGCAGCAATGACATGAAAGACAGCATCAAGGTTCGCAATTATTATCTGTGCCATGCGCGTGATTTGTCACCGGTGGCCACATTGAGTTTGGAAGTGGACGGAGAGGTTTATGAGGCAACATCCAATGGAGATGGCCAATATGACGCTTTTATGAAGGCGCTGTCTAAGGTGTACAAGAAAATCGGCAAAAAGCTTCCCGAGCTCATTGATTACGTGGTTACGATTCCCCCGGGCGGCAGAACCAACGCTTTAGTTGAGACAGTTATCACATGGCGTAATGGTAAGGAGTTCAAGACAAGGGGCCTGGATTCGGATCAGACGGCTTCAGCCATTAAGGCAACCGTCAAGATGCTGAACTATGTTGAGAGGACTTTGACGCATCAATAAGGCCGAAGACGAAGGATAATGAATTGACGACGCCGGGGTGCAACTTAGTTGGACTCCGGTGTTTTATCTAAATAGGCCATACATGACTTGCAATATCCCAAAATCTCTATTTGGTGGCTGACAACCATGAAGTCGTCGGTGTCAATTTGTAGCGATGACGCGCCCAAAGGGCAATCGTGTAGCGCGCGTTTTTCGTGACATCGCATGCAGACCATAAAGTGCGTGTGACGGTGAATGTTCATTCCGTAGAGGACATTCGAGTCACCGGTCGGCTTGCTTTGGATCGCCATACCGTGCGAGACAAAGGCGTCGAGGATCCGGTAGACCGTCGAAAAACTAATGTGATGATCTTTGGCATTGAGAAGCTCGAAAAGCTCGCGCGCCGAAATCGGAAACGGTTGAGCAGAAAGTTCATCGTAAACCGCCAGTCGCGTCCGCGTGCGCTTGAGTGCGGCCGGCCAATTCGTTTGCCTTGAAGTGCTCATGTCAGCACCTCACTGGTATCGGAGAGTTGACGAAACGCGCGCTTGGAGAAACGAGCACGTATGTTTTTCATGATAACGGCAGCGAAAAAGCAAAGCGAGGACAGAAGTGCGATGGTGCCGCCCGGCTTGAGACCGACGTAAAATGAGAGCGTCAGCCCGATGATACTTGAGACTTGTGCGAAGAAAATCGACCACAAAATGGTGGTTTTGAAACTGCGGGCAATTTGCATGGCGGCGGCGACGGGCACAACCAGAAGTGAAGAGATAACCAGAGCCCCGACCGTTCTCGCAGCAATGGAAACGGTTAAGGCGGTTAATACTGTGAATATGAAGTTGATGACGCGGACCGGAACACCGGATAAAGCCGCAGCTTCTTCGCTCAATGAAATGTAGAAGAGTTCTTTGTACATGAGCAAGAACACCCCGAGCACAATCAAGACCAGCGCGATGACTAAATACAGTTCAAAAGGCGTAATTGCAACGATGCTGCCGAAAAGGAAACTGTTAAAATCGGAGGCGTTTTTGACAAAGCCCGATAAGACACCCGCCAAGCCGATACCGATGGAAAGCGTAATGGCAACGGCCAGATCTTGAAATGCCGGTAGTTTTTTTCGAATCGCTTCAATCGCAAATGACGCGAAAAGACAGGCGCCTACCGCACCCAATATGGGGTTAAATCCGAACAACAAACCGATGGCGACACCGGACAGAGAAGAGTGTGATAGGGCTGAACCGATGAGCGACATTCGCTTATGAACGACGATGACTCCTAGGCAGGCGATGGCAAAAGAGAGAAGAATGCCAACGATGAATGCTTTTTGCATATATGAATATTGGAATAAAAGCGGCATTATGATTCCCTCCTTCCGGATGCGCTATGGGATTTATGATCTTGGCTACAGGCGGCGCACGATTCAGAATCGTGATTTTGCGGACAATTGGCGCAGTGAATGTGCTCGTATCGGTGATCGTCTTGAAGCGGATGCGCGTGCACAATGGTACCGGATGGCAAATCGGATTCGTGAAAATGCTTTTCGGACAGGCATAGTACGCGATTGGAATAGGAGGCGATCTTCGCGATGTCGTGCGTGACCATGACGATGGTAACCTTGTTTCGAATATTGATCTGGTGTAGCACGGTCAACAGTTGGTTGACCGCATCGTTGTCGATGCCGACGGTCGGCTCGTCGAGGATCAAGATGCGCGGTTGATTTGCAAGAACGCGTGCCAGCATCAATCGCTGACGCTGGCCGCCGGACATTTCGGTCGGCATGCGCTTTTTATAATCGAGAAGGCCGACTTGGGAGAGGGCGTCTTCTGCCATTTGTCGATGCTTTTTGCTCGGAAAGCGAAAGGGTCCGATCTTCTTATAAAGGCTCGAAAGGACAATCTCCTCTGACGTTGCGGGGAAACGGGAGATGGCGTCCGCACTATTCTGTGGTACATAGCCGACGGCGGTAAAATCACTTCTACCGGTCACATTTTGACCGAGGATTCGAATGACTCCGGCGTCAGGCGTGAGTAGACCGAGAATGATTTTGATAAGCGTGCTCTTGCCGGATCCGTTGTCACCGATAATAGCGGCAAAATCGCCCTCTTGGATGCGGAAGGTAATGTCGTGAAGGACCGGCTTTTCGTTGTAGGCGAAGTGGATGTTTTCGACTTCAACGGCAAAAGGATTGGCGTGCATAATTCCTCCGTCAGGATTCGTCCTGTGTTGTAAATGAGGCGGCGAGCGCGGTCAAATTGTCGCGCATCAGCGTAAAATAGTCTTGTCTGTTGTCTATTTGCTCTTGCGTCAGTCCGCCGATCGGATGCAAGGCGCGCACATCGCAACCGGTCTCGGCGGCAATTGTTTCGGAGACTTTCGGATTGGTCAGTGCCTCGAAAAAGACGACCCGGATGTGATTTTCGTTAATAAAGTCGATAATACGGCGCATACGCTCGGCATCCGGCTCGGCATCTGCGGAAATACCGCGAATGGGTACCTGTAACATACCGTACTCCTTACACATGTAGCCGAAAGCCTCATGTGAGACAATAATGTATTTGGGGTCAATACCGTCGAGCGCGTTGTGGTACTCCGTGTCCAGTTCGTCCAACATCAAAGAATATTTGGCGTAGTTTTCACGATAGGCGTCAGCGTGTTCCGGATCGGCCAAGCAGAATGCATCGCAAATGGCTTGCATCTGAAGTTTTGCATTGGCGGGGGAGAGCCAGACGTGCGGATCATAGAGGCCATGGTCATGGTCGTCTTCATCGTGATCTTCATCGTGATCTTCGTCGTGGTTTTCGTCCGGGTGTGATTCGTGATCCTCAAAAGCGTCACCGGTCAAATCGTCATTGTCCAAAGAATAGGTTCCGGAAGCCATGAGTTCCACGGCATCCGAGGTCTCGACAACGGTGAGGTTTTTGTTCTCGATCGAAGAGAGTAAATTGTCGACCCACATCTCCATGCCGGCCCCGTTATAGATGAAAACATCCGCCTTTTCCAGAGACAACATGTCTTTGGTCGTGGGTTCCCACGTGTGCGGCTCGAAGCCGGCCGGGACCAACAAAGTGACCTCGGCATATTCGCCGCCAATCTTTTGGGCGAAGTCATACATGGGATAGACGCTGGAAATGACCTTGAGTTTCCCACTGTCGGAAGAGATGCCGGGGAATGTGGCACAGCTACTCATCATTATTGTTAATGCCAATACGACGGCAAAATACTTTAGTTGACGCATATTAACCTCTCTAAATGCGAATCATTCGCGTTTAGAAATAGAATATACGCATCGAGCGCCGTCGTCAATTCTTTTTTCGTATATGAGAGGAGGACGAGAGGTGTTGACGGATTTTGAAAATCGTCTCTTTGCTGATGATATGCTCAATGGCACAAGCGTCTTTGTCTGCAATCTCAGGTGAGACGCCCAATACATCGACGAATAGGGTCTTTAAGATGCTGTGGTTTCCTTCTAAAAGTTCCGCGGTGGTCTTGCCCAGACCGGTCAAATAAATCTCTTGATATTTTTCTCGTGAAACATAGCCAAAATCGGCGAGAACATTAATCGCGTTATTAACACTGGCTTTGGACACACCTAAGTGCGACGCAACATCGCTGACTCGAACGCCGTGACCGGCTTTAGACAGGGAGAAGATGGTCTCGAGATAATTTTGCATTGCGACGCTGAGTTGTTCCATATTGATACCTCATGTCTTTACGAAATGCGGAGGCCCTTGAATCGGGCGCCGATTGGCTAAAAGATTGTGTTGTGACCTTCCATCGGCCACTGTTCCAATTGTAATATATCGCAACACAGCGGGCAAATATCGAGTAAACTCCCGCCTTGAAGTTCTTGTCCTGCAGCAATCGAAGGGCCTTTGGCGAAATAGAAAGTCTTGTATTTATCGTTGTCGAGCGTGTAACCGTGTTGACCTTTGGCGAATTGGCCGAAGACATATCCGGCTTCCGCAGCATATCCGCAATAGAATTGGGAGTCTGCTCCGGAGGTGTGCATCTCGTCGTCAGTCAGTTGGCGCTTCACACCGGGAGTCGATGAGAACACCGACAGAAAATCCACTATCTTTTCGGAGGGCTCGGGCGTATTGATCCGCAGAAAGCAGCATCCATGCGCTGAATGAAAAAATGCTTCGTCAGGATGGATGTCTGCGGCCTTGAGCATCGTATTCGGATGGACAGCCGTATGAACAGGAAGACAACTGTGGTCGCTGAATACGACGACGCTGTATTGACTGGCGTCGGGGGAGGAAGAGATGGCCTGAAGAATGCGATCAACACGATCGGCAGTACGAAGAAGGGCGTCCTTGGCCTCATCGGAATACGGCCCGAAGCGGTGCTTGGTAGAATCTACATCTAGTAAATGCAGCATCATTAGGTCAAAGGGTTTCCGCTCTATCATGCGCTCGGCTATCGAAACGATCATATCGTCCGCGTGACCGCCGGCAGACAGCATTTGCTTCATAAATCTAAGCATGCATGAGAGAATGAAACCGGGGCGTCCGTTGCGCAAGGTCAAGGCGATACGCTTGGCCAAAGAGACATTTCCCGGAATTTCCGGAAAATTATAACGAATGTTCGCACCACCGGTGACGGGAAACATGATGGAACAAACGGTTTTCCCCGAACGGGTCGCACGATCCGGTAACGTTGGAGCGGTCAGGTGGCGGACGTGAAAACGCCAAGGCCAATGCTTCTTGTTCGGATCTTGAATGTCGTTTTCGATAATGCCGTGTCGGAAAGGAGACACGCCGGTCTGAATACAAGCATGTATGGGGTAAGTGTTGGTGACGAAAATGGAATCAACATCACGAACCATGGTGCCCTCAGCACGAAGCTGCCGAAACGCTCTATGTTCAAGCAACAGCTCAAGGTCATGGTCGCCGACGGCGTCAAGGGAAATCAATATCAATTTTTGTGTCATAGTCGTCACCCCGATGCTGTTATTTATTTTATGATTATTATAGAGCAAGGGCGCCACTTTGCACAGAATGAGAGCCGTGAGATATTGCGTCATTATTGATTTCTCATGTTATGATTGTATTGCGCAGAATTATTTGTGTTTTTTTGCCACACTATCCTATCTTATCGGAGGCGACAGTGGACCAATCACAGAAACGAGTATTTTTGATCGTCTTGGACAGTATGGGTATCGGAAGAGCTCCGGATGTTGCAGACTTTGGAGATGAAGGATCAAATACCTTAGCTTCAGCCGCAACGTCCTCGTCATTTATTACGCCGAATTTGGCTGCCGCAGGTTTGTATAATATTCCGGGGCTGATAGAGGATATCGAAGAGAAAAGAGCATCTTCAGTACCCGGCGAGAAGCGATTTGACGTGTCGGAAAGCCTGTCCGAGCCGGAGGGGGCATTCGGCAGATGCATTTCGCAGTCGATGGGCAAGGACACGACCATCGGCCATTGGGAAATTGCAGGAATTATTTCGGACAAACCGCTCCCAGTTTATCCGAATGGTTTTCCGGATGAGATACTTCAAGCTTTTTCTTCCGAGACCGGGCGCGGCGTTCTATGTAACCGACCGTATTCGGGAACGGATGTGATTAGAGATTATGGACCCGAGCATATGAAGACCGGGGACTTGATCGTATATACTTCCGCAGACAGTGTGTTTCAAATCGCGGCTCACGAAAGTATTGTGCCGATTGAAGAGTTGTATCGCTGTTGTGAAGCGGCACGGCGTATTCTTCGCGGGGAGCACGGTGTGGGGCGCGTGATTGCAAGGCCATTTGAGGGTGAGTATCCCCGTTTCATCCGCACGGCCAACCGACATGACTATTCGATTCCACCACCGAGAAGGACGATGCTTGATGATTTGTCGGAATCGGGAAAATCGGTTATCGGAGTCGGCAAAATCAATGATATCTATGCCGGCCGGGGAATAACCGATGCACATCGTACCGTGTCCAACCAGGACGGTATCTCTCGGACGATCGAGATGATGAACAAGCATTTTTCGGGATTGTGCTTTACGAATTTGGTCGATTTTGATTCGAAGTTCGGCCATCGTAATGATATAGATGGTTATGCCGATGCAATTTCGCAATTTGACCGTCGATTGCCTGAGCTTTTAGCTGCGATGCAGCCGGAGGATCTATTAATGATTACGGCCGATCACGGTTGCGATCCGATGAGTCCGTCTACCGACCACTCCAGGGAGACCGTTCCGATTTTAGTGATGGGACGATCAGTTCGAGCCGGAGCGGATATCGGTGAGCGCGAAAGTTTTGCGGACATCGCGTCGACGATACTGGATTATTTTGGGTTCATATCCGAGAACACCTCACATATTGAAGGGGTATCGTTCTTGGAAAAGATAATAAATTGACATAAATTTGGAGGCGAAAACAATGCGAATGATTTTTACCGATGAGCAAAAGAGAATTTTGAAACACACGGACCATACGCTACTTGCGGTGGATGCAACGACTGAAGCCATTAGGGAGGCTTGTTTTGAAGGTGTTGACTTCAAAACAGCGTCGATTTGCATCCCGCCACTTTATGTGGCTCAGGCCGTTAGAGATACGGACGGACGAGGCAAAATTTGCACGGTTATCGGCTTTCCTAACGGATATATGACGACAGATTCAAAGGTGCACGAGACCAAGTCCGCGGTCAGTCAAGGGGCACATGAAATTGATATGGTGATTTCAATCGGGCTGCTCAAGCAAGGTGATACGGATGCGGTCAAGAAAGATATTTCGGCGGTACGTGCGGCTTGTAAAGATCGCATACTTAAGGTCATTATAGAGACGTGCCTGCTCACTGAAGAGGAGAAAATTTCGATGTGCAAAGTTGTCGGTGATGCCGGCGCTGACTTTATTAAGACATCGACGGGATTTTCGACCGGGGGTGCGACGTTAGAAGATGTCGAACTTTTCAAGGCGCATTTGGCACCGGGCATTAAGATTAAGGCCGCCGGAGGGATTTCAACCCTCGAAGACGCGAAGGCTTTTCTCGATGCCGGAGCAGATCGAATCGGTAGCAGTCGCATTGTTCGACTCGTTCGCCGGCAACTGATGGACGCCCAGGCCGATACGGTCGAAGTTTGATTCGGTTGCGTTGGCAGAAATTTTTTTGATAATCAATCGCATAAGTGTTTTCGGACAGGGATGGAGGTTCTTATGACTCAGAAGCCAAGCGAAAAGATGCCGACGGAGCTGGCGGATCGCCTCATAAACGCAGCAACAGAGGCCGCAAAGAACGCATATTGCCCGTATTCACATTTTGCGGTCGGTGCGGCATTGCTTTGTGACAACGGAGATATTGTGACCGGATGCAACGTCGAAAACGCGGCGTTCCTGTCGATTTGTGCCGAGCAGAATGCATTGGCGCATGCGGTAAGCAAAGGGTTTCGACATTTTCGAGCGATTGCCGTTGTGGGCGGTCGGGATAATGAAGAACCCGGATACTGTCCGCCCTGCGGCGCTTGTAGGCAGGTCATTCTTGAATTTTTCGATCTTGAGAATTCCGAAATAATTCTCAAGAAGGACGACAGTTATGTCTCGTTCACAATCGGAGAGCTATTGCCGGAGAGTTTTGTCTCGCCCGGTTGACGATAACGGATCAATACCGCAAGCATGATGGCAAATCCAATCATGCCTGAGATAAAGGATGAGAAGAGCAATACGGAGACACTAAAATGATCCAGAATGACGCCGCCGATAAGGTTGCCTACGACCATGCCGACACCCATGCCGGCAACGTTGACATAGGCCTGTGCTCTGACGCGATCGCGGTTGCCGACGGCGCGATCGGCAAACATGACAGAGAGTGGAAGATATAATCCATACGCCGGGATTTGGAGTAATTGCACAGCAAAGAGCATCGTCAAATTTCCGGAAAAGAACGTCA
>LSQX01144051.1_pt1 | contig 10030 bp, 7 predicted proteins | sample 654561 | NCBI WGS metagenome assembly LSQX01 (sample SAMN04489861, study PRJNA283612) | anaerobic digester metagenome | isolation source: 4 biogas reactors fed with cattle manure at either 37C or 55C with and... | place: Denmark: Kongens Lyngby | collected 2014 | reverse complement strand
ATTCTGAACAGACCCCTACTCAAGCAGGAACTAACATTTACGCCGAGAACCTTACAATTCAACTTACCGCTTTAATCGAAAAATCCGGAAAAAACATTGAAGTTGCTTTTCAAAATCTACAGATAAAAGATGTCGCAAAAAAAAGAAGTATAGAAGAAGTTGTGCAAAACCAGATAATCGATAAAATTGAAGGTTGGAGTAAAGTTCATCTTGATTATACTGGTGGAACAAAGAGTATGACCACCTACACATATTTAACTTTCCATAATAATCATAAAAACTTAGAGATGTCTTATTCTTACCTTGATGCAAGAGGGTATAAATTAGTGTTTGATAACTCTTATATTGAATATAATCTGCTTAAATTTGTTAGCATTTCTTTTTCTCAACTTATAGGATTACATGGGTTTATAAGGAAAAACAAGGATAAATACGAAATATTAAAGACCTTTGAAGACCCCCTAAAAGAGTTTTCAAATTTAATTGAAAAAGGCAATATAAACGATTTTTATAGTAAAAAAGGCGGGTATACAAGAAAAATATATTTAAACAAAGAAGGCAAGTTAGACCCAAGCGTAGATGAATCATCAGTTAAGTTTAAAGAACATTACTCTTCAAAAAACTCTATTAACTCTGAATTTTCTTCTGTTGTTGGGCAGATGAACGCAGATTTGAAAATCTTTAATTCAGAAGGAAATTTTAATTGTAAGATATCAAAAAAAAATTTAACAAGGGCAGTAAAATTTCTTGATGGTGATTGGCTTGAACTTTATGTGCATCAACTTTTAAAAGAAGCCCCTCTTTCTAATTACGAAAATTTGCTTGACTGGGAGATTAAGAAACCTGTCTGGAAAAATAATTATTTTCAGATAGATAATATTTTGATGAAGGGTTACCAGTTGATAGGTATTAGTTGTACTACTGCCTATGAAAAATCTCTTTGTAAAAATAAAGGGTTTGAAATTCTTCTTAGAACCCAGCAAATAGGAGGCAGTGAAGCTAAATCTGTTTTATTAACAAGGATGCCCAAGCAGAACATTGAAATCCTACAAGAAGACCTTGTCGTTGATACAGGAACAGGTAGGAATAATATAAAAGTATTAGGAGTAGAAAGTTGGAAGAAAGATAAATTTATAGAAGAAATAATAAGTTTTATAGAGTAAAGGAGGGTGAATATGTCAACAGCCGTTCTTATGGATGTTATGTCTATACAGAGGTATGTTTTTAATTCTAACGCTTTAAAAGAAAATCTTGGCGCATCACATAATATAGAACATTTTTACGATATTTTTAATCATATTAAGGGTTTTACAGGTGGAGGTAACGCCTTACTCTTGTTTGATTCAAAAGAAAAAGCAGAAACAGAAATTAAAAAGTTTATGGTTGAATCTCTCACGAATTACCCAGGATTAACTATTTCTTGTGTTTGTGAAGAAAATTTTGACGAAACTAATTATAAAGAATCTTTAAAAAATTTATTTTTAAAAATGCAAGCCGAAAAGAACAAAAACATTCCAATAACATCTTTACTTGCTCACGGAATTACATCCGAGTGTCCAAAAACAGGTTTTTCTGCTGAAACATTTTATAAAGATGTAAACCAACCCGAAAGAAGCGGGTATATCTCTTCTGCCTCTTATTCAAAAATTGCCTCTGCGAAAAAAGCAGAAGAATCTGCACAAAAAATACTTAAAGATATGGGGTTAGCAGAAAAATATGTTTTTAGTAACGAACTTGATAAACTAGGGCAGGAAGAAGGCGTAGATTCTTATATATCTATTGTTCATATAGATGGTAACGATATGGGGGCAAGGTTTAGTGCTTCGAATTCTTTAGAAAAATCTAAAAATCTTTCAACTTTTTTAAAAGAGTTAGTAAAAGAATCTTTCAAAAAAATTATCTCAACGATAGATGTTGAAATTGATGGAATAAAAGATTGTTTATCTTTAAAAGAAGAAGGTGGAAAAATAATTTTACCGGTTCGTTCTATAATTATGGGAGGCGATGATGTTACCTTTGTTAGCGAAGGGCGTCTGGGGATATATCTTGCTTCAGTTTTTATGAAAGAGTTTGAAAAAGGAGAGTTACCTAACGAAGAAAAATTCACTTCTTGTGCTGGTATTGCTATTGTAAAAACAAAATATCCTTTTTATAGGGCTTACCGCCTTGCAGAAGAACTTTGTAGGAGTGCAAAAAATACCAGAAAAGAGAAGAGGCAAATCAACCCTTCTTTCAATTCTTCTTTCTTTGATTTTCATCTTTCATCAGGCGGTCTTGCTGGAAGTATGAAAGATATAAGAGATAAACAATTTAGAAATGCAGAAGGAAACAGTGTTCTTTATAGACCTTATGATATAAGTGATTTTGAAGGAGTCGATAATATAATTTCTTCAATAAAGCAAATGAAGAAAGACCTGCCAAATTCAAAAATAAAAGAATTACAACGTGTTTTAACACTTAGTAAATCAGAGCAGGCAGATTTTCTGGGGCATATGAAATTTAGAGGTGAAAAACTGCCTTCAGTGTTGGGGGAAGAATACCAAAATAATTTATTTTTGAATAGCAGAACGCCATTCTTTGATATGGTAGAGATGATGGGCTTAATCCCGCAATATGTAATTGAAAGAGGAGGATTTTAATATGGGAAGATATAATTTTAAGATAAAACTTTTGTCAGACACAATAATTGGTTCAGCAGAAGGGTTTAGTTCAACAATAGATAACGATGTTATATTTGATGAAGTAGGGTTGCCTTACATACCAGCTCGTAGAATAAAAGGTATATTAAGAGATTCAGCTGAAGAGTTGCAAGAGATGTTCCAACAGAGCGGAATAGATTGGGATTTTAATATTGAAGAGATATTTGGTGCAATCGGTACAACAAACTCTCCAACTCGTTTTCATCTTTCAAACTTTTTTCTCCCAGAATACAAAGAAACAAAAGAATATTTGAAAAAGTGTATAGAGAAAAAACAATTTGGTCTATCTCCTAACAGCATAATCAACTTTTTTTGTAGTTTAAGAAACCAGACAAGTATAGATAAAGAAAAAGGGACTGCAAAAAAACATTCGCTCAGGACAAGTAGAGTTGTCAACAAAGGGTACGAATTTTGGGGTGAAGCCAACTTTGATGATAAACATAAAGAGATAATGGGGCTTATATGTGCCAATACTAGAAGAATGGGCACCAAACGTAATAGAGGATTTGGCAGAATTAGTATACAACTTTTCAATACTGATAAAACAAAAGAAATAAAAGAAGAAAGTTTTGAATCTCTGGAGGTGAAACTATGAAACAGGTAAAATTTAGTATCATTCTTGAGAACCCTATCCTTTTAACAAAAATGGCTGGAGATATGAATACAGTTGAATCTATGGATTATATCACAGGCACATCTATCCTTGGTTTTTTCGCTGGGCTTTACCTAAAAGATGTTGGTTCAGCAAATGATGAGTTTTATTCAATTTTTTTCAGAGATAAGGTGGTTTTTCCTAATGCTTACATATCTATCCAAGGCGAAGAGTGTTATCCCATACCTTTTTCAATACAGAAAAAAAAGGATAACTATGGTGAAATTTATGATTTACTTATAACAGAAGAGACGATGACTTCTCCTGTGGGAGGGTTTGGAAATATTGAAGCAGACTATTTAAAAGAAGCTCAAATAAATAAAACTCTACATTTCCATCAGGAAAGGGATAGAAGAAAAGGGTTTTCCAAAGAAGGGATGATTTTTAATTACCAATCAATAGATGAGGGGCAGGTCTTTAAAGGGACTCTTATTGGAGAGGAAAGTTATTTACAAAAATTAAAATCCCTTATATCTTCCGATAAACCGTTATATATTGGTCGCTCAAAAACAGCTCAATACGGCAAGGTTTCTCTTGAGATGGGCGAGGTTGAAGATTTTAAATCTACTACCGAGACATCTAACATGCCTGTAACTATGACAATGTTGTCAGATACAATACTTTATAATAAAAACGGGTTTTCAGAGGTAAAAATATCATTGGTAGAAGAAAAACTTGGTGTTAATGTTCTAAACTCTTTTGTAAGGAAAGATATTTTTGAGAACTTTATTTCTGTATGGAGAGCAAAAAAACCAATGGAAAACGTTTTCAAAATGGGGACCTGTTTTCTACTTGAGAAACTTCCTAAAAATTATAAGAATTTAGAAGTTTTTGGAATAGGAGAAAGGGTTTCTGAGGGTTTTGGAAGAGTAGTTTTTAATCTTCAAAATATTGGAGAATTTAGAGTGCTTGATAAAGAGCCCCCTTTAACTCTACAGACAAACCTTACCGACCTGGCAAAACAAATACTTGTTAAAAATATTGAGGGTAAAATTAAGGAAAAGATTATTCTATATGCATACGAAGATGCGTCGACTTTTAATAATAATTCTCCCAACAATTCTCTTATATCAAGATTAATGGGGTTCCTTTATACCAAACAGTCATTTGAAGAAAACCTAAAGAAACTTAGGGAGATAGCTACCAAACAGTTAGAAAACTGTAATAACGGAAACGTCACCTTGAGAGAGTTTTTACAAAAAATTGACGAAAGAGTTGAAAGACATAAAAAAAACTCATTAGAAGAATTAAAAAATTTTATTGTTAAAGAAATCGATTTTAACTCTGATTCGCCTCACCTTAAAAAACTATATTTAAAAAGTTTCTTTACACAAATGAGAAGGCAGAACAAGACAGGAGGGTGAAAATGAATAAAGAAAGAATACTTATAAAAGGAAAAATAAGAAACTTAACACCTCTTCTGATTGGCTCAGGTATAGGAGATAACTCTGATGTTGACACAATAAGAGATAAAGATGGGAACCCTTATATTCCAGCAACCTCTTTTCTTGGAGCTTTAAAAAGTGCTATTAATCTGGAGGAAAATTATACCAGTGACCTCCTCTGTTTCTGGGGAAACATTTCTAAAAATAACTCTTGCCAATCTAACATTTCCTGTTCTGACCTGGAACTCATAGAGGAGCAAAATGTAGAAGTAGCAATAAGAGACGGTATAAAACTTGATAATACAACAGGGATGGTAAAAGATAAAGGGAAATATGATTTTGAGATTATCCCTTCTGGAACCGAGTTTAAGGTAGAGATAGAGATAACTTCAAACAAAAATAATTATCTTTTTCATAGGAAGATGGCAGGCACTATTCTTTCTACACTTGAAAAAGGTGTTTCTCTCGGCGCTAAGGTCTCCTCAGGGTTAGGGAGAATAAAGTTAGTAGAAAAAAAATCTTTCATTTACGAGTTTAACAATAAAAAAGATATACTTGCTTGGCTAAAAAAAGAAGATTTATCAGAAGACGTTTCAGCACAACTTTTAAACAACAAGATTTCTGTTGAGGAAAACACTTTTTCAATTTTAATGGAAATGGAAATAAAAAACTCTCTTATTGTTAGGAGTTATTCAGAGGACCCCGAAGCCCCTGACTCTGTCCATATTAAAGACGCAGGAAAAAACGTTCTACCAGGGACTTCAATCAAAGGTGCATTAAGAGCAAGAGCAGAAAAGATAATCAATACAGTTCTTGAAGAAACTGAATCAAAAAATTTTATAGAATCGCTATTTGGAAATGTTGAGGAAGATGAAGAAGGTAACGAAAAACCTGGTGGTTACACAATACCATCAAGTTTTATAGTAGAAGAAGTTCCAATTGAAGATGTTGTTGATAACGAATCACAATATAGAATAAAAATAGATAGGTTTACAGGAGGAACAATAGAGGGCGCACTTATGGATAATGCCCCTCTTTTTACAAAAGAAAATGTTTCCAATATAAAGAACCTTAAGATATCTTTGATAAGAAACCCTCTTGATAGCCAAAAAGGGCTTCTACTTCTACTTATGAAAGACCTGTGGACATCTGACCTCCCTATAGGAGGCGAAAAGAATATCGGGAGAGGGGTTTTTAAAGGTGAAAAAGTAGTGATTATGGACGCTGAGAAAAAGATAGAAATTTCTTCACCTGAAAATATTAAGAACGATGATATAGAAAGATTAAAAAAATTGGTAAAAAGTTTTGCTAAAAATACCGACAAAGATAGAATAGAAAAACGGCTTGCTTTATATAAAAAAAACGGGAGGCAAGATGAGTAACGGATTAAACCTTAAAAGAATACTATCAGAGTCAAACCCTGTGAGTGTTTCTGAAAATATCCTTAGCTTTGTAAAAAAAAATATAAAAGAAAACTCTTTTGTAGTAGCGTATCTTGATAACGAAGTTCTTATTGGAAAATATGAAGATGGTAATTTTATTTTGCCAGATAATAAAACTATTGACCCTAAATTTATACAAAAACTAAGAATTTTTAATGAAAATTGTGAACTTTTAGTTTGGCGAAGCAGACAAACTCTTAAAAGCCGTTTTAGAAAAGATGGAAAAGGAGAAAAAGTATTCGTTATAGAAGCAAATCAGGTTCTTTTTGGAACCCAGAAAGACGATAACTTCTCTCAGGACGGTTTTGTATCATATATAGAAGATAGAGGGACAGGTGTAATTTTACCAGATATAGGTCTAATTTCAGATTCTGCTAAAGGTAAGAGAATCGGTATCAAAACTCGAAACTACGTAAGTTATACCGAAAATTGGCAAGCAACCTATGATGATGTGAGATTTGTTGGATTTGTCCAATTAAAAGAGGAGGTAAAATAAATGTCAAAGAAAAAGAAAAACAAATGGATGTCTTTTGAAGATTTTCAAAAAGAGTTTGGAAGTGGGCAGACACCTCCAGAAGCACCTAAAGAATCTCATAATATACAAATAAGATACCAACCGACACCTCAAGAATTTCGCAGTTCACAAAGAAGACGCCAACCGACACCTCCCCAAGTACCTGCTGACAATAAAGCCACAGCGCCTTATAACTTTATACCTTTGAGTGAAAAGGTTGTGAAGTCAGATGTTGATATTACAAAATACCCTTTTAATAAATATCACGAAGGTTTAAATACAGGGTATATCGAAGTTGAACTTGAAGCAAAAACACCTTTATATATCCGAGATGCAATGAACCCTACAGAAAGAGAAGAGGAAGATAGAATAAAAAAAGACGATAAAAGGACAGACATTAAATGCGCCAACTCAGATTTTTTCTCACCTGCAGAAAGACCAAGAATACCGGGTAGTTCTTTGCGTGGATTGATAAGAACTATGGTAGAGATAGTCAGTTTTAGTAAATTTGGGTTTTATTCAAAAGATGATAAATACCATTTCCGCTCATTTGCAGATATATCTCTTGACCTTAGAGAAGCATATAGAGATAAAATGATTGCTGGCGGTATGAACGATGGTTTTTCTCAAAAAGTGAAAGCGGGATACCTTACAAAGAAAGGGTTAGAATACATTATACAACCTGCTGAGCATTTCAGAGTTGAAGAAGACCTTTGTTTGAGTAAAAAATTATGTCCTCCTATGAACTTTGAAAACGTTCGCACAAAAAAATATGAGGAAAATAAGAGTTACAAAATTGGTTTTAAACCTATTTATTTTATAGCTGAACCAATGAAGAAACATATTCATTCTGTTCCAATGAAATACGCAAAAGTTGCAAAAATTTGTAGCGTGGGAGATACTTCGTTGAATAATGAGCCAGATAAGCAAGAAGGTATGCTTGTTTTATCGGGCTGGATGCGTGGTCCCAGGAGAAAACCTCGAGGGAAACATCTTCATTGGGTGATTGGTTCAGCAAAAGAGGGCTCTTTATCTGTTACTCGAGATGTTATTAAAAATTATAAAGATGACATAAATAGAAGTAAATCTTCCAACTTACTTGAGTTTTTAAAAAGCAATGAAAAAGTTCCATGTTTTTATATAGATGATGCAAAAGGAAAAGTATTGTCTTTCGGCAATACAGGGATGTTTAGATTATCTTATGAAAAAAAATTGGGTGATTTAGTTACTTCAGAAGATTTAGCAGGTAAAGATATTGCTTCAACTATTTTTGGTAACGAAAAAGAGTTTGCTGGAAGAGTTTTCTTTGAGGACTCTTATTTTCAAGGTAATAAAGAGGAACTTTTTGAAAGAGAAGAAAAAACTCCTAAAATTCTTTCAACACCAAAACCCACATCGTTCCAGCATTATCTTGAACAAGATGAGCAATCAATAGAAATTATTAAGCGTAGTGGGCGGTTAACCTATATAGGTATCAAAGATTACAATTCTGCAGGTCGTTTAAGAGGATACAAAATGTATTGGCATAAATCAGGTGAAAATTATGAAGAAACTGATGTTAAGAAAATTGCTAAAAGCCCTAAACAATATACAAAAATCAAACCAGTAAAAAAAGAAGCGAAATTTTCTGGTAGAATAAGATTTGAAAACCTAACAAAAGTTGAATTGGGGGCACTTCTCTTTGCTATCCAATTGAAAGAGGGTTTATGTCATAAGATAGGTATGGGAAAACCTCTCGGTCTTGGTTCTGTAAAGATTACTCCTAAGTTGTTTTTGTCTGAAAGAGAAAAAAGGTACTCAGATTTTATGTGTGAATTTGTTGAGGCAAAAAATTCCGAGACAGAAACTAAAGAATTTATTGAAAAATTTGAGGATTATGTTTTAAAGCAATTAGGAGAGAAAGGGAAAAAAACATTTTGGGAACTTTCTCGACTTAAAGAGTTGAGTCGTATGCTTGATTTTGAAGGTAGACCTTCTGATGATAACACATCTTATATGAATATAGAACCAGTGAATCAATTTAAAGATAGAAAAATTTTACCCAAACCTTCTGAGGTAATTTAATATGGCAAAAATTCTTATAATAACTGTTGGTGGTTCAGCAGAACCGATTCTTGAATTTTTGGAGGCATACAGACAAGAAGCAGTACATATATACTTTATTTGTACAGGAGGTCCAGGAAAGGTCTCAACATCAAACCTTGTTGACGGGGATGGAGATGTTTTTCCTGCACCAGAAAAGAGTAACAGTTGCGGTATTCAGATAGGTAAAATATCTAACTCTCGTAAAAACATAATTCAAAGAAGCGGTTATAAAAAAGAAAAATATACTAAAGTTATCTTAGATAACCCAGACGATTTTGAGGAAGTACACTTAAAAATTTCATCAACTATAAGAGAAGCAAAAGAAAGTGGATATAAAATAATATCAGATTTTACTGGTGGAACTAAAACAATGTCAGCGGTGCTGGCAATGTTATCTGTTCTTGATTTTGATATAAATCTTTCACTAACAACAGGGCAAAGAAAAGATACTGAAAAAGTAAAAGGACTTTCTTTTTCTCGTATTATAAATCTTGATTCAGCCAGAGTGAACCAAGTTTTTCAGCAAGCCGATATCTTAACTCAAAAATATCTTTACTACTCGGCAGAAGAACTTTTTTCCGAATTGTTACGTTTTGGGCTTCAGCAGAATATTTTAACCCAAGTTGAGGAAAAATATAATAAATGTATAGCACTCTCTCTTTGGGATAGATTTGATTATACAGGTGCTTTCAAAATTCTTTCTGACAACCCAAAACTTTTTCCAGAAGGCTTTAAATACCTTCTAAAAATATTTGATAAATCCAACTGTTCTGGTTATGAAAAAGTTTTTGACCTTTTTTGTAACGCAGAAAGACAGGCGTACAATGGTTATTACGATAACGCAGTAGCAAGAGTTTATCGGGCTTTAGAACTTTTTGCTCAGATAAGATTAGAAAAAAAATACTCAATAAAAACTTCTTGCCTTGAAAAAAGTATTGATAAAGTAAAAGATAAGGGAAAATGGGAATCAAAAAGAAGAGAAGACGGGAAAATACAGATTGGACTTATAGATAGTTACGAACTTTTATTAGAACTATCAGGCCCTGTTGGGAATGTCTACAAGGATTATAAGGGTAAACTTTTTAACATACTTAACCTTAGAAATAACTCTAAACTTGCCCACGGAGATAACCCCGTCAACAAGCAACAATGGAACGAATTTAGTGATTTCTTTCGCAGTTTTATTGGGGAATGTTGTGAAAATATAGGGGTAACCCCTGAGTATTTTCAACCTGTCTCTTATACACATCTCC
>LSQX01097898.1_pt1 | contig 10030 bp, 7 predicted proteins | sample 654561 | NCBI WGS metagenome assembly LSQX01 (sample SAMN04489861, study PRJNA283612) | anaerobic digester metagenome | isolation source: 4 biogas reactors fed with cattle manure at either 37C or 55C with and... | place: Denmark: Kongens Lyngby | collected 2014 | reverse complement strand
CAGGAAGGTGAATTTTGTTCAACGATTCAAGAGCGAACCGGTGTGCCAATTGAAGAAATAATCCGATTAAATGGTTTGACTGATGCCTGCACAATTTTTGCCGGAGATAAGCTTGTGATTGGACAGGTTGAAGTTACCGCTATGCCCCCAACCGCAACGGCAACTACTCCAGCCGGAGAAGTTACACCGACCTTGACCCCAATGCCAGGTTTAGCAGAGATTTGCATTGTGCTCTTCCATGATATGGACGGTAATGGGATGCGCACTACCGGCGAAGACTATCTCTATGGCGGCGAAGTCAGTATTAATGACCGAACCGGTGCTGTTTCGCTCACAGGTACAACGGTTGCCGGAAACCCCGACCTGGTTACGCCTTTCTGTTTTGAGGATTTGCCGGCCGGAAGTTACAACATTTCAATCGCTATTCCAGATGATTTCAACCCGACAACCGTAACCAATTATCCGCTTGATGTTCGGGCAGGTGAATCCGCCACAATCGACTTTGGGGCGCAATTGGCTGAACAACCGGGTGCTGACACCGCAAGCGATACTGTCAGTCGCGTCCCGATCTTGGGGATTGTTGGCCTGATTATCATGTTAGCCGGAATTGGCTTGGGTATTTATATGTGGAGAAGCAATAAAGCTGAGTAATCCTGACTTATGACGAGATTTTAAAAACCAGTCGAAAGACTGGTTTTTTTATGCTCTGGTCTTGATTTCTTTTGAATGGATACTATTCAATGATGTTATCTTTCAGTACGCTCTTCGAGCCAGACGTCAGCCTCGTTATGATAGCCGGCTTGCTCCCAGAAACCGGGCTGGTCAGTTGCGCTAAACTCCAGCCCGCGCAGCCATTTGGCACCTTTCCAAAAATAGACATCCTTCAAATCTTCATTCCCGGGGATTGCGCCACAAACTCCACGCAAAGGCGCGCCATGTTCAATGGAAAGCAATTCACCCTCGTAATGGGTAGCAAAAAGAAAGTTGTCGGCATTGATTACCTCGAGAGGTAAGTTTGCGGTATAACCAAATTCGGCATGCTGGATGACATAACGCGCTTTTTCAGTCGGTTTGATTAAGCCTGAATCGATTAATGTGCGCATGCTGACCCCTTCCCAAGTAGTGTCCAATTTACTCCACTTCGTGACACAATGGATATCCATGGTCAGTTTGGTCTTGGGCAAGGCATTGAATTCTTCCCAATTCAGGCTGAGTGGTTTTTCGACTTCTCCCCAAACTTTGAAGCTCCAGTTTTTGAGATCCAGCTTGGGAACAGGGCCATAATGCAAAACCGGGAAGCGGTTGGTCAGGTATTGACCGGGCGGAAGGCGTTTTTTGGTTTCGGGATTAATTTGTCCAAACATCATCGCTCCTAAAGGCTCAAACTTTCACCGGATTGCAAAACCACCACCTTTGTTTCTGTTTCAGCTTCAACGCGCGCTTTCCAGGCATCGGTATCCTGGTTTATCAGCGGAAAAGTGTTGTAGTGTACAGGGACAACCATTTTCGGTTTGAGCATTTTGACCGCTCTGAGAGCATCATCAGGCCCCATTGTAAAATTGTCGCCAATCGGTAAAATTGCCAAATCGAGACCTTCTTCACCAATCAGAGTCATGTCGCCAAAGAGACCGGTGTCACCGGCAAAATAAATTTTCTTTTCGTCCGGAGTGGTTAAAAGGAAGCCGGTCGGATTTCCGCCATTGCTGCCATCGGGAAGCATCGAACCATGCAGAGCAAGCGTCAGCTTCAGATAGCCAAAGGGGTGGTGAAAACCGCCTCCAATATGCTGGGCATGGGTTTTTAGTCCACGGGCTTCCAGCCATTGGCAAATTTCAAAATTGCTGATGCAAAGCGCGCCACTTCTTTTGGCAATTTCAAGACAATCGCCCATATGGTCGCTGTGCCCATGGCTTATCAAGATGTAATCCGGCGACATATCTTCCGCTTTTGCCTTTGTTGCCGGGTTGTTTGTGAAGAAGGGGTCAATCAATAATTGATAGTTGTTCACCCTCAGACCATGCGTTGCGTGACCGTAAAATGTATAAATCGTTTCCATAATTGTCCTCCTTCCTTATTATAGCGGCAAGGAAGGAGTTTGGATTCCAAATGTGAAGGCTCTCTACCTCCCAGGATTTTCAATTTAGGTTGAATTCCAAATGCATGTCAGTCCATTCTTCAACGATTAGTGATTGCAAGTAAAAATCGACCGGTCCACTTAATTTCGTTGTGGCGTTGTTATAAAAATATCGGTATTCTTCAGGGTCAGGAGGGATTAATCCATCCCTCGATTCACCGGAGCAGCCGCCTCCTCCGTCTCCTATGCTTCCTCCGAACCTGTTTATACAAAGTGCTAAGGGTCCAACTGCCTGGGGACTTTGCATTACGAAGCGAAATCGGATGGAATCTTCTCGAGCCTGGAGGATTTCAATTCCCAAAATTTGGATATCGTATGGACCGAACGTATGCCATTGGTCTATGGAGATAAAATCACCGGTCTGGTAGTCTTGAGGAAAGTCAACCGTTAGAAAAGTTTTTAATCGTGGCTCACCGTCAACCATATAAAAATCAGAGTCTGTTTCCAAAGCCATGTTGATACGTAAAATATGTAATGTGTAGCTGCGATTCTCCGGAAGGGCTGGTTTGAATTTAAGTTGAATTTCGTTAGGCGGGCAATCGGCATTTAATGGGGAATTTTCACAATAAACTACCGCGTAATCCAGCGGATAGCCAAAGCCCTGATCATCAGTCAATTGCCAAAAGGTGGTTGATTTTAATAGCCTGAAGGATTCGGGTATGTTGACTTTAACGGTGAGTTCCGTTTCTTTGGCTGGAAAGTGTTTGATTTTGATAATTTCAGCGCTAAGCCCTTCCGCTCCGATAGTAGTAAAGGGAGCTTCTCCGCTTGAATTGATGAAATTTGGCTCGACTTCCGGAGTATGCTTTTCGTTGTCAATCACCTCAACAACCAAGCCGGTTTTCCAGGCTTGTTCAAAAGGATTTTCTTTGAATGGTAAATCAGGTATGAAAAGTTGAATTTCTTCACCGTCAAACTTTCCAATCGCTGGAAAGTCCATTTCTAAAACAAAGTCGCTTGTATCGTCTCCATACTCAAAACTGGAACCGATGGAATCGATTCTTTTCCCGTCCGGCAGGATAATATAAGCTTGCTCAAAATGCCGGGGAGTTTCATGTTCGAAACTTGACGGGTCGAAGCCACGGACATCAACCACAATTTTGAGCTCATTATTAGTACTTATAGCTGATAGCAGGCTGAGCTTGAGCCTTTCTCCGGGGCTTTCTTCTTCAGAATCAATCACATGGGATAAAATTTGATCCTCTAATTGACTAATTGGCCGATAATTTGGGATTAACCTAGCACGAAGCTGTGCGAAGACTTCTTTTGGCCCGACGGCAAGAAAAATAATCGTCAGAACGCCCAGAACAGCCAGGGAAAATTTAATCCTGAGGCTTTGCTTTCTCTTTGATTGCTCATTTTTTCTTTCCACAATGCGCCATATTTGTTCTTTTTTCTGATTACTCATGGAATAATCGAAGATCTTTCCAAGGTTCATTTCATCTTTGTCAAAGTTTTCAGTCATCTAAAACCTCCATTTGGGAACGAAGTGAGCCGATGATTTTATTGTGCGCTTTACGAACAGCATCTTCTTTTTTGCCAAGAAATTTTGATATCTCCAAAAAAGTGAGCCCGGCGTTATAACGCAGGACCAAAATCTCTAATTGCTCAGGGGTCAGTTGTTTGAGTTTGGATTTCAAGAGGAGTTTATCGTCCAGATCGAATTCAAACTCTTCGTTTGGAAGAGGAATTTCAGAAAGCTCCAGCCAATGATTATCACGATTTCGATAATGATCAAAAGTCAAATTCCGGGCGATGGTCAGCAGCCAGGCAAGAAAGTTGCCTTCTTCTTTATAACGGTTGAGATGCTTGATTGCTCTGGTGAAAACTTCTGCGGTTATATCTTCCGCATCCTGATGGGAACGAATTCTGGAGAGGACGTAATAGTAAACTTTGTCGACGTTCTCCAAATAAAGCGGAAAAAAAGCAGCCGGGTCTTTTTTAGAGGCTAAAACAATGCCCTTGATCTTCTCTTCCTGTGCTGCTTTGTCCTCGAAGTTGTCCATTAAGGCTCCAATCGTTTTTCTTCCTGTTGTAAAGATAACGGAGGAGGGGGCGAAAAGCGGAAAATTGAAATCAAGCCATGAGCAAGATTAGAGCTTAAAGGATCTCAAGTTTTGCCAATGAAGCGATCAGGGCTTTCAGTCCATGGCCTTCAAAATAAACTTCAACCGTTTCGTCACCTTGTTCGAGCTTGCTGCTTTTAACCACACCCCGTCCATATGTGCCATGGCGGACTTGCATGCCGCTCTTATATTTGGTGGCTTTGGGGGTGTCGAGGGGAATGCGGGCATTGTTACGGAAGCCGGATGGGCTTTCCCAGCGGGAAGTCTCTCGGTCACCATTCCAATTAAAACTTTGCCTGCGCGGCTGGGTATAGATATCTTCATTGATCAAATAATCGGGGATATCTTTCAAAAAGCGCGAAGCGACCATGTCTTCATAGGTGCCATAGGGGCTGCGACGACGCAAAGCACGGCTTAGCGTCAGCTTCTTACGGGCGCGGGTTATGCCAACATAGAACAAACGGCGTTCCTCTGCCAATTCTTCGGGCTCATCGCGGGAACGGCTGTGCGGTAAGACCGTTTCGTCCAGCCCAACGATGTAGACCCGTTCAAACTCCAAGCCTTTGGCGGCATGCAAGGTGAGCATGGTGGGAGCGTCCAAATCTTCCGGCAGCGTATCCTGGTCGGCAACCAATGCCATCGATTCCAAAAACTCCTGAAGCCCTCTGGTATCGTATTCCAAAACAACCAAACGCAGCTCCATAAGGTTTTCCCAGCGATCCTGCCCTTCTTCGCTTTTATCGCGAATGTAGGTTTCAAAATCGATATCAGCCAAAATGCGGTCATAAAGCGTGCTGAGGCTGTTTTCCTGTGCAATACTGCGCCAGTTTGTGAGCATTTTGGCGAAGCCAAGCAATTTATCAGCACTTTTACCCAGTTGTGCCAAAGCCGAACTGTTTGGGTTTAGCAGGTTAAGCAGCGTTTCTCCGGCACTAAAACCGCTTCTTTGGGCAAGGTTGACCAGGTTTTGCACAGTTTTGTCGCCAATTCCACGCGGGGGCAGGTTGATCACCCGGCGCAGGCTGACTTCGTCCATTGGGTTATAAACCAGGCGCATAAAGGCAATCAAATCGCGCACTTCTTTGCGGCCATAAAACCGTTGACTGCCGACCAGGCGATAATTTAGCCCTTGACGCCTGAAAGCTTCTTCTAAAATTCGGCTCTGAGCGTTCATGCGGTACATAATAGCGTAATCGCCCGGATTTCGTCCGGCTTTAATGCCGCTGGCGATGTCGGTAACAATCAATTCGGCTTCATGGCGGTCATCTTCGGCAACAATCAGGCGTAATTTATCGCCTGTGTCCGAATGGGTGAAAAGCTTCTTTTGCGTTCGGTTGGCATTGTGATTAATCACTGCCATGGCACTGTCCAAAATAATTTGGGTAGAACGATAATTTTGCTCGAGCAAAATTACATTCGCATTTTTGAAATCGGTTTTGAAACGATCGATGTTGCGATAATCAGCACCGCGCCAGCGATAAATAGACTGGTCTTCATCACCGACGACATAAAGATTTTTATGTTGTCTGGCGAGTTGGCGTAAAATTGCATATTGCGAATAGTTTGTATCCTGAAATTCATCGACCAAAATGTGTTCAAACTTGTGCGCATAGGTGTCGCGAACAACTGGGAAGTTATCGAAAAGATAATTGGTATAAACCAGCATGTCGTCGAAATCCATGGCGTTGTTTTGAATCAAACGTTGCTGATAGAGCATATAAATGCGTTTGGTTTGCTCTTCGCGATAATCTTTTGCCGGAAAGTTTTCGGGGGAAATGAGATCATTTTTAGCGTTCGAAATTGCCGCAAGAAGTGAAACTGGCTTATAGAGCTTTTCGTCAAGGTTGTTATCGCGCAAGATCTGTTTGATTAAAGCCTGCTGGTCATCGGTATCGAAAATCACAAAATTTTTGTTGACCGGCAAAAGGTCGGCTTCGCGGCGCAAAATTCGGCCGCAGATGGAATGGAAGGTGCCCAACCAGATGCCGTCGGCATGGTCGCCAATCAACTGCGAAACGCGATCGCTCATCTGTCCGGCAGCTTTGTTGGTGAAGGTAACCGACAAAATGTTCCAGGCAGGAACGTTTAGGACGCTAATCAGGTAAGCAATTCGATAGGTTAAAACGCGCGTTTTGCCCGAACCGGGGCCAGCCAAAACAAGGGTGGGACCGGGAGGGGCAGCAACTGCGAGTTGTTGTTGGGGGTTGAGCTTTTCGAGTAAATCTTCCATAGTTATGGAATTGTACCAAAGCCAGGCAAGCCCTCAGAAAATTTAAGGAACTTAGAGGAAGACGATTCTCAAAATTCCAATGGCCAAGCCAGCCAGGATTAAGACATAAGGCTGAGCTTCGGTGAAGAAGAGGACAGCCAAACCGGCAATTAATGCCAGCCAGGTCCAGATATCGACCAGGGCGTTTTGTCCGAGGCTGATACAAACAAAAAGAATCATGGCAACAACAGCCGGATTGATTCCTTTGAGGAAACTGCTGGTCAGATGATTTTCGCGCAGTTTTTTTACCAGGGGAGCGGTGATGGCAACGATGATGAAGGAGGGCAAAAAGACACCCAGTGTAGCGGCAATCGCTCCGCCGGGTCCGCCGGCAATGTAACCGATAAAGGTGCTGGCAGAGAGCACGGGTCCCGGGGTAATTTGACCGAGGGCGATGGCATCGGTCAGTTGTTGGGAAGTTAGCCAGCCAAAACGGTTGACAACGTCTTCTTCGATTAGGGCAAATAAGACCAATGAAGAGCCAAAGAGAACCGAACCTGTCCGCAAGAAATAAAGGAAGATGCTTGAGAAGGTTGCCTGAACTTTTTCAACAACCTGGACAAGCAAAGAGCTCAATCCGGGGATGGGGAGCAATGACATCAGAAGTTGCGTCGGAGGCTGCCCATTTTTCGGTTTTTCTAAGACATGATGCAAGAGAACGCCTACAAAACCGCCGCCGATCAGGATCAGAGCTTCGTTCACTCCCAGAAGTTTTGCGCCAATCGCTAAAACAAAAATGAGGATTTGCTTCCAGCCTTTTAAACTGCTTTTGCCGAGGCTGACTGTGGTTTCGAGGACGATCGCTAAAACGAGTGGATTGAGAATATAGAACAATCCCTCAATTTGGGGCAGGCTGCCATAAGCCATGTAAAAATAAGCTACCACCATGCTGATCAGAAAGGCAGGAGCGATAAAACCCAAGCCGGCAACCAAAAGTCCCGGATAACCGGCACGAATATAGCCGACGTGATAACAGGTTTCGCTGGCATTGGGCCCCGGAATCAAATTGGCTGCCGAGAGAAGGTCAAGGAAAACCTCTTCGCTAACCCATTTCCTTTTACGGACAAACTCGCGTTCCATCATGGCGATGTGAGCAGTAGGTGCCCCAAAACTCGTCATCCCGATTTTCAAAGTAGCCAGGAAGAGCTCTATCAAGCGCTTTCTAAGCGGAGGGATTTTTTCAGTTTCTTGAGCGGAATCGGGCTTTTGGATTTCTTCCATTAAACAACCTGTAGAATTGGCAGTTTCAGAAGCAGGTTTTCAATCACCAAGCGAGGATTGAGGTTTGAATCTAAATCAGTCAATGCCTTTTCATGATTTTTGAGGATAATTTCAATTTGATGGCTTTCAAGCGAACGCGCAGTCTGATTTATTTGCGTTTCATGCTCAATATTGACCAGCGGAATGTCGGCTTTTTCGTGGCGAATCAGGCAATCGCGCCAAAAGGTCAGCCAGGTCGCGATGAGAAAGGCATAGCTTTCGCGATTGCTGCTTTTTCGTTGGTGGAGGCGTTCCACAAATTGCAAACGCTCCCTGCGTCGGCTGTTGAGTAAATCGCCAAGATTTTCCAAGGCATCATCGTATGATTCTAAAACGTCCGGATTTGCCAGATAATTCAAAGCCGTCCCCACGCGTCCGCCGGAAAGATGAGCCAGACGTTTGGCAACAGCCGGAGAGATGTCTTTTTCATTCATGAGGAAGTTTTCGACCGTAATAATAGGAGAAGGGCGCAAACGAAGCAGTTCGCAACGAGAAGAGATGGTTTCGAGCAAGCTTTCTTTCGCATCTGCGGTCAAAATCATGAGCGCACGAGAAGGAGGTTCTTCCAGAGATTTGAGTAAAGCGTTGGAAGCGCCGACCGTTGCGCGTTGAAAATCGGGGATCAAGACCGTGCGAAAACGTGATTGATAGGGAGCCAAAGCCAGGCTTTGCTGCATCTGGCGGATTTGATCGATTTTTAGGTCTTTGCTGCCTTCAGCAACCCGCAAAATAGTTAAATCGGGATAACGTTCTTCATTGATTTGGCGGCAAGCCAGACATTGGTCACAAAACTCGCCTTCAGCAGGTGGGTTTTGGCAATTGAGGGCTTTAACGAAAGCCAAAGCCAGTCTTTCGCGCCCAACACCATCCGGGCCGGTGAGAAGATAAGCATGACGCGTCTTATCACTTTGGCTGTGGTTTTTGAGAAAGCGAATAGCGGTTTCATGACCGAGAATTGACCAATCCATAGGCAAGATTTTACCATGAAGCTTGAGAAGTCGTTCCCGTTTTTAGGGCATAAGTGATAAAATGAAGGCTGTCAACTTTCATTCGGAAACAGTCTCTGTTTCGTGTAAGGAATTGCTTGACTAATGAGTTTACCTCTGATAAACTCTCACTTTGGAATTGAAGGACTATTAAATAGCCTTGCGCAAGCGTGCAATTTTTGATATACTATATAGTCTTGATAAAACATTAATAAAAGAATATTTTCCGGGCGCCGACGTAGCTCAATGGTAGAGCAACCGCCTTGTAAGTGGTAGGTTATGGGTTCGATTCCCATCGTCGGCTCAAGTTTTACTCTTTAGCGATTGTGATTGACTTTTGTGGATCACAATCTCCAGTGGGTAAAGTTCGACGCCCAAGGAAAAAGCATGGACAGTTACCCAAGTGGACAACGGGGGCTGACTGTAAATCAGCTGGCAGGCGCCTTCGGAGGTTCGAATCCTTCACTGTCCATTTCACGCCACAACGGTGGTGTGATTGCACGGCTGCCCTTATAGCTCAGCTGGTAGAGCGCATTCTTGGTAAGAATGAGGTCATCGGTTCAAATCCGATTGAGGGCTTTTGCCGAAAAAGAAAAAAATATTTAGTCTTTATTTAAGGAGAAAAGATGGCGAAACAAAAATTTGAACGCTCAAAGCCACATATGAACATCGGTACGATGGGTCATATTGATCATGGCAAGACAACTTTGACCGCAGCTATCACCAAAGTCCAGGCGTTGCGTGGCTTTGGTAAATTCCGCGCATACGATTCAATCGACAATGCTCCGGAAGAAAAGGCTCGTGGTATTACAATCAACATTACTCATGTTGAATATGAAACGGCAAAACGTCATTATGCTCATGTCGATATGCCAGGTCACCGTGACTACATTAAAAACATGATCACCGGTGCAGCCCAGGTTGACGGCGCAATTCTCGTTGTCTCCGCTCCTGATGGCCCCATGCCCCAGACCGAAGAACACGTTCTGTTGGCCCGCCAGGTTGCAGTTCCTTCTATTTTGGTTTTCTTGAATAAGACTGACCAGATGGACGACCCCGAACTTCTCGAGCTTGTTGAGATGGAAGTTCGCGAACTTTTGACCAAAAACGGTTTCCCCGGCGATGACATTCCGATCATCCGCGGTTCTGCTAAGGTTGCTTTGGACAGTGCTTCTATGGATCCTAATGCACCCGAATACCAACCGATTGCTGATTTGATGGATGCTGTTGATGATTACTTTGTAGAGCCTGTTCGTGACTTCGACAAAGACTTCCTCATGCCCATTGAAGACGTTTTCTCTATCAAAGGTCGTGG
>LSQX01279062.1_pt5 | contig 10033 bp, 7 predicted proteins | sample 654561 | NCBI WGS metagenome assembly LSQX01 (sample SAMN04489861, study PRJNA283612) | anaerobic digester metagenome | isolation source: 4 biogas reactors fed with cattle manure at either 37C or 55C with and... | place: Denmark: Kongens Lyngby | collected 2014 | reverse complement strand
TGCCTTGCAACAGCATGGATACGACGAGGAGTCATTGCACAAACTTGCGTACAAGAACTGGCGCCGAGTTCTCCAGAAGACTTGGCGGAACTAGCCTTGAACAGTTTTGCGGCTCTGCTTTCTGTATTTGAGCGGTGAGGTGCCCATGATCTGCTTAAAAATTCTGCCGAAATGGGTGTGGCTTCCGTATCCGACTTGTGCAGCAATATCTGTGACAGACATAGACGTCTGCCTCAAGAGCCGCTGCGCTTCTTTTATTCGCACGTTGTTTAGGTACTCGGTTAGGCGCATGCCCGTAGCTTGCCTAAACACCCTGCTGAGATACCATGGGCTGATATAAAACTGCTCTGATATAGATGCTAAGGAAAGCGGTTTGTCGTAGTTTTCTCGGATGTATCTAGCGATCTGGTGAGCTTTGCTGTGGACGGAACTGAGCGTGTTAAGGTTTTCGCTTTGGCTGTCTATGTTCAGACGGTCCAGGAACAGCAGCATTTCAGTTAGCAGAAGCTTCTTGTACAACTCTCCGTGTTTGTCGGATCTTTCCTCTTCTCGCAAAAGCTTGACTAGGAGTCCCTCCATGAAAGCTTGTTCTGCAGCGCTGAGCCGGACGACCTTTGCATCGCCTCTCAGACAGCTGGTGAGTTCGTGCAGTTGCGGCGTCTGCATCGTTCCCTGCAGGAAAGACTCCTTGAAATAGACGACGTACCTCTCGTGAGTATCGGTTCCTGCATCTGTTGTCATGTGGATTACCCGTTTAGGTATTAAGACCAGGTCTCCTTGATGCACGTGGCTGATCCTGTCTTCGAGAAGGTATATCCGCTCTCCCGACACCAAGTAGTAGATCTCATAGTGCTCGTGGAAATGCTGTCGCGGCATCGTGTAAGGCTCGGTCTGTCTTTTCCACTCGATCTTGAAGATGTACTCGTCGAATACCTCCACAGCAGTTCCCTCCGACTCAAGGGATTCCACCAAATAGGTCCGTCGCAATGAGTCCGTCACAGAACATGAGTGGTCGGCGCATACCGAGTCATGAAGCGTGCAGGCCTCTATGTCCATCGTAGCATAGAACTGACGCAGATGGAAAGCTTCCACTGACGTTCATACTAAATTATGGATACGAGGGCACTACTATTATGCCCGACCTGTAAGAGTGATCTAGCATAAGGCGAGATCTTTTCTCGTCTTGCGTAATAGACCGCATACGCAGAAAAAATATCACGTGTGTGAGGCTGCGCACTCTATCTCTGCTGATCGCTATCTGAAGACAGCGTAAGAGGCTCACAACGGGCTTAGTGTTTGTACGCAAGAAAAGTCGAAAAGCAGTCTTTGTGGCAAGAATGGTGCAGATTCCTGCATGCGTTTTGTCATACAATGTATTTGAACACAATAGGGAGGAACTGCAATGACTGCTACTGATATCAAGAAATACGCCATCGTTGGGTTGGGAGGCAGATCACGCTTTTACTACCAGGCTCTAGTCGGCAAGTACAAGGATACTTCTAAATTGGTCGGATTTTGCGATGTAAATCAGACCAGGATGGACTACGCTAACAAGGTAATCGCCGAGAAGTTTGGCCATCCACCGGTCAAGACCTACTATGCTTGGCAGTTTGAGCAGATGATCGAGGAGACCAAACCCGACATTGTCATAGTGACATCCATAGACCGGACTCATGACCGGTATATCATCGCAGCTATGAACCTTGGGTGTGATGTTATCACTGAGAAACCCATGACTATAGATGAGGTCCGTTGCCAGAATATTCTCGACACAGTCAAGGCGACCGGCAGAGAGTTGCGGGTTACCTTTAACTACCGCTACGCTCCGTACAACACCAAGATCAGGGAGCTTATTATGGATGACGTCATCGGAGATGTCAATTCGGTCCACTTTGAATGGTTGCTGAACACCACTCACGGAGCGGATTATTTCCGGAGATGGCACAGAGACAAGCGCAATAGCGGCGGACTCCTGGTGCACAAGGCGACCCATCACTTTGACCTCGTTAACTTCTGGCTGGGCACCAGGCCGACCACGGTGTTTGCTATGGGTGACTTGATGTTCTACGGCCGTGAAAACGCTGAGAAGAGAGGCATTACCAGGTTTTACTACAGGGCCTATGGCAGCGAGAATGCTAAGGACGACCCGTTTGCCCTTCATCTAGATAGGAACGAGCAGTTGACGGAGTTGTACCTGAAGGCGGAGTCAGAGGACGGCTACCTGAGAGACCAGAGCGTCTTCGGAGATGGGATCAGCATCGAAGACACAATGGCTGTCATGGTCCGCTACGAAAACCGCGCGATGATGACGTATTCGCTCAACGCGTATCTGCCGTGGGAGGGCTATCGGGTGGCATTTAACGGCACCAAAGGCAGAATCGAGGTTGAAGTCCGAGAGTCTGCTTATGTGAACGCAGGAGACGATGCCTCGATAGAAGGCGCGGTCAAGTCCAAGAGTATCACAGTGTTCCCGATGTTTGGTCGGCCATATGTCGTCCCGGTTGAGGAGGCAAAGGGAGGGCACGGCGGCGGCGATCCGAGGCTGCTGGAGGACTTGTTTGGGACGAAGCAGCCGGATCGGTTCAAACGCGCTGCGTCACACATTGATGGAGCCTTGTCTATCCTAACCGGGATAGCTGCAAATAAGTCGATACAGACTGGTATGCCAGTGAGAATAGACGACCTCGTTAAGTTCTAGCTCTAAGCAGTGAAAGGGCGGGGTGGCGCTGTGAGGCACAGGGCGCACGGGCTGTACCTAGTAGCAGTGGCCTGTTTCTTGGTGCCCGTGATCATTTTGGCGGTCGCTTCGGATGCTTCCGGAGCTCCGGCCACGGATATTGGAAGTCTCACTGAGTATGTACGCGAGATCGACTACGAAGGCTACTTGGCGGCCCATACGGACAAGAGCCGGCCTGCAGCAAGTATCATCGTGCCTGCTACGAGCTACGTTGCTGCAGATGCGGCGCTCTCGCTCGAGGAAGGGCTGGGCGGGTATGACGGAACAGCCGTCGTCGTCCCAGAGGTTGGGTCTATTGAGTGGCAAGTCGAGGTCGAGGAGCCCGGCCTTTACAATATCGCTGTCATGTACTACCCGGTAGCAGGCAGGGGGGCCGCCATAGAGCGGGAGCTTTGGATCAACGGGCAGCGCCCCTTTGCCGGAGCCCGGTATCTGAGATTTCACCGCGTGTGGGGAGACGGCGGGCCTGTAAGGAAAGACTCCATGGGCAACGAGATTCGCCCCGCTCAGGTCGAGAAGCCCATGTGGATGGAGGTGCCCTTGACTGACCACACAGGCTATGCTGCTGAACCATATTTGTTCTACTTCGATGAAGGGATCAACACGATTCGGTTGATCTCTCGAGCCGAACCTATCGCAATTGCATACATTAAGCTCTACCAGGCAGAGCCTCGCCCTCCTTACAGCGCAGTTGTGCAGACATATGACTCCAACGGGTATAGGCCGACCAAGGATATACTGATAGAGATTCAAGGCCAAGATGCTGCTTACCGCTCGGATTCTACACTCATCGCAATCACAGACCATGGTGACCCGACTGTTCAACCTTACCATCCAGCCGAGATCAGACTCAACTCCATAGGCGGCCACAGATGGTCCAATCCGGGCCAGTGGATTGCCTGGACCTTCGAAGTTCCTGAGGACGGCCTCTACAAGATCGGCATCAAAGCCAAGCAAAATCAGAGGGTCGGAGCCTTCAGCAGCAGGAGGCTGATGATAGACGGCAAGGTCCCATTTGCTGAGGCTGATGCACTCAGGTTCGAATACTCCACCAGATACAAGATGCATGTCCCGTGTGATCCGGAGACGGGAGAGCCGTACCTCTTTTACCTGACCAAAGGGACTCACGAACTGAGACTCGAGGCAGTACTAGGAGATGTTAGCCGCATCCTCGAGACGCTCGAAGACTGCCTCTACGAGCTCAACACCATCTATCGCCGCATCATCATGATCACATCCAGCAACCCGGACAGATACAGGACTTACGAGTTGGGGCGCAAGATCCCAGAGGTCATAGAGCGCATTCGGATTCAAGCCCACATCTTTGACGAGCTTGTAGAGGAGTATAGCCGAATCACGGGGATGGAAGGCGGGCACTCTGAGATACTCAGCAGACAGGCCCGACTCATGCACCAGATGGCGGATGACCCAGACTTCATACCGCTGGTGCTTTCGGAATACCGCGACAATCTGGGTGCGCTGGGTGCATGGACGTATGAAACCAGCGAACAGCCGCTTCAGATCGACCGGATATTTGTAGCGTCGCCGGATCAACCCTTGCCGAGAGCTACTCCGACTGTTTGGCAAACCCTGCTGCATGAAGTGCTGTCTGTGGTAGCGTCATTCTCGCGGGAATACGACCTGGTCGGCGATATGGAGGATACGTCCGAGCTGACCAAAGGCAAGGAACCCCTGGTTGTTTGGATCGGCGCAGGCCGCGACCAGGCGCAGATACTGAAGCAGATGATAGACGACACGTTTGTAGTGGAGACCGGCATACCTGTCAAACTGCAACTCGTGCCGCAGATCAGCCAGTTGTATATCAGGGCGGCTACAGCCGGGACTGGGCCCGACGTGGCACTCGGGTTGGCTGTGCAAGATGTCGTCAATTTCGGGATTCGCGGAGGCCTGGTAAATCTTGCTGAATTCGAGGACTTCGAGGAAGTCGCCCAGAGGTTCATGAAGTGCGCTTTTGTGCCGTTTTCGTTTAGGGATAATACCTGGGCACTGCCGCAGATGCAGTCTTTCCCGTTAATGTTTTATAGACGGGACATACTGGCTGAGCTGGGATTGGAGGTCCCGAATACTTGGGACGACATCTATCGGATACTCCCTGTACTTCAGAGAAACAACATGCTGATAGGGATAGGCCCGGGCATTTTCCAGACGTGGCTCTACCAGAGAGGAGAGGTCGTGTTCAAGCCTGACGGCGTCCAGACCAATCTCGACTCCGAAGTGGCGGTTCAGACATTCCGCGACCTGACAGAGCTGTTTAGCCTGTATGGCCTGCTCGTCACGTACAACGCAGAGAACAGATTCCGCCTGGGCGAGATGCCGATCGTAATAGAGGACTGGGGCCTGTACAACCGCTTGCAGGTATTTGCGCCCGAGCTCAGAGGTGAATGGGGGTTTACTCTGGTGCCGGGCACAGTGCAGGAGGACGGAACGATCAACAGGACCGTGGCGTCGTCTCCATCCGGGTCTTCGCTCACCCAGGCCGGAATGGGTGGCCCTGCTGCAGGTATATCTTCTCAATCCAACAAGAAGGAGGAAGCGTGGGAGTTCCTCAAGTGGCTTACAAGGACGGACACCCAGGTGCGGTTTGGCCTGGAGCTCGAGAGCCTTATGGGCGCTGCTGCCAGGTATCCGACATCAAACCTTGAGGCGTTTGAACAGCTCCCATGGACAGTCGAGGAGCGGGAGATCATCCGTGAGCAGTGGAATTGGATCGAAGGGACTTTGGAGGTCCCTGGCAGCTATTACTACAGCAGGATGTACAACTGGGCCTTCCGTGCAGTCGTGCTTGAGCAGAAGCCTGTGAGGGAGACGCTGATGGAATACGACAAGCAAATAAACTACGAGCTGCAGCTCAAGCGCAGTGAGTTTGGGTTGGAGACGAGGCTCGAGGACGTGCCTGAGGAATACATCGACATGTTCTGGTCACGGTTCACTCACATCAAGAGAAAGTGAGGAGGGAGCGTAGTTGAGTTCTGTGGCTGAGGTAACGACCCGGCAGACTGGCCGCTATTCGTTGCGGGATAGGCTGGTGCGAGTGCTAAAGCAGATATACCGCGACCGCGAGTGCTATCTGTTTCTCCTTCCGTTTGGGACTATATTTACTCTGTTTACGGTCGTCCCTGTCATCATGTCGATAGGACTCAGCTTTACCCACTTCAACATGCTCCAACCTGCCAGGTTTATCGGCATAAACAACTACCTGAGGCTGTTCCTCGAGGACGACGTGTTCCTGATTGCAGTCAAGAACACACTGATCTATGCTGCAATCACCGGGCCGCTCAGTTACTTGGGCTGCTTCGTCCTGGCATGGTTTATCAATGACTTCAAGCCTGCTGTTCGGGCGTTTTTGGCACTGCTGTTCTACGCACCATCCATTTCGGGTAACGCATTCATGATATGGACATACATATTCAGCGGCGATACTTACGGAGTAGTGAACGGCGTCTTGATGCACTGGGGGATCATCACTCAGCCGATACAGTGGTTGATCGATCCCAGGTTTATAATGCCGATATGTATCGTTGTTGTGCTTTGGATGAGCCTTGGGACTAGCTTCCTGGTCTTCATAGCAGGTCTTCAGGGGCTCGACCCTCAGCTCTTTGAAGCCGGTGCGATAGACGGCGTCCGCAACAGATGGCAGGAGCTGTGGTACATCACCTTGCCTCAGATGAAGGGCCACCTGATGTTTGGTGCGATAATAGCTATCACCAATTCGTTTACTGCCGCTTCTGCTATTACCAATCTTGTGCAGGATTCATTGACGACTGACTATGCTGCTCATACCATCGTGCAGCACCTCCAGGACTACGGCACTGTCAGGTTTGACATGGGATATGCATGTGCGATTGCAGTCGTGCTCTTTTTCGCCATGGTGGTCTGTCAGAGAGTTATCCAGAAGCTCCTCGACAGAATGGGACGGTAGGGGGTGGCTTGGATGATCAGCATCCGCAACAAGCGGTTGGCACGTTCGGCCGGAGGCGATGCAGTAGTATTCGTTTTTCTCCTTCTTGCCGCTTCATTCACTGCATTGCCAATAGTCTTTGCTATCAGCAATGCGTTCAAGCCATTGAGCGAGCTCTTTCTCTTTCCTCCGCGGCTGTTTGTCAGAAATCCAACTCTCGCCAACTTTCAAGACCTGTTTATGTTGATGGCGCAGTCGTGGGTGCCCATGACCAGATATCTGCTAAACTCGCTGATCATCGTTGCGCTGGGAACTGTGGGCAATGTGCTGGCAGCGTCTATGGCAGCGTATATCCTGTCAACGCGCAAGTTCATTGGGGCAAACCTCTTTATGGGGATGGTGGTCCTTTCGCTGATGTTTTCCCAGGAGGTCACCGCTATTCCAAACTACATCGTGCTTGCAAAACTGGGTTGGATAGATACGTACGCTGCTGTGATTGTCCCTGCGTGGGGCTCAACCCTCGGCCTCTATCTGATGAGGAAGTTCATAGATGCAATGGTGCCTGTAGAACTGCTGGAGGCGGCGCGTATCGATGGCGCCAGCGAGTTTCGCACTTATTGGGGCATAGTGATGCCCATAGTCAAGCCTGCGTGGCTTACGATGATCATACTGATGTTCCAGAACCTATGGGCGAATACCGGGGGGCACTTCATCTACTCTGAACAACTGAAACCACTGCCGCACGCCCTCAACCAGATCGTCGAGGGAGGAGTCGCAAGGCAGGGCGTTGGTGCAGCTGTGACTGTCCTTATGATGATCCTGCCGATAACTGTGTTTGTGATCAACCAGAGCCAGATCATTGAGACCATGGGCACGTCCGGAATGGCGAACTGAGCAAGCGAGGCCGCTGATGCGGGACGGGGTGAAGACACTTGAAGCATAAGTGTATAACCGCGCTGGTATTCTTGCTGTTGCTTGCTGCGGTGCCTGCGGCTGCGCAGGTTGCACCGTATCAGAGTTATACTTACGATTTCTGGAGGAATATGGTCGCGGCACCCCAAGCCTATATCCCTGTTCGGGCTGTGTCTGGGCAGGACATCGGTGTCGGCGCGCTAAAGGGGCCTCAGGACCTTTTTGCGGCCAAGGACGGCGACATTTACATAGCCGACTCTGGGAACCATCGCATCATCCATGTCAACAAAGATTTCGAGTTGGTCCGCGTGATCAGTGGGTTCGACAACCAAGGCAAATCAGAACGGTTCAACAACCCAAGAGGACTTCATGTAGCTGAGGATGGCACGATTTACATAGCAGACAGGGACAACAACCGGGTAGTTGTACTAGATTCGAACGCCGAGCTAGTGCGGATCATAGATTCGCCAGCTAAGGACAGGCCAGACCAGTTTGCTTCGGATTTTAGGTTTAGGCCTGACAAGTTGAGTGTTGATAAGTACGGATCGCTCTATGTCATATCTCAGGGAGTCTATGACGGACTGCTTGAGTTTGACGACAAAGGGACTTTTTTGGGGTTCAAGGGAGCTCCGAGAGTCATCCCGAGCCTCATGGACTACATATGGAGGCTGATCGGTACTGCGGCACAGAAGGAGCGCATGGCGCTGTTTTTGCCAGTTGAACACACCAACCTCTGTGTCGATGACCGTGGGTTCATATACGCGACGGCAGTGGGCGGAGTCGTAGGCGACGGCGACGAGGAGAACCGATGGGTCAGGAGGCTCAACACTGCAGGCATGGACGTCCTGCGGAGGATAAACAATCGCAAGCCCATAGGCGACTACCTCTATCCTCCATCGGTCTTTGTCGACGTGTTGGCCCGCGAGTATGACATCTACAGCGTCCTCGACCGGGAGAGAGGACGGATATTTACCTATGAGTCGGGCGGCAATCTCCTGTATGTGTTTGGCGGGCTCGGCGACCAGGTCGGCGGTTTTCGCACGCCTGTTGCGATAGCAGAACACGGCGATGAGTTTTACGTCCTTGACTCAATGAAAAACAGTGTCACGGTATTTCACGCGACTTACTACAAGGACCTCATTCACAAGGCTATAGGTGCGTATCACGAAGGCAGGTTTGACGAGTCAACCGCATTGTGGACCCAGGTGCTCGAAGTGAATGCCAGCTTTGATATGGCTTACACTGGCACAGGCCGCGCGAAACTCATGCAGGGACAGTATGCCGAGGCAATGGCGGATTTCAAGCTCGCAAACGACAGAGAGAACTACTCGGAGGCACTCAAGTTCTACAGGAAAAGTCAGATCGAACGGTATTTCGGGCCGCTCCTGCTGGCTGTAGCGGTTCTAATACTCTACGCACTGTTTGCTACCAGAAAGGCCCCTGAGGGGAGCGTGGCAGAGGCGAAGGCTCAGATCGCCGCCACCTATACTCAAGTGCAGCAGTGGGAGGCAATGGAGAAGCGGCCTCTGTCTGTCAACATCAAGCGGGTGCTGAGGGGGCTGCAGTTTGCGTTCCACGTGATAGTCAGCCCGATGGACGGATTTTGGGATCTCAAGCATGAAAAGAGGGGCAACGTGCCTGCTGCAGTTGTCCTGCTGATACTTGCCATCATCACTTACTTGGTAGCGATCCAGTATACAGGGTTTGTCTTTAACGAGAGAGACCCGAGAACTCTCAATATAGCTGCGGAAGTCTTCAGCGTTCTGGCTCCGTTCATGCTGTGGTGCGTGATCAACTGGTCGCTCACTACTCTGATGAACGGCAAAGGCACTTTCAAGGACATCTTTATCGCATCTACGTATTCGCTTGTTCCGCTCATCTTGGTGATGTTGCCGTTGACGCTGATCTCCAACGTTATGACCTTGGAGGAGCGAGCGTTCTATTTACTGTTTGCAATCGCATCGGCCATCTGGTCGGCCTTGCTGCTCTTCATAGGCACTATGGTGATCCATGAGTACAGTGCCGGGCAGACGTTTGGGGTCTTCGTTCTCATAACAGCCGGCATAGTGGTAGCGCTGTTCTTGGGCTTCCTGTTTGCAGACATGTTCCTGCAGTTCTTTGGGTTCTTTGGCGAGGTCTACCGAGAGCTGATGTTCAGGCTGTAGTGGGGGGAGTGCAAGTGAATCCAGGCAGGTTGACATCCCATTCGGTCCTGTTGACTGCGGCAGTTGCTGCAGCCCTTATCTGCGTGCTTGTGTCCAGTCCGGTGCTGGCGTCGGTGCCGCGCGGCTTTGACCTCGTCGCTGAAAACGACTACCTGATCCTGTATGTGAACACGGAGACAGCAGAGATCGCTGTGACTGACAAGCGGTCGGAGCAGACGTGGTATTCCAACCCTCCTGACCGGGACTCGAGCGAGAAGATCGCAAGAGGCGACGCCAAGCTGGCACTCGGTGCACAGTTTA
>LSQX01263253.1_pt1 | contig 10033 bp, 7 predicted proteins | sample 654561 | NCBI WGS metagenome assembly LSQX01 (sample SAMN04489861, study PRJNA283612) | anaerobic digester metagenome | isolation source: 4 biogas reactors fed with cattle manure at either 37C or 55C with and... | place: Denmark: Kongens Lyngby | collected 2014 | reverse complement strand
ACCACCCCGCTGTTTGGCGGGAAGCCCTGGAGAGCATAGTGCTGCTCCTGGCTCCTTTTGCGCCGCACCTGGCGGAAGAACTCTGGAGCAGCCTGGGGCACCGGGAGAGCGTCTTCTTCCAGCCCTGGCCGGAGTATGATCCGCAGCTGCTGCGCCGGGAAGAGGTGGAGATCGTTATTCAAATCAACGGCAAGGTGCGCGGCAAGATGACGGTGCCCGTGGATTGCAGCCAGGAAGAACTGGTGGAGTTGGCCCGGGGGCACCAGCGGATTGGCGAACTGCTGCAGGGGAAAGAGATCCGGCGGGCCGTGGCCGTCCCCGGCAAGCTGGTGAACCTGGTTATCGGCTAGTGCCGCTTTGGCTCCCGCGCCCCTATGCCGGTGTTGTACATGCCCGAAAATAGAAGTCCGGCGAGGGATGCTCAAGCTCCCCGCTTTTTGCCCTTCACCCCCCTTCGCCTCCCCGGCAGCAGGCAAGCCTGGCTGCCGGCGGCCAGGGGGGTTTTTGGCGGGGTGGCGGATCTGCTCTGCCTGACACGCTGCCCCGGCCGGGGAAAATTTCTGTCAGCGGCCGGTGAAGAGGTCACCCAAAATGCTTGATTTGGACTGAAAAAAGGTCGCTTCTTTCAGTCCCCTTACAGGATGACAATATCACAGGCTGAAAAGGCCCAGGAAAAATTTCTTGACACCATCTTCTGGCAAGCCTATAATTTAATTATCGGACAACCAGATTTTAGTAGAAAACCCGGCCTGGACGCAGATCACTTGGGCAAGGGTTTATTTATTACCAAGCAAAGGAGAATGGACATGGAAGAAAAAGAGAAAAAAAACGATGAAACGATGGTGGTTCAACAGGCCAACGATAGCGAAGCCGACAGCGTGCGCATCTCCACGGAGGTGATCGCCATCCTGGCCGGCATTGCCGCCAGCGAGGTCCCCGGGATCGCCGGCATGAGCGGCGGCATCGTGGGCGGGATTACCGAAATGCTGGGGCGGAAGGACTTTGCCAAGGGGATCAAGGTTTACCTGGAAGACAGGAAAGTGCGCATTGACCTGAACGTGATCGTGGAATACGGCGTCAAAATCATGGATACCGCCAAGCAGTTAAAGCAGGCGGTGCGGAAAACGGTGGAGGAGACCACGGGTCTCCAGGTAGCGGCGATCAACGTTAACGTCATGGGAATTAACCTGGCCAACAAAAGCGGAGAGGAGAAATAAAGCAAGGAACCCGAAATGGGGGCGGCCTTTACTCTTCGGGAGAAGGTAATTCTCTGCATTCTGGCCGGGCTGGTGCTGGTCGGCGGGGCGTGGCGCTTGCTGCAAAGAGCCCCCTCCGGGGAGGTGCTCCTGGAGGTGGAGGGAGCGCCGCCGGAGGCAAATGAAGCCCCGGAGTTGATCACTGTCCACCTGGTGGGGGCGGTGCTTAACCCCGGCGTTTACCGGGTCCCGCCGGACACCCGCTTGCATGAGCTGATCCATCTGGCCGGCGGCTTCCTGGAGGATGCCGACCAGGAGACCGTGAACCTGGCCCGCCCCCTTTTTGACGGGGAACAGGTGATCATTCCCCGCTGCGGCGAGACCTCCGGTCAGGCGGAGGCCAAGATCAACATCAACCGGGCCGGCGTGGAAGAACTGGTCCGGCTTCCCGGCATTGGAGAGGCCAGGGCCCGCCAGATCATAAGCTACCGGGAGGAGCACGGCTACTTCCGGGATATAAGGGAACTCATGAATGTCAGCGGCATCGGGGAAGGCATCTTCAACAACCTCAAGGACCTGATTACCGTTTATTGACCCTGCCCCCCCGGCTGTCCAGGCGGTTTCCAGGGCCCCTTTCCGGGAAGGAGGCCCGTCAGCGCGCCGGCCATCCGGAAACTTCTTTCTGTGCAGGACCGTCCCTGTTTCAAAATGCAATGGGGACGGTTTTCGTTTTGCCACCGTCCCTTTTTGCATTGGGCAACATATGATTGGGAGGACTCTTCCTCTTATATGGGAAGCTTTTCTTTTTTGACTCCTGAGCCGAAAATGTAAAACAGGCACCGTCCCCAGATGGGCCCGAAATATATCACAAGAACTGTCCCTGTGGTATATGCAATGACCTATATCAGGAGAACCGTCCCCCTGATTTATGTTTAGGTATTATTTAAATAGCGTTCCTGTTGGGGGGTGAGGCGGTCGATCTTCACCCCCAGGGAGTGCAGCTTCAAGGAGGCTACCTGCCGGTCCAGCTCCCGGGGGAGGGGGAGCACCTCCCGGGGCAGGGGCTGCTCCTGGCGGCGCAGGTAATCCAGGGCCAGCAACTGCAAGGCGAAGGAGAGGTCCATGATCTCCGCCGGGTGGCCGTCCCCGGCGGCCAGGTTGACCAGGCGGCCCTCGGCCAGGAGAAATACTTTTTTCCCCTCGGGGAAGGTGTACTCCTCGATGTTGCGGCGGGGCCGCCCCGTGGGCCGGGCCAGCCGGGCCAGGGCCTGCTTGTCAATTTCCACGTCGAAGTGGCCGGCGTTGGCCAGGAGGGCGCCGTCCTTGAGCCGGGCCAGGTGTTCTTCCCGGATAACCTGGGCGCAGCCTGTGGCGGTGACCAGGATATCCCCCCGGGAGGCGGCCTCCTCCATGGGCATAACCTCGAAGCCCTCCATGGCCGCCTCCAGGGCGCGCACGGGTTCCACCTCCGTGACGATAACCCGGGCGCCCAGGCCACGGGCGCGCTGGGCTATTCCCCGGCCGCACCAGCCGAACCCGGCTACCACCACCATCTTTCCGGAGATAAGCAGGTTGGTGGTCCGCATGATGCCGTCCCAGACGGACTGCCCGGTACCGTAGCGGTTGTCGAAGAGGTACTTGCAGTGGGCGTCGTTGACGGCGATGACGGGAAAGGCCAGCCGCCCTTCCCGGGCCAGGGCGCGCAGGCGCAGCAGGCCCGTGGTGGTCTCCTCGGCCCCCCCGCGAATTCCCGCCAGAAGCTCCGGGAACTCCCGGTGCAGCAGGGTGATCAGGTCGCCGCCGTCGTCGATAACCAGGTGGGGCGCCGTGGCGGCGGTCCGGCGCAGGTGTTCCCAGTATTCTTCCCCGGTGGCTCCGTGCCAGGCGAAAACCTCGATGCCGGAAGCGGCCAGGGCGGCGGCCACGGCATCCTGGGTGGAAAGGGGGTTGCTGGCGGTAATGGCAACCTCGGCGCCGCAACGCTGCAAAACTTTGGCCAGGTAAGCGGTTTTGGCCTCCAGGTGCAGGCAGATAGCTATCCTTAACCCCCGGAAGGGCTGCCGGGGGGCCAAGGTTCGTTCCAGTTCCTGCAGGACCGGCATGTGCCGGGCGACCCAGTTGATCCGCTCTTCTCCTTCCGGGGCCAGTTCCGGCGAACGAATAAGGCTCATCCATATCTCCTCCTTTAATATCCTAGCCATATTCGCAACGGGCAGTCTTTAATCCTGCCGGCCGTCCCGGGGCCGCCGAAAAAGGGCCCGGAATAGCTGTTCCGGGAGGGAGCCTTGGTTTTCTTTGACAGCCGCCCGGCCGTTAAGTTACAATTAAAGCTATAACAGGCTGTTCAAATAATAAGCTGCCGGAGAGGAGTGGCCAGTTAAGTGAACCGAAAAATCATCGGCTGGATTGCCGCCATCGTTCTGGGACTGTTAATTGTGGCGGCCGGCATCAATATGCTGGTCGATCTGATGTGGTTCCAGGAGCTGGAGGCGGAAGGCGTCTACTGGACCCGCCTAATGGCCCGCGGGGGAATTTTTCTGGCATGCTGGCTTTTTTTATTTGCCTTCCTGTGGATCAACCTGCTGGCAACCCGCCGAGAGATCCGCCGCTTCCCCAACCTCTCCCTTAGGGAAAAGCTGATGGCCGGCGGCTTCATGCGTTTTCTTGTGCCCCGGCGCTTAAACAAGATTTATCTGGTCGTCGCCCTGGTCCTCTCCTTTCTCCTTTCCCTTTATACTCCCGAACACTGGATGGATCTGCTCCAGTTTATCCACGCCACCCCTTTTCAACAGGCGGATCCGATTTTCCATAACGATCTCTCCCTTTATGTCTTTAAACTTCCCTTTTACCGCTTTCTTTACGGCTACCTGATGATAGCCCTGGCGGTCCCCCTGATCCTGGTGGGGCTGATCTATTTGATTTTAAACCCTCCCACCCGGCTGGGGCAGCGCCTGGTCTACATCCCCTCCGTCGGCCTGGGGCATGTTTCGGCGCTGCTGGCCGGCATCCTGGGGCTTAAGGCCTGGGGGTACCGCCTTCAACAGCTGGAACTCCTTCTTTCCAAGGGGGAGAAGGAATACCTTTTCGGCGCCGGCTATACCGACGTCCACGTCAGGGTCCCCGTTTTAAATGTTTTAATGGTGCTGGCGGCGCTGGTCGCCGCGGCCTTCCTGGTTAACGCCTTCCTGAGGCGCCCGCGCCTTCTTCTCTACGGCGTGCTGGCCATAGTTGGGGCCTCCCTCCTGGGGGGGATCCTGCCCGGGGCCGTGCAGAAGCTGATGGTGGATCCCAGCGAATTTGCCTACGAAAAGGAATATATTGCCCATAATATCACCTTTACCCGCCGGGCTTACGGCCTGGACCGGTTCAGCACCCGCCAGTTCGCCGCTGCCGGCGAGCTCTCCTGGGCTGACCTGCAGGAAAACCCGGGGACCATGAACAACGTGCGCCTCTGGGATTACCGCCCCTTGCTCACTACCCTAAACCAACTGCAAGCCCTGCGCCAGTATTACCGCTTTGTAGACGTAGATGTGGATCGCTACCAGGTCGGGGAAGATTATCGCCAGGTGATGCTTTCCGCCCGGGAACTGGACAAAAGCCTCCTCTCCTCTCAAGCCCAGACCTGGGTAAATATGCACCTCCAATACACCCACGGCTACGGGATTGCCGTCAGCCCGGTGACCGAAGTAACCTCCAGCGGGAATCCCATCTACTTCGTTCAAGATGTTCCGGTAACGGCTGTCGAGGGCATGGAGATAGAGGAGCCCTCCATCTACTATGGGGAAATCACCGGCGATTATGTGATCGTCAAGACCAGGACCCGGGAATTCCACTACGGCACCACCGATGGCGAAAACGTCTATACCACGTACCAGGGGAAGGGCGGCATTCCCCTCAACTCCCTTTGGCGCCGGCTCCTTTTTGCCCTGAAGTTCGGCGATTACCGGATCCTGATCTCCGGGGAGCTGACGGGGGAGAGCCGGATCATGTTCGACCGGCAGATCAAGACCCGGATTACCAAGCTGGCTCCCTTTTTGCAATACGACGAAGATCCCTACATTGTCCTCAGCCAGGGGCGCCTCTTCTGGATCCAGGATGCTTATGCCGTTACTGATCGCTACCCCTATTCTGCTCCCCTGGGGCGGATCAACTATATTCGCAATTCCGTCAAGGCAGTGGTGGATGCCTACCACGGCAGCGTTGACTTCTACCTGATGGATCCTGAAGATCCCCTGGCGGAAACCTACCGCCGCATCTTCCCGGATCTTTTCCGCCCCCGGGAAGAGATGCCGGAAGGCCTGGTCCAGCACCTGCGCTATCCGGAGGGGCTGTTTAACATTCAGTCCCGCCGGCTAACCCTCTATCATTCTACGGATCCCAATATTGTCTATACTTCGGAAGACCTCTGGAACATTCCCTTGGAAAATGACGAACAGCCCATGGAACCCTACTACACCATCCTGCAGCTGCCCGGCTATGAAAAACCGGAGTTTGTTCTGATTCTCCCCTTTACCCCGGCCCGCAGGGATAACATGATTGCCTGGATGGTCGCCCGCTGCGACGGAGCCAACTACGGAAAAGGGGAGCTTTTCCTTTTCCCCAAAGGCCGGATCACCTTCGGCCCGCGGCAGATCAAAAACCTGATCAACCAGGATACGGTGATTACCGAGCAACTGACCCTGTGGGACCAGCACGGTTCCCGAGTGATCAGGGGCAATCTGCTGGTGCTGCCCATTAACGACTCCGTCCTTTACGTGGAGCCGATTTTCCTGGAGTCCGAAGGAGGGGGTGTCCCGCAGCTCTCCCGGGTTATCGTGGTCCACGGGGAGACGGTGGTGATGGAAGAGAGCCTGGAGCAGGCCCTGGCCCGCTTGTTTGGGGGGGAAGGGCCCCTTAAACCCGGCGAGCCGGACCCCTCCTCCCCGGGGGTGCCGGAAGAGCCCGGGCCGGGAGAAGGAGATTCCCAGATGGCCTCCCTGGCAAGACGCTCCCGGCAGCTTTTCGAAGAAGCCCTGGAGCGCCAAAGAGAGGGAGACTGGGCCGGCTACGGAAGCAAAATTGAGGAACTGGGCCGGGTCCTGCAAGAGCTGGAACGACTTTATGGAGGCGGGGAAGAGTGAAGGAAAGCCGGCAGGTAGAGATCTATACGGACGGGGCTTGTTCGGGGAACCCGGGGCCCGGGGGCTGGGCGGCGGTGATTATCGACGCCGACGGCCGGGAGCGGGAGATCAGCGGCGGGGAGGCACATACCACCAATCAGCGCATGGAGCTGCTGGCGGCCGTGAAGGCGCTGCAATCCCTGGAGCAGCCCTGCCGGATCAGGCTCTTCAGCGACAGCGCTTATCTGATCAACGCTTTCCGGCAGGGCTGGCTGGACCGCTGGGAGCGCAACGGCTGGAAGACGGTGGCGGGCAAGCCGGTGGAGAACCAGGACCTCTGGAGGGAGCTGCGGTTCCTGGCCAAGGGGCACCAGGTTGAATGGCTGAAGGTAAAAGGGCACGGAGACAATCCCTATAACAACCGGTGCGACTTGCTGGCCCGCCGGGCCATCGCCGCCCTAAAGGGAGAATAAGCCCGGCCCGCGGCCTCGCAGGGCGGACTTCCATCCCCTCCCCGCGCCGGAGGATAGGCCATCCCGGCGGCGGAGCTTCCCTTCTTATTCTGGAGCAGATTTTTTTTCCTGCCTGGAGTAGCGCAAGGCCCGGGGCGTAATGTGAAGCAGCCGGGCAGCCTTGGTCTGGTTGTCGTAGGTGGCCTCCAGGGCCTTGGCGATGATTTGGCTGCTTAAGCGATCCACCCACCCCTTGAGGCTTTCCTGCAAGGTCTTCAGGTCAAAGCCCTTTTTTATCTCCAGCTTCTCCAGGAGCAGTTCTTCGAACTGCTGGAGCAGTTCGGCCAGTTTTTCCTTCTCCGGGTGATCCGAGGGGATCAGAACCGCCGGCTTGGCGGCGGCGGGCTCCTCTTTTTTGGACGCCTCTACGGCTTCCTCCCGCCGGATGCGGGGGGGAAGATCGCTGACATAAATGACCGGGCCTTTGCTGAAGACTACCGCCTGGGCGATGGTATTGGCCAGTTCCCGAATGTTCCCGGGCCAGGGGTGTTTCAAGAGCAGCTCCATGGCCTCAGCGTCCATTCTCTTGGCGGGCAGGCCTTTCTCCACTGTTTCCCGCTCCAGGAAGTAGTTGACCAGGAGGGGGATGTCCTCCTTCCGCTCCCGCAGGGGCGGGATGGTCAGGGAGGCCACGTCCAGCCGGTAGAAGAGGTCTTCCCTGAATTTGTGCGCCTCCACCTGGGAGGCCAGGTCGGTATTGGTGGCGGTAATGATGCGCACATCCACCTTGACCAGCTCTTCGCCCCCCACCCTCAAAAACTCTCCCGTTTCCAGGATGCGCAGCAGCTTGATCTGGATGGCCGGGCTGGCGGAGTCGATTTCATCCAGGAAGAGGGTTCCCCGGTGGGCCAGCTCGAAAATCCCTCTTTTCCTCCCGGTAGCCCCGGTAAAGGCCCCTTTTTCGTGGCCGAAGAGCTCGCTCTCCAGGAGAGTTTCAGTAAAGGCGCCGCAGTTAAAGGCCAGGAAAGGCCGGTCGCTGCGGTGGCTCACGGCATGGATGTACCGGGCCAGGACCTCCTTGCCGGTTCCCGTTTCCCCCTGGATCAGGACGGTAATATTCTTTTTGGCTATTTTCTGGGCCGCCGCCAGGAGGTTGAGCATCTTCTGGTTCTTCCCCACGATGAAGCCGTACTGGCGGTGGATTTCAGCCATCCGCTCCTGCTCCAGCCGGATGTTTAAGGCCCGGTCGATGAGCTTCTCCATTTCATCGATGTCCACGAAGGGCTTCTCCAGGTAGTCGTAAGCTCCCAGCTGAATGGCCTCCACGGCGGATTTCACCGTGGAGTAGCCGGTAATGATGATCACCTCGCACTGGGGCTGCTCTTTCTTGATCTCCTTCAGGATGGTCAGGCCGTCGCTGTCCGGGAGCATCAGGTCCACCAGGGCCACATTGAAGCGGTGTTTTTTCAGCAGGGCCAGGGCTTCGCTGCCGGTATTGGCGCTGAGGGCCTGGTAGCCTTTTTTCCGGAGCAGGTAGCCGAAAAAGTTGCACACCTCCTGCTCGTCATCGACAATTAGAAAACAGGGCTTGTGGGTCATGGTCATTCAACTCCAGCTTATTTCTCTGTTTCTTTATCATCATCTTCATGATGATTATCCTTGTTGATGGGGAGGATCAGGCTGAAGCAGCTGCCTTCCCCGGGGCTGCTCTCCACGTCGATAATCCCCCCGTGGGATTGGGCGATGCCCAGGCTGACGGAGAGACCCAGGCCCGTTCCCTTCCCCACCTTTTTGGTGGTATAGAAGGGGTCGAAAATATGGGGTATATGGCCGGGTTCGATGCCGCAGCCGTTGTCCCTGACCTCCACGGTAATAAAGTTTTCCGGGCGAATCATGGTGGCGATGGAGATCTCGGCGTTCTCCTTCTGTTCCACGGCGTCTTTGGCATTCAGCAGCAGGTTGATCAGGATCTGCTCCAGGCTGTGGGCGTTCCCCAGGATGGGGGGCAGATCCGGCTGCAGGCGGCGGGTCAGCTTGATCTTGCTCTTCTCCACCTGGTACTGGATCAGGCTCAAGGCGCTTTCCACCACGTCGTTGATCTGCACCGGCTCAAAAGTGTACTCCTCCTGGCGGGAGAAGGTCAGCAGGTTTTGGATGATCCGCTGGCAGCGCATGCCGCAGTTGTTAATGTCCTTGATCAACTGGTAATGGGGATCCGAGGGGGGGGTTTCCCGCAGCAGCAGCTGGGCGTTTCCCACAATAGCCGTCAGGGGGCTGTTCAGTTCGTGGGCCACCCCCGCCGACATCTCGCCCAGGGAGACGAACTTGATGGAGTCCACAAAGCGGGTGACATCCTTGGCATAATAGGTAACCCCGTACGGCTCCTCCTTCTCCGTGTAGGCGGGATAGGCGAAGATATCCAGGACCCGGTTGAAGCGGGTGCGGCACTGCTGGTAGGCCGTCTTCCCCGTCTGCAGCACCTGGTCCGCCAGGCAGGGGTTGCACTTGGTGTCGCGGCCGAAGAAGAGATGATAGCATTTGCGGCCCAGCAATTTCTTCTCGGGAAGGGTGAAAAAGTCGATGGCCGACTTGTTCAGGCGCCGGATTTCGCAGTTTTTGTCAATAAAGACCAGCAGGTCCGTCACCGCGGAGAAGGTTATCTCCCATTCCTGCTTGTGCCTCCAGACCTCGTGGTAGAGGCGCACGTTCTCCAGGCAGACGGCCAGTTGATCCGCCACCTGCTCCAGGAAGGGGAGGTCGTCTTCGTTGAAAGGCTTTGTGCCGGCAATTTCCAGCACCCCGATCACCTTTTCCTTGACCAGGAGGGGGATCAGGAGCACGGAGGCGTATCTCTTTTGTTCCTTGACCGCCAGCTGGGAGATGGGGTGGCTTACGTTCTGGAAGAGAAGGGGCTTCTTCTCCCGCAGCAGCTGCCAGATGCTCCGGTTCAACTCCTTCTGCTTGGGCAGGAAGAGGGGAATTTCCAGGGGAGAATCCAGAGCGGTGTAGCCGCTGCTGTTCTTGTTGTCCGCCAGGAAGTGCCCCCGGCTGACCAGCTTGTTCTCTTCCACCACGTACAGCCCCAGCCGGTCGAAGCGGACCAGGGTTTGCAGCTTCGGGATCATGTTCTCCACGATCTCCCGGGGGGACATGTCGACGCCGATGCTCTTGGCCACCTGGTTGAAAATGTCCAGCTGGGTGTTCCGCTTAGTGGACTCCTTAATCTTCCGCTTAAGCTCCACGTAATAGAATTTCTTGGAGCTGTGCACCCCCGTTAGTTTTTCGA
>LSQX01258214.1_pt2 | contig 10033 bp, 9 predicted proteins | sample 654561 | NCBI WGS metagenome assembly LSQX01 (sample SAMN04489861, study PRJNA283612) | anaerobic digester metagenome | isolation source: 4 biogas reactors fed with cattle manure at either 37C or 55C with and... | place: Denmark: Kongens Lyngby | collected 2014 | reverse complement strand
CATCGCGACTGGGATGGCCGCCCCATGCCGGCAGCCGGCTTTCTGCCGGAACAGCTGGACTGCGCCCAGTGGATACGTGCGATCAAGGGAGCCGGCATGACCTATGCCATCCTGACCTGCAAGCACCATGACGGCTTTGCCAACTGGCCGACCCGCACTTCCGCTTATTCCGTAGCCGCCAGCAGCTGGCGGAGCGGACAGGGTGATGTGGTGCGCGACTTTACTGAAGCCTGCCGGGCATACGGGATCAAGATCGGTTTGTATTATTCGCCCGCTGATGCTGCCATGAAAAAAGGGGAGCGCACCGCGCGCGAACACGATGATTTTTTCGTCAGCCAGATTACCGAGCTGCTCAGTGATTACGGAAAAATCGATTATCTGTGGTTTGACGGCAACGGCTCGGAAGGGCATGTCTTTGACAGTGCCCGCATTGTCAGCGTCATGCGCGGCCTGCAGCCCGACCTGCTCATTTTCGGCCAGTGGGATCACGATGTGCGCTGGATCGGTAATGAAGAAGGCTTCGCCCCGCCTGATTTCCAGTATCTCTCGACCTACCCGGCTGGAGACAGCCATTTTCCGCACCTTAGCGGTCCGGTGACCCGCTTCCTGCCAGCTGAATGCGATTTTCGCCTGCGTGAGCGCAACTGGTTTTATTCCGATTGTGACGAACATACGATCAAGAGCGTCCCGGAGCTGATGGGCATCTATGATTATTCAGTAGGCAGGAGCTGCAACTTTCTTATGAACATCGCGCCGGACAGGCGCGGTCTGCTGCCCGGAGCGGACTGTGAACGACTGGCCGAGTTCGGTCAAACCCTGCGCAACCGCTTTGCCCGGCCACTGCCGGCTGCCTGGCGCGAACAGGAACAAACCGCCAGTCTGACACTGGCAGTCCCGTCGACCGTAAAGACGCTGGTCCTGGAGGAGGACCTTACGGCAGGTCAGGCCATAACGGGCTTTCAGCTGTCCTTCGCACCCGGGCATATCCAGCATGACCTGTCTGTGGCTGTCTGCACCGGCCAGACCATCGGGCACAAGCGGATCATCGAACTGCCGGCCTTGTTTGCCCGCCGCTTCGACTTGCAGCTGACCGTCAGCCAGGCTAAGACGCGCTACCTGAAACAGGTGACGGCTTACCAGGTGCTGCCCTATCATCCGGGATGACAGCCTTGCGCGCACAAAATAGTTGATCAGGGACATCAGGGCAGCCAGGAAAAAGACATACTGGGGGCCCCATGCGCTCCAGACCAGTCCGCCCAGTGCAGCACAGGTGATGGAGACGAAGTGGTCCATGCTCTGACCCAGGGTCAGGGTCGGACCAATATCTTCCGGCTTCAGGGCAATGGTGCGCAGGTACAGGGAGCGGATCAAGCCCATCTGCATGGACATGCGGTCGATTACGAAAAGAGCGAAGACAAACAGAACAGGAAGCCCGGTCCGGGCAAAGAAGCCCAGATTGAAGCCCGCGCTCAGGATGCCGTAAAGTATATAGACGACAATAAAGGAAAAAGCATCGACATAGAGCATTTTGCGAATGCCGAAGCGGTCAACCCAGCGCCTCAGGGCCGGGATAAAGAAGATGCCGATAAAGGAGCCGATAATGGTCAGCAGGGCAAGGGTATCGGCTTTTTTGCCGAGCAGATCGATCAGGACCCAGGGTGCGAACACCATCATGATCTGCTTTTGTACGCCGAAGACGATGGCCAAAGCATAATAGTAGCGGTAGGCGCGGTTGAAGACCAGCTTGATACGGCGCCCCTTAAGCGAAAAGCGGCGGCCGGTCACCAGCGGTTCCCCGTTTTTATCCGGCATCAGGCGCATCAGGTAGACCAACAGGCTCAGGACGGCCAGGAAGAGGACAGCGGCTAAGATGAAGGTGGCTTTCAGCGGCGTTGTGAAGCTGAAAAAACCATTGCGGAACCCGATGAAGACGATCAGTCCGGCCAGCATGCCAAAGGCTGTGCTGACGCCCTTGAAGCGGCCGATCAGCTTGCCGGCGCTGCCGTTGTCACGGATCAGGTGCAGGCCGAGCGAGTCCTGGAGCGGGTACCAGAGGTGTCCCCCCAAAGAGTGGATGAAGATAAAGATCAGCATGACCGCGAACGGCGGCGTCAGAAAACCAAGGAGTACGAGCCCGATGACCATGAGCGCCTGGGCCATGATGGCGATACGCAAATCACCCAGGAAGACCAGCAGAGAGACGATAAATACGCCGATAAAACCTGGCAACTCCCTGGGTATTTCGATCAGGCCCCGCTGCATGGCGGTCACATCATAGGCGTCCTTGAAATAGTTGGAAAAGACCGAATCTGACAGCCCGGCGCCCAGGGCAGCGAGCGCCAGAACAGCCATGTAGACCCAAAGGGACCGCTGGTAACGATCAGCATGTCGTATGTTCATGATTTTCCCCCGCCTCGCAGATTACCTGATTATACTGGATGCGACCGTCAGCTGTATAGATAAGCTGAAAAATCAGCAACAAAAACGCCACCCCTGAGGATGACGCTTAAGTGGTTTCTTTCACCGGCATACCTGTTTTTTCAATCGCCGTCATGACCATGGAAGCGATCACGGTTGAAGGTACCGCCGAGCCAACAGGACCGGGCAGGCTCAAGGCGGACAGGCTGACTAAAGGACCTTGCTGCCGCATTGCGTGCAAAAGCGGGCACCCGGCGGCAAAGGACGGCCGCAGGAAATGCAGAATTTCGCTTCTGCTGTTGCTGTGTTCGCAGCCGGCATACGCTCGGGCAGCTGTTCCCGGCTGCCGTCCGGGATGAACAGCCATTCAAGCGTTTCGCCTTCGTCTTCAGTCATGCCGATCGCGCCGCCGGGCGAGACGACATAGAAGCCATCCTCATCCAGGGGATTTTCTTCATCATGGGTCTGGGCGGTCGTCAGCAGACCAGGGCTGTCATAGCTTTCATCAGTATCGGCGAAAAACCAGTACCCGCAAAGCGTAGCGGCATATTCAGCTGCTTCCAGTAACGTGGGAAATGTTTTCATGATCTGACCTCCATCTAGCATTTTTTTATTGTAACACAACTTTCCCACAGACTTATCGGCGCTTTCTCCCGCTGCGCGTAGTGGGAAAGTTGTGTTGTAATGAACGAGCTCTCAGGGAAACAGGATAACTATTTGAAGAGCAGGTTGTTGCATTTTACACATCGTTCATTGGTGATTGGGTTTTTCGCTCTGCAGACATTACAGTAGATATGGCGGTCTCGTGATTTGTCATACTTTTCATAAGTGCCAAAAGCAGGGTGAAAGCGGACATGGTCACCGATCGCCAGATAGCTGTACATATCTCGTTCGCTGTCTCTTTCCACAATCGTCTTTTTGCTGCCGGAATCCGTGCGGATCACGGTGGTGTATTCTGTATAATCTTTATACGTCTCACTGCTACCATCGCCGGAACGATAATACTTCCGCTTTTTGCGGTTGTATTTGTCGATAACGGCACCTTCCCACATTGGTTTTTTTGAACGGACCAGAACGATCAGGTTGATGATCAGCATGAGCAAGGCCAAGGCCACGCCGATAATGATCGCTTCGTTCAAAGGGTATTCCTCGATCAGCAGGCCTGCCGCCAGAAAGCCGACCAGTGGTACCAGGACCAGGATCCACATACAGCCGGCAGACGATTTGCGTTTGGCTTTGGCTGCCGCGATGATTTCCGGTTCATGGATCCGGTTGGAAAACCCAACCAGGCCGCCGGCAGCCGGAGCTGTCTGCTGCATGTCCGGTGTTCCCGTATGAACCGCCGGGGTGTCTTTGCTGACAGGACTACCGCAGTTGGCGCAAAATCCAGCGTTTTCCGGCAAAACGGTACCACAGTTGCGACAAAACATGACATGGACCTCCCTGTTTGAAGTGCTTTGATCGTCAGATAGCGTAAAATGACTGTATACAGTTTAACTTTCTTTATCCGGTTTGACCATTGGGTAGAGAACAGCCTACTTGTCGGCTGTGATGCTGCGCTTTTTATGTTCGGCAGCCACTTCCGCTACGCTTTTTTCCCGCAGCCGGGCCGCCCCGCGATAACCGGAACGGGTGGGCAGCAGGTTGCCTTGGGCGAACGTTTCTTTGGCCCGGGCGATCGCTGTGCCATACTGGGGCAGCCAGGCTTCCTGGGCGATCAGCATCTCATCGACCATCTGCCAGACTTCCGGCGGGTTGCAGACCGCACCGGTCAGCGGATCCAGCAGGGCCGCCTGTTTGAGCAGCTGAACGTCGCCCTTGACAGCTGCTTCCACGGCCAGCCGCTGCACCCAGACGCTCTGGCTGCAGATGGCCGCGCAGGCTGCAGGCAGATCACCCACCCGGGGCACAGAGATGCCGTTTCCGTCCACATAGCAGGGCACCTCGACGATACAGTCATCCGGCAGATTGGTGATGCAGCCGTTGTTAACCACATTGAAATGGCCGCGGTAGGGCCGGCGCGTTTCCAACCCTTCCAGGATAAAAGAGCCGTGCTCCCGGCCGCGTTCGCTGCCGTCGTATTTGCGGGGCGGTTCTGCCAGGATTTTGGGGTATTCTGTTTCAAACCAGTTGCGTTCTTCACGGGTGACGCGCAGATAGCCGCCGGTTTCCCCGTGGATCCAGCTGTCCAGGCTGATCCAGTCTTTGATCTCCTCAGGACGCTTGCGGTACCAGGCCAGGTACTCTGACAGGTGCCCGTTGCTTTCGGTGCTGTAGTAGCCGATGCGGCGCAGGATATCAATACGCACTTTTTCCTGCTCCTTGAGCACCGGATGGTTGAGAAAGCCCGCCAGTATCTGGTCACGCAGTTCCTGTCCGTTATGCTTCACGCTGATGTACCAGGTCTGGTGGTTGAGGCCGGCGCAGATAAAGTCCAGTTCCTCATGGGGGATCCCCAGCGCGTCGGCGATCTGGTGCTCACCGTGGATCTCTCCGTGGCACAGTCCGATGGTGCGCACCTTGCCGTACGCGTTGCAGGCCCAGGTGACCATGGCGTTGGGGTTGGCGTAGTTCAGGAGCAGGGCGCCGGGTTCGGCCACTTCGCGGATGTCCCGGCAGAAATCCAGCACGGCGGCGATCACGCGCTGTCCGTACATGATGCCGCCGATGCACAAGGTGTCGCCGACACACTGGTCGACACCGTATTTCAGGGGGATGTCAATGTCGGTCTCGAAGGCCGGCAGACCGCCGACGCGGACCAGATTGATGATGTAGCGGGCGTTGCGGAAAGCCTCGCGGCGGTCGGTGGTGGCCTGGATCTGTGTTGTGATGCCGTTGGCTGCCAGATCACGCTGGCAAAGCCGGGTCACCTTGTCCAGGTTGGCGGCATTGATGTCGGTGAAGGCGATCTCGATATCGCGAAAAGCGGGTACCGACAGGATATCGGTGAAAAGCGTTCGGGTGAAAACCAGGCTGCCTGCGCCGATAATGGCCAGTTTAAAACTCATCTTGACACCTTGTGCCGTGCGGGTTCATGCACGATACGATCCTTTCTTTTGGGTGGCTGTAGCTTGACGGTGGTCGGAATGCCGGAGCAAACGACGGATATGGGCAGGCGGGAAGGTCTTCCGGTCGCGCTACCTGCCTGCTGCCATTGTAGCATGCCGCTTAAGCTGCGCCAATGTGCTATAATGAGGGTGATATCCGGCGGCGATCTAAAGCCGTCGTGGTCCTGTTTCAACGTTGGAAAGGAGGGCCTTTCATGGATATTCGTGAGCTTCTGCAAAAATCTGTTTATTTTGGCCTTGGGCTGGCCGCCTACTCGCGCGATAAAATCGAGTCACTGGTTGAGGACATGGTCCGGCGTGGCGAAGTCGCCCAGAAAGACGCGCGGCAGCTGGCCGCCGACCTGGTGAAAAAAGGTGAAGAGCAGCGGGAGGAGCTTCGTCATCTGATCCGCAGCGAAATCGCCGCCGCGCTCAAGGAAGCCGGTCTGGCCACACCAGCCAGGCCTGCCGGAGAAGACCGGCCCGCTGTTGAGTAAAGCATGAAGCAAAAGTCATTCAGCGGCCTGCGCTTTCTGCGTCGCCGCCACCACCTGAAGCGCTATCGCCAGATTATCAGTGTGCTGACAAAGAACGGCTTTGGTTTGCTGCTGGCACAGCTGGGGGTGTACCGTCATGTCTTCTGGCGCCGCCGCCCCCAGGCTGCTGAAGCTGAAGCCTCGGCGGCTGCCCGCTTGTCTCTGGGCGAGCGGCTGCGCCGTTCCTGCGAACAACTCGGTCCGACGTTTGTTAAGATCGGCCAGATCCTCAGCACGCGGCCGGATATGCTTTCCCCCCAGGTGACGGGAGAACTGGAGAAACTGCAGGACGCGGTTCATCCTTTCAGCTATGCTGAAGTTTGCCAGGTGATCCGGGAAGAACTGGGGGATGAGCCCGGGCAGCTTTTCGCGTCCTTTGCCCGGGAGCCGCTGGCTGCCGCTTCTTTGTCCCAGGTGCACAAAGCACGTTTGCAGAGCGGCCAGGAGGTGGCGGTCAAGGTGCAGCGGCCCAACATCCAGGCACAGGTGGCGGTCGATCTGGAAATTCTGCGCGACCTGGTGCATTTCATTGTCCACCACACGCGTTACGCTGAGCGCTACGACCTCGTCGGTATGGTCAGTGAACTGGAGGAGTCGCTGCAGCGGGAACTGGATTTCACCCGGGAAGGGGAGCATGCCGATCGTTTCCGCAAAAACCTGGCAGCGGTGGAAAAAGCCGCGGTGCCGGACATCTACTGGGTTTATACCACGCCTCGTGTCCTGACCATGGCCCTGATCAGCGGTCTGCGGGTCACCAATCGCCAAGCCCTGGAAGACGCAGGCATCAATGGCAGCGAGCTGGGCATCCGTCTGGCCCGGGTCCTGATCCGCCAGGTCCTGCAGGATGGTTTCTACCATGCTGACCCGCATCCGGGCAACCTCTCCATCCAGCCGGACGGCACCATCGTCTTTTTGGATTTGGGCATGGTCGGCCAGCTCAGCCGCGCGCGCCAGAAAACTTTGTCCCGCATGTTTGTCGGCATCGCCACCCAGGACAGCCACCAAGTGGTCATGGCGGTGGCCGATCTGGGCACCATGCAGCAAAGAAGCAGCTTGCGCCGTTTTGAGCAGGAAGTCGACAAACTGCTGGAGCATTACCTGTCCCTGCCCATTAATGAACTGGATGTCGGTGACGTGCTGGCCCATATCTTTCAGCTGGCTTATCGTTACCGGGTGACCATCCCCGGGGAGATGACTTTGATTGCCAAGATGCTGATTACGCTGCAGGGGGTGCTGGACCAGCTGGATCCATCACTCAACCTGCTGACCATCATGAAGCCGATGGCCAGCCGCCTGATGTGGCGTGCCGAGACGATCGAGGATTTCGGGCATGGCCTGCAGCGTGGTCTCTTTGAATACGGCGAGCTGCTGCGGCAGACACCCTCTTTTCTCCTCAACATGCAGCGTAAGCTGGAAGATGACGACTACAACCTGCAGCTGGGCATCAAGGGCATGGACAAGCTGCAAAAGCAGCTGGACCGCACCACCAACCGCCTCTCGTTCAGCATTATCCTGCTGGCGGTGAGCATGATCATCGCCGGTATTATCATCGGCACCAGCTTCAGTGCCGGCAGCAGCTCGGCCATCAATCTGATCAATGATCTGGCCCTGCGTGTTGGTCTGGGTGTTGCCGGGGTCATCCTCATCGGACTGATTATCTCGATGTTCCGTTCACGCCGATCCTAAAACACGGACAGGCCGGTCCTTCAGGAGCCGGCCGGCCGGAAATAACGGGAGAGAAACTGCTCCAGGCCGGCCAAGTAGTTTTCTGGTTCACTGAGCAGGCCGTTGGCATGGCCGGGTGTGCTGACGGTTGTCACCAGGGTCAGGTCAGGGTGGAGGCGCAACCGCTCCCTGACGACCGTGTCCGAGGCCGGACCGATCAGGGTGTCTTCCCGATAGTGCACCAGGTGAACGGGGATGTGGCAGTCTCCCAGCACCACGCTGTTGTTGATCTGGCGGCTGGAACCCGCGGACATGCGGATCGCGTAGGGGACCGTGCGGGCCAGGACCAGGCGGCTCAGCCAGTTTTCTTCGCTGTAGAGGGCGCGGATGGTGTTGTCCGGCGACAGGCCGGGCGCGTCTAAAAGCAGCCCGATCACATAGGACTGGTCAAAATCCAAATCGCGGACAGCCTTGGGCCATTCAGCGCGATCATCGTTGGGCCCGGGCAGGCTGTCCCAGGCCAGCAGCGCGGCCGATACACCGGTGCCAAAGCCATAAAGCAGCACATCGCGGGTCGGGGCATGTTGCCGTGCGAAACGGATGGCTGCCACGACATCCGCCCATTCGGCATAACCGTAGCCGGACAGTGCCCCGTCTGACTGCCCGCTGTGACGCAGGTCGAAAGACAGCACGTTAAAGCCAAGATCGGTCAGAAAACGGTAAAGCCGCGGCGTGTCCAGACCGAACTGAAGCCGTGTCCTGCCTTGATCGTGCACCAGGATGATGGTGCTGAGCGGTTCCTGGGTTGTGCGGATATACCAGCCGTACAACTGGGTCTGGTTGTCCAGTGAAGGGAAGCTGACCACGGAAAAGTCCGGCATGACGTTGCTGCTGATGCTTTGCAGCGGCTCGGATGCCCGGCGCATCACCTGATCTGCCGCGATGAAGGTCCAGCTGACACCTCCGATGAGCAGAAAAGCCAGCAGGGAAAGCAGCAGGATGAGCGGCCGGATAAAACGACCCGGCCGTCTGGCATAGGTGATGCGCTGGACGCTGTTTCTGCTTTTCATGCTGACTCCTGACGGTACGGATTTTCGCTGGTGACATTTTCCTTCTTCTGCGGCACCAACAGCTGGCACCGGCTACTGATTATACCATGAGGGGCACGATTGTGGTAGAATGGGAGGCGGCTTACGCCGATAAGACAGACGAGGGAGGACCGATACATGAATTTTCTCGAGGCATTGCTTTTTGGCCTGGTGCAGGGCATCACGGAATTTCTGCCGGTGAGCAGCTCCGGCCATCTGACGCTGCTGGGCCGCATCCTGCAGACCGACGAAACAGCCATGCTCTCCTTTACAACCCTTTTGCATGTGGGCACCCTGATCTCTGTTTTCCTGGTCATGCGCCGCGAAATTGCCGCCATGCTGCGTGACCTGCTGGGTTTGCGCGTGCGGCTGATCGTCCTGGCGACGATCCCGGCAGTGCTCGCGGCCCTGCTGCTGGGGGACCTGATTGACAAATTATTCGGCGGCGCCTACCTGGCCTGGTCTTTCCTGATCACGGGCATTGGCCTGGCGTCCACCCTGCTGTTGCGTAAGCCGGCTGATCCCGAAAAACCCATCGGCTATAAAGAAGCGCTGCTGGCCGGTGTCGGCCAGGCTGTGGCGATCGCGCCGGGCGTCTCACGCTCCGGCATGACTCTGACAGCCCTGCTTTTCAGCGGTATCGAGCGGGAAAAAGCCATCCGCTTTTCTTTTCTGATGTCCATTCCCGCCATCCTGGGCGGCTTTCTCCTCGATCTGGTGGACATGATCAAGGGCGAAGGCGCGGCCCTGGCTTCTTTCGGCCTGCTCAACATCCTGGGTGGCGTCGCGGCTGCTGCCGTGGCCGGATGGCTGGCCATGACCTTCATGCTGCGCCACCTTAAGCGGCGCGGTTTCCTGATTTGCGCGGCTTATGTTCTTCTTCTGGCTGTGCTGGTTTTTATCGACCAGACCTGGACCCACCTGGTCTTTGCCTGATGTGTGAGGCGACGATGCAACAGAACCTGTCCCATAATCCGGATGACCGGAAAGAAGCCACCGTGAAGCCCCGTGACTTGCTGGTCCTGGGTATTGAGTCGTCCTGTGATGAAACCGCCGCCGCAGTGATAAGCGGCCGCCGGATCTGTTCCAATGTCATCGCCTCCCAGGCGGATCTGCACCGGCGCTACGGCGGAGTGGTTCCGGAGATCGCGTCACGTGTGCATCTGCAGGCGATTATCCCGGTGATTGACGACGCGCTGCGCCAGGCTGATGTCAGCCTGGCGGACATCGACGTGATCGCGGCGACCTGCGGCCCCGGCCTGGTGGGCGCTTTGCTGGT
>LSQX01408856.1_pt1 | contig 10034 bp, 7 predicted proteins | sample 654561 | NCBI WGS metagenome assembly LSQX01 (sample SAMN04489861, study PRJNA283612) | anaerobic digester metagenome | isolation source: 4 biogas reactors fed with cattle manure at either 37C or 55C with and... | place: Denmark: Kongens Lyngby | collected 2014 | reverse complement strand
AGAAAACTAATGAAGGTGTCTCCCGTAGCAGTGTAATCCCCGTATTCACCATATCCAACAATATAATATACCGTGGGCTTTTCCAAGTCTTTTACCTTGTTTGCAACGTCTGCGACCTTTTCCTTCATGTCTTCGACGATCTCAAAAGCTTTGGAGTTTGCGTTAAGAATGTTTCCAATCATCAAGATCGTGTCATAAACACCTTCAAAACTGCTTTGATCATCGATTACAAACACCGGGACGCCATTCTGCCTCATCTGGTTGATATAGTCGGGCATAACTGTTCCGGAAACAAGGACAATGTCTGCCTCAAGGTCAATCACTTTCTCCACATTGGGAGTCATCAAGTCTCCTATGGATTCGACTTCGGAAACCTGTTCAGGATAATCGTCATAATCCGTTCTGCCAACAAGTTTGTCCCCTTTTCCCAGAGCATAAACAGTTTCCGTAAGATTGGGACCAATTGTGATTATCTTCTCAGGCTCCTTTTCAACCGTAAACTTGTTGCCCTGCGTGTCTGTTATTGTCAAGGGGTACTCGGTCTCGTCAGTTGTCTGTACCGGGGTTGACTTCGGTTTCGGATTGTTCTCCGAAAGGGTACAGCTTGCCAAAACAAACAATAAAACAATCACCATAACAATTGTTATGGACTTCTTAATACTTTTTGTCATAATTTCCCTCCGAAATTATTTATTTTCTCTCATTCCCGGCAGGTCTCCTGGCTTAAACCTCAAGCCGCATACCATACCTTCCCAGTTTCCCAGTGGTATGAACTGGTCGTCAAAACCAGTCATGGCATGCGTAAGTTAATACAGTAGCGGGGGCTGCTGCGGATTCTCACCGCATTCCCTATTAAAGCAAAAAGCTACCTGGGAACAGACTTAATATTACATTGCAAAAATACATATGTCAACAAAATATGTATGTAACTAAATCACTGTACTTGATTTTTTACAGAGTATAATGTACCTTGTATAAATAAAAAAGCACAAGGAGTTCTTGTTTATGGAGTATTTTATCGCATTTCTTGAAGGAATAATCACATTCATATCACCCTGCCTTCTTCCAATGCTGCCCGTGTACGTCTCATACTTCTCAGGACAGGACAATACGAGCAAAAAAGACACATTCCTTAATTCATTAGGGTTTGTTTTTGGCTTTACAACCATATTCGTAACCTTGGGAGCCTTGGCAGGCACATTAGGAAGATTCCTTACAAAATACAGCACTTATGTGAATATTGTGCTGGGGCTGGCAATGATCCTTTTGGGTTTAAGCATGGCAGGCCTTTTCAACCTTCCCTTTTTTAAAGGCGGGAAAGGATTTAATATAACCGGCAAGAAAATGAACATGGGAAGATCCTTTGTGTTTGGTGTGGTATACTCTGTTAGTTGGACGCCTTGTGTGGGAGCTTTTTTAGGTTCAGCTCTGATGATGGCTGCTTCCAAAGGAGAAAGCCTTACAGGGATAATAATGCTGCTGCTATACTCCTTTGGTCTTGGAGTTCCCTTTGTAGTCAGCGCAATACTGATAGACAGAATAAAGAACACCTTCAATTTTATCAAGAGGAATTATAGAGTAATAAATATTGTGTCAGGTTCTCTGCTTGTGATATTCGGAATACTACTTGCCACAGGACTTATGGGACATTTCCTGAGATTGCTTTCGTTTTAGTCATAAAGCTGCCGCAGTGGCGGCAGCTTTAATGTCATTGATTCTTCTTCGTTGCCCTTACAGCAAGCACTATGATAGCCGCGCAAACAACAACTCCGGCAGCTATAATTCCAATGATTATACCCAAATTACTATTGCCTGAGTCATCTGATTTTAAAGCAGTTGTCGCTGCTGGTTTTTCAGTTTCCTTCACTTCTTCCGTTGGAGACGGTGTCGGTGTAGGATCCGGTGTTGGAGTTGGCTCGAACTCGTAAGTAAAAGCCAGGTTATCTATATTCACTACCTTGTTTCGGATGCCTATGGCCAGCTGACTTGACTCAGGATTGAGTCTTGAATTCTCAACCTTCAACATCTCATTGCCTTCCGCATCATGAATTATCGCTGTTTTGAAGTATGTATAGTTCTCCTCTTCAAACACCAGCTCTTCATCATAAGTTCCCGGATCCGACATGGTTATTGTCGATACCTTCTCATTGTTCAGATAGATTTCCACCTTTTCACCATCGTCAACAAACTTCAAATTAAAGAACTTGGAAATGTCAAACCCTTCTGGATAAGGAAAATCGTAGTACCGGTGTCCAATGTTAATACCATCCGTCTCATATGTTTTTATTGCAACTCTTAATGCATCCGCTCTTGGCATTACCATTATGCCGCTGCTGCCTTGGGATGTGACACAGTTCTGGCCTCCATTCTCTTCGTACCAGTCTGCCTCAAAATATCCGATTCTGTCGTCCTTTTCTCCATGTGCAGGATTGTGCTTTGTAATAGGTTCATAGGTTCTTACAAAAAACGCAATGTTTTCAGTATCAACAAGCTGTACATCGACGCTGAAGGTATATGGCGGCTTAATCAGGTCGTAAGTAAAGAATTCCATATACCCCTGCAGAGAAAGATATTTGTTGTCTCCATCTTCCACTACTACTGCCACAGGACCGGAACCTGCCAATGTTACTTGCCAAAAATCAGTAAGATCAATAATGTTTCTGGCTTCATAGTCCACTTCCTAATCATTAAAATCCATTTTGAACTCAAAGGTTGCAGCAGACGATGCAATAACAATGAATAAAGCGATAAGGACAAGGTTTAGAAAAAGCTTTTTTCTCATAAGATTACCCCCTTTTAATTCTGTTTCACTTGTAACGTTTTTGTTGTACATAGGATAAACAAATGATACTCAATTGTCAATATATTGTATGTGTCTAATAACCCGTTTATTTGATAAAGAAAAAATTTTGTGATAAACTACATTGAAGTTTTTAATGAAAAGGAGTCTTTATGAAGGGTAATCAGAAATACGTAACAACAACTATTCTTTTACTTTGCTTTCTGACACCTGCACTGGTGATGCTTTTTGCTTTTTCAGCTTACGGGATGGCGCCCTTCGGTGAAAAATCCATAATGATAATGGACATGTCAGGTCAGTATTCCGAGTTTTACATAGGGCTGCGTCATTTCGGAAAAATGGGCAACATGTTCTTTTCCTGGTCCAAAACTTTGGGAACCAGCTATATTGGAGTTTTTGCATACTACCTATCAAGCCCCTTGTCCTTCCTGACTCTTTTATCCTCAGAGGCCAACATGCCCATATTTCTTCTGTTTCTGACTGTACTTAAAATCGGGCTTTGCGGCATGACTTTCGGAATATACCTTATGTACATGTTCAAAAAACGTGATTTTTCCATTGTACTCTTTTCCCTGTTCTACGGACTCATGTCATACAACATAGTTTACTCCATGTGTCTTATGTGGATTGATGGAGTTATCTGGCTTCCAATCATCCTGATTGGAATTGAAGAATTGCTCAGAAAAGGCAAGATGAAACTGCTTGTACCAAGCTTGTTATGCGTATTCATTTCCACCTACTACATCTCATATATGATAGGAGTATTTTCCTGCCTGTATCTTGGCTACAGATATTTATCCCACTATTCTGACGAGATGCCTTTAAAAAGCCTTTTCGTCTCTTTTACCAAACTGATTTCATCAGCTTTGATTGCCGCACTTCTTGGTGCATGGTTTTTGATTCCTACCCTGGTTTCCCTTTTTGATGGAAAAATCGGAGGAGCAAACTACACACCTCAAGGTAACATCAACTTTGAACTGAAAAACCTTGTATCAAAACTTTTTCTAGGCAGTTACGACAGCATAACCAACAGCGGCATGCCCTTTATTTACTGTGGCATTGTAGTTACAATACTCTTTATTGGATACTTTTTTGCAAAAAGCGTATCGGCAAAGGAAAAGGCATCCACATTTCTTGTTGCCTCTTTCCTGCTGTCAAGCATGTATTTTATCCATCTGGATGTGGCATGGCACATTTTCCAATTCCCCAACTGGTTTCCCTACAGATACTCCTTCGTCTTTCTGTTCTTCATGATATTTACAGCATACAAGGCCTTTGATTCAATAAAGGATCTGCCAAAAGCCTTCTTTGTAACTTTTCCCCTGGTTTCGATACTGATTGCCCAGCTGGTGCTGAAGATAAGGTACAGGTATTTGGATGAAGAAAGAATAACACTTACTGTAAAGCTCCTTGTTTTCTACATTTTCTGCCTGCTGGCAATCAATCTGATAAAGCATGTCAAGGAAAAAGAAGGGTTCGACGATTCCGTAAAAAGATATGCCATAGCATTTCTAACATTAACAATGCTTGTCATAAGCAGTTACGAGCTTTACAAACACTCCATATACATGTTAAAAGGACTTGACAAGGCACATCATTATGAGGATATCAAGCCGTACCAAGAGTACAGAAATGCTGTAAACAAACTCCTTGAGGAAGCAAAATCCCAAAAAGGAAAGCACGACTTTTACCGGATTACCAAAAACTTTTCAAGAAGCATCAATGAACCGATAAGTTTTGGCTACAGCGGAATTGACCACTACAGCTCCGCCTACAACAGAAAAGTAAATGACACATTAAGAACCCTGGGCTTTTCTTCTGCATATTTGTGGGTTACCGGATACGGCTCCACTATTGTTACAGATACGATATTAAACATAGAATACCTAATGTCTGTTTCACCGGTTACGGATAGATACGAAAAACTCAAACCCATTGAAAACATATCCCTTTACAGAAAACCGGAAGACAAATACATTTACGGAGAGCCTAAAGACTTGACCATTTACAGAAATCCTTTGGTACTTCCCGTTGCATTCATGGCAGACTCGGATCTTTTGAAAAAGCAAATTAATGCACCAAACATGTTTGCAGCACAAAACCTGCTTCTTTCCCATCTTGTGGGAGAAAACATAAACTGTTTTGATAGAATAACACCGGAAAGATACGGGAAATACTCTTATCCCAAAGAAGACGACGATTATGTATACATGAAATCAGGCAGCGAGGGGATTGTATCCTACTACTTTGTTGCTGAAAAGGACATGGAGCTTTATGCTTACTTTCCTTTTAACAACAATCACACCAACTGCTCTGTATATGTAAACGACGTATATGTTGCGAACCTTTATTACGGTCAGTATGACTGCGCACACTTCTTAGGCAGCTTCAAGAAAGGCGATGAGGCAAGAATCGACCTTATATTCAAGTCCACATATTTAAATACAAGGGGCAATATGTTCTACGCTCTTGACTATGACAAGTTTGCAAGCATTTGCGATGAATTTAGAGAAGAAAGCCTTAAAGTTGACTACTTTGATGGAAATGAAATAAAAGGCACCGTTTCCGCAAAGGATAACGGCACCCTGTTTACAAGCATTCCCTATGACAAGGGTTGGTCAGTTTATGTGGACGGAAAGAAAGTAAAAACACACAAGTACTCGGACACTTTCCTTTGTATAGAAGTTCCGAAAGGCGAACACGAGATCATCTTCAAGTTCACACATGTAGGATTTGTACCAGGCCTTATTCTTTCCATAACAACCCTATTGGGTATAATTACATTCGAAATTCTGCAAAGAAGAAAACTTATATCGAAATCTTGACTTCCTTGTTTGTTCTTGCAGACTCGTAAAGAGCATCTATTATCTTCATCAACACCACACCATCCTCGGCAGGGCTGATGCAGGTTTTTCCTGTTCTTACACAGTCAACAAAGTGGTAAATCTCTTTGTTGAAGATGGTACCAAAATCAAAAGCACTGGAATCGGAGGGTTCTATGTCCACCATGGTGTCATTCAAGTCTGTGAATATATGCACATGAGGATCAATCTTTGCACCGGATTTTGTGCCAAACAGCTCCACGCTTCCCACATCGTGCTTTATGTGCAGGTTGAAGCTTGCTTCAATGTACAGGGTCAAGCCATTCTCAAACTTTACAAATCCTGCTGCAAAGTCTTCCGTATTTGCCTCAAAAGCTCCTTCCGAATCTATCTTCCAGGCTTTGTCACCAGCAACTTCCTTGTCCCTCAGCTTGCCGTAAGAAACACCATAGGCGGATACGGGAAGGGGATTTCCTGCAAGATACCTTACCAGGTCAATTACGTGAACTCCCAAGTCAATCAAAGGTCCGCCTCCTGAGTATCTCTTGTCAGCAAACCATCCTCCTGGGGTTCCGTTCCTTCTTAGGTATGAAGCCTTTGCATAGTAAATATCTCCCATGTCTCCTGCTTCAATGAATCGCTTGATTATATCCGTGTCGTTTCCAAAACGTCTGACAAAGCCAATCATCAAAAGCTTGTTGTTATCCTTTGCAGCCTTCTCCATCTCCAGGGCTTCTTCCTGGTTCATAGCCATCGGCTTTTCACATAACACATTGGCGCCTGCATTCAATGCCGCAATGGTGGCGTTTTTGTGCTCACTGTTCCATGTGCAGACACTTACACAATCAAGCTCCTCCTTTTCAAGCATTTCGCTATAATCCGTATAGTATCTTGGCACATTGTATCTTGCGGCATACGCTTTTACCTTTTCTTCGTCGATATCGCATACCGCTACAACATCCACGCCTTCTATGGCTTTGTATCCATTCATGTGGATGTGGCTTATACCTCCCGTGCCAATAATACTTACATTAATTTTCTTCATTATGTTCCCTCCTGATAATATTACTATCTTTAATTATATACAAAGGTCTTCTCTTGACTTCCAGATAGGTTTTCGCAAGATACTGACCCAGTATCCCTATTGAAAATAATTGAATACCACTAAGCATAAGGATTATGCTTACCATTGAAGCCCAGCCATAGGCTGAATTGTGCCAAATCAATTGCCTTACTACAACAAATACAATTGCTGCAAAGGAAACAAGACAAAGAATAATGCCAATTATTGAGGAAATTGCAAGGGGTACGGTGGAAAAGGCTACTATGCCTTCAAAAGAATACAGTAACAGCTTCCAGAAGGACCACTTGGTCTCTCCGTCCACCCTTTTTACGTTTTCATACTCCAGCCATTTGGTATTGAAACCAACCCAGCTGAAGATTCCTTTTGAAAACCTGTTGTACTCTCCCACACTAATAATTGCGTCCACCATCTGTCTTGACATAAGGCGGTAATCCCTGGCCCCGTCAACAATATCAATCTTTGTAATCTTTCTCATAAGTTTGTAGAAAAGTCTTGCACAGAATGATCTTATCTTTGGTTCTCCTATTCTGTTTACCCTTCTGGTTGCCGCACAGTCATATCCATCGTACTTCACTGTTCTGTACATTTCGGATAAAAGTTCGGGAGGATCCTGCATGTCCGCATCCATGACAACCACATAATCCCCGATTGAATTTTCAAGTCCTGCGTACATGGCGGACTCTTTGCCAAAGTTCCTTGAAAAAGATATATATCTTACCCTTGAGTCCTCTTCGGCCAGCTTTTTAATAATATCCAATGTACCGTCAGAGGATCCGTCGTCAACAAACAATACTTCAAACTCTACATCCTCAAAATTTTCCGCCATAACTTTTTTTAGAGCATTCCAGAAATGCGGCAGCGCCTCTTCTTCCCTGTAGCAGGGAACAACAACCGATATCTTGTCCATTGCTATCCTCTCTAACTAAATTTTACAACATATTATACCTGTAATGCCCATAATTTGCAAAACTCTATCTTTTTGTAATCTTGCGCATGACTTTGCCAAGAGCAGGTGAAATTGAGTTCAAATCCTCTTCAGTTATACCACCAAAAAATATCAGAACTTTGAAATAAACATAAACTCCTACAAATATCGTGGGCAAAAAGGTCACTAAAACTTTCAAATAATTTGCAAGACCGATGGGCGAAAACAGAACATTTAACACTGTATTTGAAACGTAAGCACACACAATCATGCAAAAGGACGCAATAAGCGGCAGAACCGCCCTTCTTGCCGGATTTACCTTGATGGACACCCTTTTAACCAAATCCCTGTGATTCAGAACCAAAGGTATTGCATATGCGATATATGTAGATATCACTGCTCCATATACATTGAATACGGGTATAGCTATAAGGATGTAGTTGAGAAGTGCTTTTACCAGCACAGAAACACCCAGGTACATTGTACTTTGGAACAGTCTGTTAACACTCTGCATTATGGAGTTCTGAAGATGGACGGTTCCCATAAGAAGAATACTGAAAGACAGGGATGTTAGCAGCATGTGATTGTTGCCAAATCCCAGCAAAGTATATATTTCCTTTGAAAATACAGCCATGGCAAAACTTAGCGGCATGGCTACAATATACAAAAGCTTGAATCCGTATCCCGCTCTTTCTTCCGTTCCTTTGAAGTCCTGTCTGGCATATGAAGCTGTAAGTGCAGGCAAAACGCTGACGCAAAGGGCAGAAACCAGAGCCGTCGGCACATTTATAAGCTGTCTTGTAGCAATCATGTCTCCATAAAGGGATGTGCTGACTACTTCTGAGAATCCACCTGCCTGCAGCCTGCTGGCAATCAACGATGCATCTATTAAATTTCCTCCGTATTGTATGCCGGAACTCAATGTTATGGGAATACTGTAGTAAACAAGAGTCTTTAAAAGCTTTTTTGTTGGCAGATTCCTGCCTCTCCTGCTTTCCTTTTCAATGTAAAATCTACGCGAACTTCTGTATCCAACAATAATGGCAAAGGAAACAAAAGCCCCAACACTGGTTCCTATTGATGCTCCTGCAACCGCCCATACAATTCCATGGTGCCTTAGGCCTATTACACAGATAATGGATACCGCCACATGGACAATCTGCTCAATAATCTGGGAAACGGCGGTTGGAGTCATGTTTCTTTTTCCCTGAAAATAGCCCCGGTATGCCGCCATTATCGAGCAAATCATTATACTGGGAGCAAGAAACAAGATGCCTGCCCAGCTGTCCTCGTTATTCATCAGGGCAGCAATGGGTTTTGCGAAAACAGCCATAAGAATTGACGAAAAAATTCCCAGGATAATAAGAAAGAATCTGGCAAGTCTGAAGGACCTTTCAGCTTCCCTTGGGTTGTCCTGGGATGTCAGCTCCGACACTATTTTTGATACCGCAACAGGCATTCCTGAAGTGGTAATAACGTAAACGAAGGCATATACCTCACTGGCAGCTCCATAAACACCATAACCGTAGGAGCCGCCAAGGAGTTTCCTCATGACAGGGACAAAAAACAAGGATAGTATTTTAACCGCAATACTTGAAAATGACAGAATTGCAAAGCCTCTGCCTATGGATTGACTTTTTTCCTTGGTTCGTTCTTTTTTCGTCATTATCCTGCCCCTGTTAGTGATATTGCATCATAAATTGCTTCCATTGATTATAGCACGGCTATGTTTTTTTATCAATAATAATCAGGGCGGACACAGCAATTCAAGCTATCTGTTCAAATACTTGTCTACAGCTTCAAACAACTCATCAATAAGGCTTTGGGCATACTCTTCGTTGAAGCCTTCCACCTGAATCTTGAAACTTGGCCTGTTTTCGTCTGCAAACAGTCTGACATGCACATTGTCGTTGTACATAAGAAGGCCGTCGTTAATCTCAAACTTTCCTTCATACTGGGGACTGTTTGTAAAATAGCTAATGAGCTCTGCCTTCCTGTCATTATCGCAATATACTTCCTTCTCCTTTTTATATATTTTAGGCAGTGAAGCCACCATGTTCTTGACGGAGAAGTCCTTGCTTGCACTGTAATGACAAAGGGCAAGATTGAAGGCAAAATCATCAAACAGCATAAGATACTGCTGGTACACTCCATCCACATCCATGTACTCTTCCATCTTTTCCATAATATCTCCTCTGGAATCCCCGCACATGACTATCTTGCTTCCAAAATGCTCCGCCACCTTGCTGGCAGAAAGAGAAGAACCCACTGAAACAAATATCGGAGCTTCCTTGTGGTAGCTTGCAATAATATACGCAGTTATGGCCTCCTGCTCCTCTTTGGTGTAATTCAAAGGAACCATTCTCAATGCCTTGTACGCCTCGTTAAAGTATTTGTATATGT
>LSQX01366828.1_pt1 | contig 10034 bp, 7 predicted proteins | sample 654561 | NCBI WGS metagenome assembly LSQX01 (sample SAMN04489861, study PRJNA283612) | anaerobic digester metagenome | isolation source: 4 biogas reactors fed with cattle manure at either 37C or 55C with and... | place: Denmark: Kongens Lyngby | collected 2014 | reverse complement strand
CTTACTCAAAAATCTGATTATAACGCTTTCGAAACCAACGCATTATCAATCAGCAAAAATATAAGGAAGTTAATTACTCATAATAACAGACTCCTAATCAGGTTAATACAAAAATAGTAAAAAAGCTTGAATATCCCCCCTTTTTTAAATTGCGAACTCGCATTTTTAGGCATTATAGTATCACAAACTACTCGTATACAATTATATAACATCTTTTATTTCTTTGTATATAAAATTCAATCAGCATTAAATAACTGGATATACAAAATCATTAAATTTTTATTCAGTAGTAACTTTTTAAAGAACAATGTGTTATATAACTGTAAGTAATTAGAAAATTCAAAATATTTGAACATCGATTCCTGGAAAAGACAGAAATTATCATATTCAAATTTTTATACACAGGATTTCAAAACGTGCTTAACCCAAATATCTACTCTAACCACAAATAATCAGCCACTTGACGTCTCAAGGCAATTACGATTTATTTTTGAATATGTTTTTCCTATATGTCAAAGAACGTAAAAGCAGTATCTAAACCCAACGAACATCTTCTACAACATATTTTCCCAAACCATAATTGGGATAACTGCCAATGTGCAAAACCTCCCCTGAACGAATAAGTGGCATATATTCACCAATAGTGCCACTATATGCCACACACCCCAACAGACTTGGCTTAGATGGAGTCTTTCTGTTGCCTCCATCGTGTATTTCAACCGGAACAGGATAAAAACTATCAATATAATTATTAATGTGTATCTTTTTTGGGACAGATCTAATAGCTGGTAGTTCGGCACCACAATAAAGGCAACTCAGTAACGACAACCGTTCGGACAACCGCATGATCAATATTTCAAACGGTAGGGACTTGGCCGGCTTTTCTTGAATTTTAAATATAACCGGGCTTTCAAAACGGATTTTTAAAGTGTTAGCTAATTCAGGCTGAGTTGTGAACCGAAGGTGGCTTTTTCTGTCATCGCCCACCATTGTTTCTATACCGGTACATTCCAGTTTTCTGTAAAGCGTACCTTTTCCCTCGCTCAAACTCTGAATACACCGTAGTAGAAAGGTGTCGTACTCAATGGCTTTCCCAATAAGAGTGAGTTCAACAACTAATGTATCCCCGGTCAAAAATCGGGACTTCCCAGCCAAATCAGGATAAATAATATATGGGACCGGTGGATAGGTATATTTCCTGTAGAGAGGATGCGACTCTGGAAGTTTTACCTCGAAAATATCAGTATATGGGCAATCCTGATTCTGACTGCATTCGCTGCAATTTTTAATGTCTGGTCTTGTGCACACTTCTTTTCTTACTGCCAAACCAAAAAGTCCTCGAAACAGGTGAAATGGACGCTCGCTAAGAATAAGTGGCCGCACAACGACAAAACTGATCCTATATTTACGGCAAAATAGCTTTTCTAGAAAATCAAACATTGCTTTCGCTATTTTTATTTATTTTTTCCACGCAACTTGTACAATTTCGCCTGTTCTTCTCAGTTGCTTCACCTCGACTGTAATTTCAGATCCTGATTCAGGTGGATTGAATTTTTCTTCACGTGATAAAACTAACTGAGCATTAACTGTGTATAACGGGAAAGGTATATTAACCGATTTATGATTGCAAACAACTGCATTAAAATGTTGGCCAATCTGAAAATTTTTTTCAACACGGTTTTGTTTGGCCAATTTCTTAAATTGATCTTCTTTTCTTAATTCCAACTCTGTTTCCTTTTGTTTATCCAATATGCCTTTTTTTATGCGAATATCTTCAGACGTTGAGTAGGATCTAATAGTAGTCTCTGATGCAATTTCACTATAATTTTCCAGATATAATTTATCTTCTTTAGCTTTGGCAAATTCGAATAAATCCATATATTTCTGCCGAGCTTCAAGATTTTCTTGCAACTTAGCCATAGCGATTAGCTCTTTTACCTGGGGAGATTCATTCCACTTGAAATAATCATCTTCGTTTTCACTCAAATAAGCGGAAAGTTCTGATTCAAATTGTTTTAAGTATTTTTCCATTTCGGTAGATTCCATCCCTTGGATTTGAATTGACACACGCCCAAAACCATCGGGTTTCCCCGTTCCTAAAGCATGATAACAATCAGTAGAATTATTGTGAAAGGTAAGCGCAGAAAGTAATGCTCCCAATTCAACAGGGCGAAGGTTAAAATAACGAATAGTAGTTTCAAACTTGGTATCACAACACAAAGGGGTGAATCTGACTATCATTCTATCAGAAACCCTCGTAACGTCTGTTCTGGGGCTTGCTTGACACTTAACCGGGTATCTTTTAAAGCCTGAAAGAGATGCATCATCATCCATAAATGTTTTATATGTAGAATCAATTCTTCCATCAGTCCCTGATTGCTTAATATACAATGGATAATAGGATGCTTTTGGGCTTCCAAAAACAGTTTCTATCTGTTTTGCAGTATTAACTTGTGTACCTTCCTGAACAAAGGCAGGCCCAATACTGACCCTTCCTTTAAGCGAACCACCAGAATCAGTAAAGCCAAAGATACTTTCTGCCAGGTCAGGTTTAAAAGGCCTACCAAACTGTTTGTGTTTCTCTGGCAATAAGTCCTTAACAGAATGTTTATAAGGCATTTTATATAAATATGACAGACCCAGGTCTTTTACCTTGGTTGAATCATTATCATCCAGCCTAAAGAAAACCGGAATTTTTTCATTATTCTCCAATTGACTTTTTCTCCATTTCCAGTCTCCAGAAGCTTTATTATCGTCATAATCGTAATAATGAAATTTGAAATTACTCCAGATCTGTTCATCTACTGACAGAGGGTTTCGAGCAGCAGTGGTTTCAGGTTCAATAAACACAAATTCATAAAATTTACCTGATCTGTTTTGAATTCTTGCAGTAGGTTGTCCGGTAAAGACTATAGTTCCCTTTTTATCTGAAGAATTATCAGAGAATGAACATAGTTGTCTGTTAAGAATAAGGGAGCCTTTATTAAAACAACTCTGTGTTGTCTGGTTTCTAAACAGATCGCATTTTTTGTATTTAGCAGTTTTATAATATTCTTTTTTAAATTTAGTCCCGTTTCCATCATCTATAAATGCATTGCCTCCCCTTTTAAAAGTATTGACAAAACTGGTGCAAAATTTATCATCCAATTGTTGATGACTAATTCGCCAAGGGATCCCACAGTCTACGATTTTTACAGTCTCTTTTCCGGTTTGATCGTTCTTTTTAATTGATAACCATCCACACCTTATATTGTTCGAATTTTTCATCAAAGTATAAACCTGCGAATTGTGTAAATCGCGTATGGCGTATTTGCTATCGTTAATTTTATCAAACTTCGAAAAAGACAGTATTTCAAGCACATTCCGCACCATACCTTTTATGGAAGTACCCGGAATAAAATATTTTTTCTCGCCGTTTGGGGTCATGATGTGGCAAAATTCGGTTTTATTTTTACTATCACGAATGAAAATGGGCGTCTTGGCCTCTATCGTTATGGATATCTTACCGCTTATCCCGTCTGAAAACGGTATGTCATGGGTGATTTGATCAGCCCAGCCAGGGTAATATACTTCACTACTTACCGGTACAAAATTAAAAGGGGCTTTAATGTATTCCATAATTCAAAAACTCTAGATTGACTTTGATTTAAATCCTTTAAAAGCACGCCAGGCAGGTCTCAGCTCTTCCATATTCTCACACAACGGCTCTTCAACCGCTACCCAGGCACGTACCATAATGATTTCTTTAAGGTTTTGCCCCCCCGGTAATTCTGTTAGACGGTGCGATAGGTAGGTTTGCTCTTCAAACTCAAAGGAGTTGTCTTTCTTTGCTTCATCCCAATCCACTATCCCTACGAGGTAACGTCCATCGTTGTGTTCTATTGATATGCTTATTTGCTGATTTTTTGAATACAGGTTGGCTTCTGCAACAAAAGGGTTTTTACCAATTGCAGGAAGCGCAAAAACACCATCTACAATCCTGGGAAATTGCTCGTCAGACATCCAGCAATAACCGGTAAATTCAAGATTCCGGTAATCATCCATGTTATTGGTCAGAGTATAACACTTTTTCTTTTCCATCTTCAATTTTTTTTAAAGAACCATTAAACACACCATGTCCGCGCATGGTTCCCCCACCCAATGGTAAACAACCCGAACAAATATCCTTAAGTGCAGTTTCAAAGGCTTCAATAATTGTATCTTTATCAAGGTCCTCTGGAGCACCACAGAACGTATTATCTAAGTTAAATTCTAAGCGAAAGGGGCTCTTATCGTTGATGACATTTTCGTTAAATAAAGCACCATCGATTCCTCCCCCGGTAAAACGGTCGATAGCGACATGTTCCAGTTTTTTTTGGTTTTTCGCTTCTTTTAGAAAGACGTCAGAAGGTAAAACATTGCCAATATGCCCGGGATTGTTGTCGGAAAACTTGCTGGCTTCTCCAAACAACACTTTAACAGCTTCATTATTTTCGCCCGTGTAATCCTGAACGGTTTTTCCTTTTGGCAACATATCGGCAAATATCCCTTTCTTCTTGTTATAGTGGTAGGCTACTCTGTGAGAAAGGGCTCCAATGACAGAGGATGCAGGTATTAAAACCAATTCTTCAGAAAAATCCGGATTGTCTGGGTTGTCCCACGTAAGTTCTTTCTCTGTAACTGGAGTCATATCGGCAGTATCTTCTTTATTGGCACTATTTCCTTTATCGGCAGAACTAAAAAGATAAAAATCTTCGGGTTTTAGGTCCAGAGTATAACGGATGTATTTGGTTTTTCTATTTTCTACCTGCATTAATTTGTCGCCATTAAAGGGAGAATCAAGGCATGATGAATGTTCGAGGTATATGTTGCGTTGTCCAGGGACTGATAGATCTAGATGCTGTTGGCTGATATTTTTGATTTTAATTCTACCAAACCCTTTTCTGGAACCGCTCCCTATCCTGAAATCGGGATGCGCAAAAACCCGGAGAAACTCTTCAAATATGAACTTATCTTCACTAGAACTTTCCTTATTGCCTTTCATCTCAATTTCTAAGATCAACCGGGTACCTTTGTACAGAACTTCTTCGTCAAATTTCCCCTTCTCTTTAGTGTCAGCCACACCTCTATGCGTAATGCGTACATGTTGTCGTACAGGCAGGTGTAGAAAATGATCAATGAAATCGTCAGTTACATCGGTCAACGAAAGCAACCCATCATATACCTTACCTTCTTTCCCGATCAGATGCGCCGAAGAGATGGCTATCCTCGAACCGAGGCTCTTATCCTGTTCTTCATCATCCTGGTAGCCCAGAATATCGTTTAATTTTTGAATTGCCTTCTCATCTCCGAGTTTACCTGTAAATAAGGCATGACGCAACACACCTGTCAGAGATGTTCCCGGTATGTACGGCAGGCCGTTGGCATCTTTGGCGACAGGCCTGTCAGTGCTAAGTTCATTATTGCCTCCGCCAACAACAAGAGGGGTTTCGGCTTCAAGAACAATGCGTGCAATGTATCTGTAGTCGTACTTCATTGGTCACCTCCTTTTTTCTGCATCCTTGCAGCCAGTTTTTCCACAAATAGCAATACATTTACCTTTTGTTGCATTAGTGTCTTTATTCTTTCTTCAAATATATCTCTTCCTTCAGTCCATTGATTTTCAGATACTCCATGGTACAGATCGCCTCCGGTTGTTTGTTCATCTTGATCAGGTCTTGCAAACAAGTTCTTCATTAAAACATCTGCATCTTTTGCTTGCGTTGCCCGTGAACGTACGCTGCCCCACTGGCTTTTCGTTACATTGCTAAACTTATCCCCATAATCATGAATAAAATTATCCACTTCCCTTAGAACCCCATCCTTATCACTATGTTGTTTTAATTCTTGTTGTTTGATCCATTTGATTAAAATCGTTTCAGGTGCGGCAACTTCATTCTTATCATCAGGAGGGGGATATTTCAGTGAGAGTATCAATTTGCCTGTTTCTTGATCAAAATCTAAAAAATCGGGATCAACCAATAGTTTGCCAAAACCTTCGGTTCGATAATAGCCTACCCCTTTAACAATACCCTCTGTACTATATTCTTGAGCATCAGTAACTTCAACTGTGAATACCGATCCCTTTTCAATGAAAACGCGGTCTTCGTCACGGCTGTTGCGTTTACCGTTCCAGGGCGCATACATACCAGTGCGAATTTGGGAGCGTTCCCATAATATGTTTGCTCCCAGGGGCATGCCCAGGTCTTCAGGTGCCGGTGTATAGGTAGGCTGACCTGTTTCTTTGTCACGAAAAACCAAACGTGATTCTGCATACAGAAATAGAAATTGGTGTTTTGGTATTATTATACTCGATTTTACATCAACAGAGTCAATAAACTTAATTACTACTCTCCCAAATTCGGCGGTTTTGGAACGTCCCAGTAATTTTTCCCCCGTTAGGTTCTTTTTTATCAGATTAATAATATCATTAGAAATATCAACATTGTCAATATCCACTGCAAATTGCCAATCACTCCCTTCCGTCAGGGCTTCGTATCCAAACATTGCGTTTTCCCTGGAACGTCTTTGTTCAGAGTCGTAGCCTGATTTTTGAGTGTATATCTTTTTAGGAGAAAGAAATATTCCCTCGCTGGTGAAATACCCATCGCGGGCCTGCTTTAATACTATTCCTTTATCAATCAAATGTGTGCGGCTTTCACTTTTCATGAAATCACTCATAAAGATTTCATCCCCGGTAAGTTTGCCTCCTTTGGGATAAAACCAAGAAAACGGTACTTGGAAAGAACGTTGGTTATTGTATAATATATGGGCATCGCCAAATCTTACTTTACCACTGTGGAAAATATCGTAATTCTGCGTTTCATTCTCTGTGTTGTTATACAACTCAGAAGCGAGTATCCCTAAAAAATTTGAACCCGGAATAAAGTTCAGCGAACGGTGTTCACCTTCAGTGGCAGTTTGTGCACTGATAACAATATCGGTCATTAGAGAACATTTAAAATTTAGCCGTCTACATATAACATCTGACTGTTTCATAATAGGCCTCCTTCCCTATTTTCGTCAACAAAAAACCGGCATCTGCCAAAACCCCGATTTCTTTTATTCCCAAGCCTTTTTATCATTTTCATACATGCTTCGATTTGTGAAAGATATGCCTTTGGAATATTCATTATCTTACCATTCAGGGTTAAGGGGATGGTAACCTGCATAGAGTGGAGGGAATTTTCGTCAGTAGTTCCCGTTTCTTCCATTATCCGATTGAAAGGGATATTCCGGTATAGTTTTGAGATCTCGTTGGGTTTTCCTTTTAAGTAATTAATTTCAATAGCAGGCAAATTTGCGTTTGAATAGTGAAAAACATTCTTAGAAACTGGATCTTTACTATCTGATTTCGACCCAAAACAGGATTTAACAAATTCACTAAACCCGTCTGTATCTTCAAACAAATCATAAGCGGCTTCTTTCAGCAGTCCTTTTATGGTTCTCCCGGGAATAATTGGCAAACCGTATTTGTCCTTTTTTACCAGTTTATCACTATCAGGTCCTGAAGACTGCCCGCTCCCACAGTGCCAATCTGAAAATAATGTGATCGTATAATGAATATCGGCCATTTCTTAATTTTTTTAATGGTTTAAAGAATCAATAGTGATTGCGTCGTAAAGAGACGTTTTGACAAGAGGGCTGTTATCAATATTTCGTATCTTCATACTGTCAAGTAATGTTTGAAGCTTCAGTGTATCAACGATATTTGTCATACTTTTCTCATTCAAAATTTGGATGATCCTTTTCAAATCTTCTTTAGCCAGATGTTTGTTAACATAGCAGGTATATATCCATTCTCGAAGTTTTGAAGTAGGAGTGTTTTCGTTTTTCAAACAATCTGTCATTCTTGACAAATCATCAATGGAAGTTGTATTTTCAATATTGTCGGAAATATAATAGGGTCCACCACAAAAATTAATCCCAGAGGATGAAGCGGTTAACTCGCGTGTTATGATGTCATCCTTATAATCGCCAACAAACGAAGAAAGTATTCTATGAAAGGCAAGGCATGATGGGACTAGATTATTGTTTATTTTTTTTGCTTCATTTTTTGAAAACCCACACAAATCCTCAGCCAGTTTTACTCCGTAATGGAAAGGGTAGCTGGATTTTAAAAAGGCAATCCCGGCACAGGCTGTAACGGTAGGTACATTATTAAATTCAGCTTCAAATATTCTGCTTGATTCTTCCTCAAATGCTTTTAGATAGCTTTTTGTTAATTCAAGCGCATATTGAGCATTACAAATAACTGTAAAATCATCACCTCCAATGATTACCGGACGAAACGGAATTGTTTTTCCTTTAAATTCTTTATAAAAAGTATTCTTAATTGCTATTTTTGCCGCATTCAAGGTGATGCCGTTTATAGCAGATGAAAATTTTTTGTTCAACTCTATTGGTTCTTGTTCTAAATTGCTCTCGTTCAAATCACGAATCACCTTTCCCATATTATTTCCATCGGCATGGATTATTGCCACATATTGCTTTTTACCTGCAATATCATCAATAAGATTACTAAAAATATATTGATCGTTAATCTCGAGTTTATTTAATAATAATTCTGTCTTCGTTTTATAGGTTTGTTGCTTTAAAAATGAAGCTTTGTCCATGACTTCATTTTTGTTAACAATTGTGCCTGGCATTCCAGTTCTAGGTACGCGTAACATGATCCTTAAACCTGTTTCAGTTTGGGGTGTTGCTTTATTGCGTTGGATCCTGAGCCGCTTTTCTAATTCTTTAAGATTTTCACTAGACGGTTTATCTCCTTGTACCTCGACAACCGCTTGGTTAAAAGATATGCCGGGTGCTTTGCTGTAAACATTTTTGGGGAATGTGCGGACTATCTTTTGGCAATGTTCTTTTTCATCAAAAATAAACTTGATTATACCTGCAGCTGACACGATCAGATTCTTTTCATACGTATCCTCATTAACTCCTTGTGCATTTACCTGTTCTTTGAACAGGGAAGTACAAATTTGTTCAACGATCTCGCTGCCGCCAATAATTTCTGTTAATCGACCGGTTCGAAAAATGAATTGCTGAACCGATTTAACATTGGCTCCGTAAAGGTATTTCGTCATAGTCGTTCATGTTTTAAGTTTTTCTATACACTGCAACATCTAAATCTTTTTTTTACACAATTATCTTGTGATTAAAAAAATTGCCGAAATTATATCAGTGAGTGACTTGGGTGGTTAAAATTACTAATTTATTTCTTTATTCTGCAATAATTTATATCTACGAATTTCAGTTCTACGGGTATTTATTCTGAAATAAGAAGGGATCGCTTGGAACGTTATCGATTAATAACCTGGCAATGCAATTAAAATTGGGCAATTTCAATACGTCTTCTCTTTTGAACTCAGGTTCAAGGTAATGCTTAATAATTCCATAATCATTAATACCCGGGCGGAAAAAAGCCATACTTCCCACATTGCCCATCAGACCTTCAATTGTTTGGCTATTGAGTTGACCCAACGTTTGGTTTGCCAGTATCAGTGTCAATCCATATTTACGTACTTCAGACATGGCACTACCGATCTCACTTGAGATGAAATTTTGAAATTCGTCAATAAAGAGATAAAAAGGAATACGGTCTGATTTTTTTTGATTAGCCCTTGACATAGCAGCTAAAGAAATGCTGCTGATGATCATTCGACCAAGAAGACTGACATTGTCCATCCCGATTCTACCCTTGTCCATCTTAACTAATAGTATATTCCCTTCATCTATCAATTTTCTGTAGTCAATATTTCTATCATTTCCGGTAATAATAGGTGTCAGGTAAGCATCTTCAGTAAGGCGTATGAGTTTACTGGTAATATAAGGGGCGAAATTTTCAAATGATTGTTCTCCAGTCATTTTATGTGCTGTTGTGAAAAAGTCAACCACTTCCTGATTTCCGCACAATGCTAGTAAGTTGTTACGATAATCATCATTAAAAAAAACTTTAACAAAATCTAAAAGAGTTGTATCTGGAGAGGTCTTCCGAACTTGATCATCCATAACCA
>LSQX01346878.1_pt1 | contig 10034 bp, 6 predicted proteins | sample 654561 | NCBI WGS metagenome assembly LSQX01 (sample SAMN04489861, study PRJNA283612) | anaerobic digester metagenome | isolation source: 4 biogas reactors fed with cattle manure at either 37C or 55C with and... | place: Denmark: Kongens Lyngby | collected 2014 | reverse complement strand
CAACGTTTCACACATGTGACCGTTACCGCCAAGTGTAGGAAACAGAAACGACAGACAGAAAATTGAAAAGTAAACCATTGTGAAAGGACAGAAAAACGAAATATTGACGAGACAAGAGAGCCGACACTCAAGCCGACCCGATGTTTTGTATTTTTTGCCCACCGCACATTATTTAAAACAATTGCCGACCCACATTGCACACATTGCCAAAGCACCACAAGCAAACGCTGCGACCAAAGCTTTGTCAAAGAGTGCAATTTTGCCAACGCTAAAGATATCGTTACAATGAAAAATATTGACAAACAAATTGGGATATTGCTTTTTGAAAGAATTCAAGAGACAATTGAAAATAAAACGCTAAACCCAAAAGAAAAGATACCAAAATACAGGTCAATCCTAGATGACTTATTTAAAGCGTTAACTGTAGATGCCAATCAATATATAAGCGGATTAAATGCTAGAAGTATTTTTATTTTCAATGAGTATGAGACACCTAAAAATATTGTTGACAACACTCATACATTAAGAAAGTTCGCTAACCAAGTTGTTCATGAAACAGAATTCCAGCCAACTGAATTGGATGATAAAAAATGTGTTTATCAATTAGCAGAAGTAATCTCGTATTTCTCTAACATAACTATTCCAAGTAAAATTCAGGAATATTATCAATTATTTATTGATGAAATAAAAAAGAAAACAGCATTTAAGAGACCAATACTTCCAACCTATGATTTTTATGCTGTAGTTGAAGATGTTTTTATTCCTTTCGGTGAAATTGAAGGTAAATTTTGTGTTTTAACCTGCAATACCGACAGTTTGGGTGTAATAAAGCTTAAACTTTGGAATAATAAAAATGAAAACGGATTTGGAAGTGATTTGTCGGTTTTTGGTAAAATTGTAGAGCCGTATCAAAATATTTATGTTACAAACGTTAAGAAATACAAAGACAAAGAAGATGAGTTTTATACAACAGATAAGTCATATGTTGTATTGGAACCAGATTATCTAATTGATGCAAAAGAGCTTTCAGAATGCAGACAATTCAATAATAAATCATTTGGAAAATACGAAGATAATCCTCTACTCTACATTCTTAATCGTTTCACCAAAGGTGAAATTACCGATAGAATTATGGTTGGAAATATTGTAGGTAAAATGTTGGATGATATTGTGACGGATGAGAACTACAATTACAAATCATCTTTTGAAACTGTAATGCGAGAGAATTCTTTTGGCATGTTATGTATTGCTAATGAGAAAGGCACTTATGACCGGTCAAAAATTCAAGCAATCTATATTGAGGCAAATGAGCATGAAAAACAGTTAAAGCAAATTATTCAAAGTTATAAAGGTAAAGAGATTATACTCGAGCCTACATTTATTTCCAATAAATATGGTCTACAAGGAAGACTTGACATGCTCATTGATTATGGTAGCGAAAGTCATCAAAAAGAAATCATTGAACTTAAATCATCGAAAAATTATCCAGGTACAAATATCGGCTTATACCTAAACCATGAAGCTCAAACGATGTGTTATGACTTACTGATTTCATCAACATATCCCGACCGTATTGGATACAATTCGATTTTATATTCCAGTGCACCAATTGAGGAGAAACCTTTAAGAAATGTTGATGCTGGTAAAAAATATTTGTCTAAGCAGGAATTGTTAATGCTTCGTAACCGAATTGTTTCTAGCGAGCTTAAACTTGCAAGAGGTATTTACGAACCATTTTTTGAAATCCTTTCAGAATCCTTTGGCCCCTATCCAAAGTTTCTTGAAGATTTGGTAGTTGAATTTAAAAGTACTATTGAAAATCTGGATGAAACCCTTAAAGCATATTTCTTGGGCTTCTTAAGGTTTATTTACAGAGAATTACAAGTTGCAAAAATTGGCAGTAATGATTCTTATAATAAGTCTAATGGTTACGCTGAATTATGGAAGGCATCCAAGTCAGATAAGATAGAAAATTATGATGTTTTAATTTACTTAAAAGTCAAAGAAATTTCGGATGATTTTCATATTAAATTATCTCTCGACAAAAATATTTTCTCGAGTGTCGTTAATGTTAGTTCATTCAGGGTAGGTGATACGGCAATCTTATATCCAACTCCCAATCCCGATGAAATACATCCTTTAAAATCCCAGATACTTAAATGTTATGTGGTTTCGGTAGACATGAATTCTATTGAAATAAGCTTAATTAACAAACAACTAAATAAAAACTATTTTGCAATATCTGAATATTGGGCACTTGACAGAGATTTCAGAGAAACAGGATATAAGCAATTATTGCAGCAACTTTATGAATTTGTTAAATCGGAAAATAGAGTGATTGACCTCGTACTGGGTTTATCACGACCTGAGTTTGACAGCTCAATTGAAATACCTAATAATGGATTAGACGAGATGCAATTTGAAAATGTAAAGAATGCTGTAAGAGCTAAAGATTATTACTTAATTCAAGGACCTCCGGGCACTGGGAAAACCTCCAAGGTTTTGGTGGAAATAGTCAGAAACTTAGCAAAACCTGAAAATGATATTATGGTTGTTGCTTTTACTAACCGGGCTGTTGATGAAATTTGTGAAAAGTTACAAAGCCTTAATATTAATTGCATTCGCTTAGGTAAAGGTGATAAACCATATTATTGGTCAGACTTAGCAGGGCGCTTAAAGCTCGATGAACTTAACGAAGTTGTTCAGAGTAATAATGTATTCGTGTCAACAATTTCAACTTTTGCAAACAGCCTCGACATTTTAAAATTCAAAAAATTTGAAACGCTTATAATTGACGAAGCATCTCAAGTTATCGAGCCACAGATTATTGGTTTCTTGAAGTACTTTAAGAAATGGATATTTATCGGGGACGAAAACCAACTACCAGCAGTTGTAGTACAAAGTGAAAATGATAGCAAGTGTGATGATGCCATACTCAATGACTTATCATTAAAAAATTTCCGAGAATCATTATTTTACCGTCTGAAGAAAAATGCAATAAAAAAATCATGGGATGATTGTTTTGGCACGCTAAAATTTCAGTATAGGATGCATGCTGATATTGCTGAATTCCCTAAAAAAGAATTTTATAAGAATAAATTAGAGGAGAGCGAAGATTCTCAGAGAGAAAAGATTCCTAATTATGAAAGCTATAACAATAATCCAATAAATATTTTACTAACTAAATCAAGAGTCGTATTTGTTCCATCAAAAGTTGACTTAAGATCTAAAATTAATGATGAGGAAGCAAAACTTGTTGCAGAAACAGTGAAACACATTGCAACAGTTTTTGGGGATGACTTTAATCCCAATGAAACTGTTGGTGTAATAACTCCATTTAGAGCACAAATTGCAAACATCCGAAACCATCTTGATAATAAATTACAGGATATTACAATTGATACTGTAGAAAGATTTCAAGGTAGTGAGAGAAAAATCATTATTGTTTCATTCGCTGTAAAAAGCACAACACAGTTAGGAGCTATACAATCACTTAATGACGAAGGAGTTGATCGCAAATTAAATGTTGCAATCACAAGAGCAAAAGATCATCTAATACTTATAGGTTCTGAAGATGTTCTAATTAAGGACAAAACTTTTAAGAAATTAATCGATTTTATAAAAGAGAAAAATGGATATCTTCTGAACCCTCTAAAAGTTAAATCAGTACCAACAGATTTATTTTAAAGATATGCCAAATTTAATTGAAAGACTAAACCGGGCAATAGATGTTGAATACGACTGGAAAAACCAGGAGGTTGCCGAAACATTAAAAACACCCATTGCAGACAGGGTAAAAAAAGGTGATACTATTGAAAATGTATTTGCTGAATTTTTTCCTGATTTTAACTATGATGGGAGTATTGTTTTTACTAAAGTTAAAATAAAATGTGAAGATAACAGGTCAAAGTTTCGTGAAACATCGCCTGTTATTTTAAGTGGTCACGGAATGTCTATTGAATTAGATGTCCTTGAGGATAATGACAATGAAATGATTCTTGAAATAGGATTTGGGTCCAAAAGCATTCCTCAATCGCTAAATAACAAAAATGGTTGGCAAATAGATGCTGCAGCTGTTGATATCCGGCACATTGTAAAAAAATCAACTTTTATACTCCAAACAGACACATCAAAGTATAAATTAATAAACGGAATTTTTGAAGGTAGTATAACACCTAATATTCCATCTAATCAATTACAAGCTGGACGAAAATTGTCATCTAATACAAATCTTAATGATACTCAGAAAGAAGCTTTTGCACATGCCTATGCAACCAATAATTATTATTTGATACAAGGCCCTCCCGGGTCAGGAAAAACATGGTTACTTGCGCATCTAGCTCATCAATTTGCCAAGGAGGGCAAAAAGGTACTTATCACTGCTCCCACTCATACAGCTATTAATAACGCACTTCAAAAATGCTCAACACTCTCGCAATATCAACATATTATAAAGGTTGGCAAAAGCAATCAGAAAGAAGGACTGAATTACGATGGTTCTACAGCCAGGAATACTCCAGATTTCAGAAATACAGCTTATGACAATAATAGCCGAGGTATTGTTGTTGGTGCAACTTGCTATTCGCCTCATACCCGTAAACTTGAGTTTATGGATTGGGATGTAATTATTTTTGACGAAGCCGGGCAATTAAGTATACCATTGGCTATCGCAGCGATGGTAAAAGGCTCAAAATTTATTTTTATTGGTGACCATAAACAATTACCCCCAATTATAGCAGAAAACCATACGGATGTAGTTTTTCAGAAATCAATTTTTGAACACTTGCATCAGTTCCATTCAGGAATAATGCTTGATATTACATACAGAATGAATAAATGGATAAATGAATTCCCCTCGAAACAATTTTATAATGGTAGATTGAAACCAGACACAAAAAATGAAACGTGGTTAATTGATATTCCTTATAATTTTGAAAAGCACAACGAAATACTTTCTGCAGATAAGCCTGAAGTGCTTTTCTGTCATTATCATGAGAGCAATGAATCTCGGTCTGAATATGAAGCTGAAATTATTGCTGAATTTATTGAAGAATATTTTAAAAAAGAAATTGATCCTGAAAATATTGCAATTCTAACACCATTCAGAGCCCAGGTAAGACAAATTAAAAAGGCATTGGCTAAGCTTAATAATTACAGCGATTTCAAGGAGAAATTGTTTTTAGATACGGTTGAACGGATTCAGGGTCAGGAACGTGATATTGTAATATTTTCACTGGCTACATCTGATCCAATAAAAGCAATGCAACGGGCTACATTCTTTTTTAATCCAAACCGTTTCAATGTAGCTATCACAAGAGCCAAAAAGAAACGCATAGTAATTGGACACAAGAATTTATTCCTTTTGAGTTCAAATGACATAGAATTAGATAAAATGATTGCAAATTTTCGGGATTTTTATGAAAGTTCCTTCAAAGTATTCGAGCAAGCAGAAACGGAAGATTTATTTTGATATAATATGTATAAGCTCACACATTTGCAAGCACATTGCCAAAGCCCCACGAGCCAACGCTCCAACCAAAGCTTTGTCAAAGAGCTTGCAAAGCCAACGTACAGAAAGAAATTGATTTAAAAAATTTGCCGACACTTTAAAAAAATAAAAAACGCTGACACACGAGCCGACAGAAAATGAAGAAAGTAAAATAACAATGATACAGAAACTCAATAATGACAATGGTTTACAAGACTGGAAGACAGAACACCTGGCGGTAACAGGCGGTATATTTTATTGCCGAGACAGTGCGGGTTTCAGCGTTTCTGCATCTAATAAACTTTCGTGTAACTTGACAGTGAAGTGCTTCGAAATCGGCAACAAAAACATACCGCCAATCCGTTACCGCCAATACTAGAAAAAGACAACTACAGTGAACAAAATGAACGACAGAAATAAAATACCAACCGCACATTCAGGCACATTTGCTTGCCCTGACACACGGGCAACCGCTTGGCAAGCAAAAGAGCCCCAATTTTGCCGACCTTCAGACATAAATAATTTTTCAAAACATTCATAGCATGGAATATATAACAGACAATTTTAAAATTATCCTTTTAGCTTTAATTGGTCTTTTTGCTGGTATAGCAATAACAATTAGAATCAGAAAAGGAAATAGGACAAATAACTCAAACAAAGTCAATCAAAAAAACAATAGTGTTGGTGGAGATATGGCAGGGAGAGACATAAACAAATAGTATATAATCAATGACTGAACCTGAGAGTATAAATAAAGTAAACCAGTCTAACAATATTGTTGAGAGTGGAGACATGGCAGGGCGTGATATAATTAAGCCCGTAACTAACATTAATATTGGAAGGGTTTCCTTTGGCGGAAAATCTCAATTGGAATTGTTATATGAAAAACTAGAACAAGAAAAACAGAATTCCACGGTCTTTTGTGAAATGGTAGAAGAATTAATGCATTTTAAGTCTTACGCTGTAAACACAGAAGTTATAGGTCTTGAGAAAAAATTAGAAAATGGAAATAGACTTAGGTATCTAAACTTTGCTGAAAAAGCAAAAGAGAAATTCACTAAAAAACTATTGAAAAACGAACATTCTGAAACAGCACAACACATTTATGCATTTCTCCTTGCTAAGGTGTATTCACGATTTGAAACACACATATATCCAAGACTAAATGAAGGGCATCCTGAAGAATATATCAACCATCTCGTTGACGAGTTTATTGTTAGACCTTTAGAAGATTTACTAGGCAATAATTTGCTTCATATCTATGAAGATGAAATTAATGGAATGATTTATTTTCTTATGGGAAATTGTCATATTAAATGGAACTAATATGCTAATCTACAGTCAAGCATACGACTTATACCACACTATGTTTCGGATACTCCAAATAATGGAAAAGTCTAAACAAGATTTGGAAGTTGACAAACTTAGAATTTTAGATTTTTACTTGGCATTTCCTGCCGAACTTCTAGAAATAAGAAGTTTTGTTGGTTTCAAAAAATATGAAAGATTTTTAAAAGCAGAATCTAATTCATATGAACGAGTAATTGATAGAAAGAGACTTTTTTTCAAAATGGAACATATTCAGATTTCCGCAATGAAAGCGCTGATATCATATGATTTATTTGATGCTAACGAATTTAAAAATAGTAAAATCAAAAGAACTGATGTCAATCTTTCTGAAAGTTTATCGTCAAGAATTAAAAAAGCAAATGAAGAAAATCAAAATTTAATAACACTTATTACAGGACCTTTAGCCTCAATGAATCTATACGGTCATTTGGGACTAAAAGAAAGGACTAACTTAATAGAATTTAAATATGACGCAGTATAATCCATTTTTGAAGTTAAATCGACTAACCATTTATACAAAGAATGGCAAAACTGCTTATGACCAAAATTTTAACGAAGGCGTAAATATCATAAGGGGACACAATAGTTCCGGTAAATCAACAATAGGTAACTTTATTTTTTATGTCTTAGGTGGTGATTTTAAGAAATGGACAACTGCCGCGACCTATTGCGGTGATGTTTATGCAGAAGTCTTTATCAACTCTGAACCAATTACAATAAAAAGAGCCGTAAGTGATTCAGGCAACCAACCAATGTCCATTTTTTGGGGAACTTATGAAGAAGCAATCAAATCAGCTAGTGAAGGGTGGCAAATTTTTCCTTACAGAAGATCGGAAAATAAGAAAAGTTTTTCTAATGCACTATTTCTCGCATTAGGATTTCCTGAATTAAGGGGTGATGTTGATAGCAATATCACAATGCATCAAATTCTAAGGATGCTATACGTTGACCAAAAAAGTTTAACGCTTGATTTATTGATGACTGAAAACTTTGATTCATCAATCACAAGAAAGACTATTGCTGATTTACTTTTCGGTGTTTATGACGATTCATTATATAGCGATAAAATATCATTAAGAGAATCTGAGAAAGATTACGATATCAAGAAAAAACAATTTGAAGGAATTGAGCAGATTTTTAAAGCCAGCGATTATGAAACAAATGTTGGCACCATCAATGCGTTAATTGAAGAAAACAACATACAAATTAAAAACATCGATGAATATCTTGAAAAATTGACAAAAGAACAGAATGATGCTAGTAAAAAATCTGATGAAGATGAATTAAAGGTTGTTACAATAAAAACAGATCTTTTGGCATCAAGAAACAGCCTTTCGCTATTACAATCCGAAATAAACAAATTTGAATTTGAGCTTTTAGATTCACAGGATTTTATTAGAAGTTTAGAGAAAAGGGCATTAGCATTATCTGACTCCTTACTTACAAGGGAGACTTTTGTTGACTTAAAAATGCATCATTGTCCAAATTGCTTATCTCCGTTAGTTCCGGCAGAAGATGAAAATCATTGCGAACTCTGTAAGCAGAAGCTACCCGAAGATAAAGGATCTTCTCAAATAAAAAGAATGCAGCAAGAAATTGATAACCAAATTAGAGAATCCAAAAAAATATACATAGAAAAAGAGCATAAGCTTTTAGAGCTTAAATCCAGTTATCCGACACTTGAACAAAAGGTAAGGGCTTTTCAAAGGGAACTTGACGAAGCATTATCAAGCGTTAAAACTGTTAGAAACCAAGAGTTTGACGAATTGCTTATTAAGAAAGGTGAGCTTAGGTCAAAAAATGATTATTTAATTAAACAGCTACGGGCTTTAGAACAAATTGAAGTTTTAAGAAAAGAACTTGCAGGACTTAAAATCAAAATTGATTCATTAAAGACAAATATCAATTCAAAAGAAACGGAACAAAGAAATCGTTTACAAAATGCTTTTCAAGTAATTCAGTCCCTGACTTTACGTCTATTACATAGTGACTTGGGCAGACAAGCTGAATTTAGCACAGGTAAAATAGTTGAATTAGACTTTGAGAAAAATACATTTTCATTAGATGGAGAAAACAATTTTTCAGAAAGCTCCAATGTATATTTAAAAAACAGTGTTCGCTTTGCTATATTTTTTGCATCCCTACAAAAGGAGTTTTTTAGACTTCCAAGGTTCATACTTTGCGACAATATTGAAGACAAAGGTATGCAACCAGACAGAAGTCAAAGTTTTCAAAAGGAAATTGTTAAACTATCGTCAGAATCAGAAGTGAGACACCAAATTATAATAACTACTTCAATGATTTCTCCAGACCTTGATAATACAGAATTATGTGTGGGAGACTTTTACACCGAAACAAACAAAACGCTAAAGATTGAATAAATGACAGCAATCCTTCACAGCCACACACATTGCCAAGTCGCGCTAGTCGACACGAAAGTCAAAACTTGGCAAAGAGTGTGGCTATCCAACCGTACAACCGACCGACAAACTGACGAAGAAAAGGAAGCACTAGGCGGTAACATGCAATATAGCCAAAAAGGGTTTCAGTGGTATGCAAAGGTCGTCTCCCGCATCAGCTTTTTTAACGTAGGATACGGACGCTGCACGCAATCCCTTTCAGGCCATATTGCGAGCCGTTGTGTGCAATAAAAAGAAAAAAACGAGAAAATATGATTATGACAACAAAAGAAGATAGACGACTTTCAATAATGCAACCCTATATCTGATACTGTTTCAAAAAGTGTGTCTGAACCAATAAAAAAACATAGTCTAAAAATTTTATTAGTTTTGTAATTCAACAAAAAATAAAACCATAAAATTCAAAGACTATGTTACTATCAAAGGAACAACTTTCTTCTGTAATGGCCAAACATTCAGAGCGAGAAAATGGCCTACACGATTTAATGGAGATCATGATCGAGAGTATGATGTTAGCCGAGCGGCGCGAGTTTCTGGATTACGCCGAAGGCAACAAGGGTAACGGTTTCCGCCATGGCCGCGCTTTCGGCCAAGGTCGCGTCTTGGAGTTCAGGATTCCCCGCGACCGCTACGGTAACTTTCACCCCAAGATTCTGGCGGTGCTTCGCGACCAGGAGATGGAATGCGAACGTCTGGCCGGCATCCTTTACTGCAAAGGGCTAACCCAGAGCCAGGTCGGCGACGTCTTCGAGGATGTCTACGGGAGCCATTACAGC
>LSQX01117654.1_pt1 | contig 10034 bp, 3 predicted proteins | sample 654561 | NCBI WGS metagenome assembly LSQX01 (sample SAMN04489861, study PRJNA283612) | anaerobic digester metagenome | isolation source: 4 biogas reactors fed with cattle manure at either 37C or 55C with and... | place: Denmark: Kongens Lyngby | collected 2014 | reverse complement strand
GTTGGGTCATAAGCTCCGAGAATGCCCTGGGGCCTACCATCTGGCGTATAAAGGGGGGCAGGCCCGTGTACTTCACTTGTTACGTCCCTCACATCGTACGTTAACGGGATATGCCTGTTATACGACCCTTCGGACTTCTCGACAACCGCGTCTACCTTGGCACGACTCAGAGGTGTTTCTGACTTTCCCATGCTCATGACGGCAGAACCCGTGGAAACCCGCGTTGCCGAGATGTCGGTGCCGTAGATCGCGTTGGCATCCTCGATATCCCAGGTGCTAAGGCCCTATCCGACGTTTCATTCCTGCGGCTTTGACGTCCGTAAAGGCTCGCTGTAAACCACTTGAGGCACTATTACCTCCCAGCGCTCGACCTTGGCGTAATGCCGATGCTGCTCCTCAGTGTCGCTGGCATACCGAACTACTATGCTGCTCACAGAGCTGCTCTCAATAGCATTGTTCAGACTGAACGAGGCGGACGTTCGACCGACTACGTTGCCTTGAGCATCCTGCAGCAGGAAACGGTCGCCCTCAGAGCGCCAGGTCAATGGGTCTCCTGGGCGCAACTGGGCAATATGACTATGAATGGCGGCACTCGGGGGCTGGCGGCCAGCGAAGCCAATGTCTATCTCCTTGAGGGTAAGCGTTCGATAGCGTTTGCGTAAGGCGGGGTCAGGCTGTGACTGCCAGTCCCGAGTCATACAGGTCGAGGCCAACCCGGGGCTGAAGATGTTGCCGCCCGGATACTCGCAGAGCGTGAGTGTGTGAATCGCCCGTGTCATGCCCACGTAGTAGAGGCGCCGCTCGTCCTCGAGGCTCGGGGGGTGGTTGATCCAGTCGCCGTCCAGCAATACAACATGGGCGAACTCAAGCCCCTTGGCTGAATGTACAGTGCCTATATACAGGCCTTCAGCGGGTTTCTCACGAACATCCCTGAGGTAATCATAGAACCAGTCGATCAATGCAGGGCCGGTGAGTGCGGCTTCTCCGAACTCCAGAGCAAACTGATCGATAGCCTCGTGCAGCAGATCCAGCCAATAGCGGTCATGGGGTTGTTCAGCCAGCAGAACGTGGAGTCTCTCTGCCGTTGCGGGTTGAGTCAGGGCTGCCAGGGTATCGATGAACGAAACAAATGCGCGGTGGCGTGACAGCGGGGCTGATCTGACCTTGTCAGCTGCCAGGTGATACCGGACCTGATGTTGCTCACACCAGGCCTGAATCGGGGCAAGATAGCGATGACTGCGCGATAGCACCGCACAGTCGGACCAGGTGAGCATCCCCGTTTCAACAAGTTCGTTGAGTCGCGCTGCAGCAGCTTGCGCCTGGATATTACCTTCCTCCAGATCGCTGGATGGGAGAACCAGCCTCAGAACTTTGCCCTGGGCTACGGCATCGGCAGACGCCTGGGCGCCACCCGCGGGGTCTTTTCTTCTGGCCTCGTCAATCCGGATCGGGTGCTGCTGCTTGAGTCGATTGGGGTTCCGAGCGATCAGTCTGTTAGCGCAGTCAATGATATTCGCGGTTGAGCGGTAATTCTCCACCAGGTATTCCACACTGGCTTGGTAGTCTTCACAGAAGCGCTCGATATATCTGTTACTGGTATTGCGCCAAGCATAGATGTTCTGGTCGTCGTCACCTACGGCCATGATGCATAACTGTTCCTCCTGATCGACATGCCTTCCAGTCAGGCCGCTGATCAAGCGGTACTGAATTTCATCAATGTCCTGATACTCGTCTACCAGGATGTAGCGATAGCCCGCCAGCAGTTGACTCCGCAGCTCATCACCATCGGCTTCGGCCGTATCGCTGCCCAGCAGCGATACAGCTTCCTGCAGAACCTCCAGAAGGCGCTGTTCATCCACCTGCGTATTGCGCTGGAAGCTGACTCCGGTCAGCCTCATGGCCAGGCTGTGATACGTCAGCACAGTGACGCCGAAGGCGTCAGCGCCGACCAGTGCCTGAAGCCGCTTGCGCACCTCGTTGGCGGCATGGCGATTGAACGTCAAAGCCAGAATGGCTCTGGCTGGAACGCGTCTGACTCTGAGCAGATAGGCGATGCGGTGCACCACCACCCGGGTCTTGCCCGATCCGGGGCCAGCCAGAATCAGGCGATTTATATCGTTATCGTCCACCACTGCCTTGCGTTGGGCTGCGCTCAATGGACCGACAATTGCCTCCCAGGACTCTTCACTGGTGGCTCGCTCAAGTATCGACCGCTTTCCGGCAAAGTATCGCTGCAGGAAGTCTTCTTTACTCTGGCTGAAGTAATCAAATACCAATCTCAGAGCATCAGCCATGGTCTGCAGCGCCTTTTCCGCATATTCGCGCATCACATGCACTTGAATGGTGCGCTCCTGGTAATGCTCCTCCAGGCGCCTGAAATCACTCTTGAGGTAGCGGCCCTTGCGCTCCACATTCACATTGATGGTCATGGCACGGCGCATCACCGTCATGCCGTGGTTCAATACCAGTACCTCCTGCTGATGGAGGTACAGCAGTACATGCTCGACGGCTTTGCGGCGCTGTTCGGGTGGTATGCGTGCTTTCAGCATCAGGTCTTCAGCAATCAGCGACTCCATCTCACCGAAGCTGGTTTGCACCATCGCGTCCTTGCTGCGCAGGTCAGGTGGCAACTTGCCAATCAGAAAAGGCATTAGTACTGCAGCCAGCTCACGCCGCTTGGTGCCCAAAGCTTCCAGGTTTTGCCAGCTGTAGCCATTGAGTATGCGCAGCTTCAGGTAGTCATGGGTTAAAGGCCGCAACTCGAAACTACTGCGCTGCCCCCCATGGTTATCCTTATCCCGCGACAGACTTTTCAATAGGGCCAGTACTTGCACAGGCAATATCTGACTGTTGCCTGTGCGCTCCTTCAGTACGGTGGCCAGCCTGGTCAGAGACAGGTCTTGCCACTCTCCACTCTCTGCGTCGGGGGCTTCTTCAGAAAGCAGCGCAAACAGCGATTCTTCCAGCTCCAGGATGCGCTTCAGGCGGATTTCCGAGGAGTTTGTGACTCCATGGCGAAGATAAAGGGTCAATTGGGTGTCATTGATCAGCAGACCAAGTGTTTCCATCTGCCGCAATGTGCCAGCCAGCTCATCGGGTGTCTGGCCGGTCAACTGCAACAGTTTATCGGTACTTACCCGCTCATCAGGTCCTGTATTGCGCAGATAGTGGAGGATGGTTTCATACTCCTTGCGCTTGCGTTGGGAGAGCTCCGCCTTGGCCAATATGGCCGCAGCTTGAGCTTCGTCGCCACCGAGCCTGGCGGGAAAGATGCGTGTGACGTTGGCCTCGCGGCTCAGGTAATCCCCGCGCTCCAGCCAGGCAATGGCGGTGGTAACCTTGGTTTCTGCATCGCGCTCGTCAGCATCAAAACTGGTTTCGACCGTCTCGTCCTGAAGAATTTCGCCGGCGGTGATGATCAGTGGCTCGCCTTTTCGGCGAGCCTGCTCAAAACGCAGCTTACGCAGGATCTGCTGAATGTCGCGCAGCGTAAGGCGGGAGCGCTCGGTCAGCTTGAACTGGGTTTCAATGTCGTTCGGGTCGTACAGCAGTACGCATCGTGCCTGATCGCGGTCACGCCCGGCACGCCCTGCTTCTTGCAGATAGTTTTCCAGCGAGCCGGGAATCTCAGCATGCACCACCAGCCGTATATCAGGCTTGTCGACACCCATACCGAAGGCATTGGTAGCAACGATCACCCGCAGGCTGCCGGCCTTGAAAGCGTCCTGGATGTCCTTTTTCTCGTTGGGCTCGAGCCCGGCGTGGAAGTGCTGACAGCTCCAGTTTTGCTGGGCAAGGAAGGTGGCCAGCTCTTCGGAGGATTTGCGACTGGCCACAAACACTACGGCACCACCGGTGGTATCGGCCAGGTGGGCATTGAGCAGCTCGAGAGTGCGCGCCCATTTCTCGTGGCGGCTGCAGGGCAGTACATCGAAGCTGAGATTGTCGCGCTCGTGCGTACCCTTGAATACAGTAAAGCTGATGCCCAACTGCTCATCAAAGTGCTGACAGATGTCTTCAATCACATCAGTCTTGGCGGTGGCAGTAAAGCAGCCGATGGGGGCCAGTTCGTCTGTACCTGTCAGCTCCCGGATAAAGCGGGCTGCATACAGATAGTCCGGTCGAAAATCATTGCCCCATTTGGACAGACAGTGCGCCTCATCAAAGATCCAGGCGCCGATCCGCCGTTTTTCGATGGCCTTTCTGAACCCCTGATTGCGAAACTGCTCCGGCGAGACGAGCAGAATACCAATGTCACCCAACTGCAGTTTGTCCAGCACATCAGCCCGCTCTGGCAGGGACAGCAGGCCATTCAGGGCTGCGGCGCATTCAATATTGCGTTCCAGCAGCCCATCAACCTGGTCCTTCATCAGGGACTGAAGCGGTGAAATGATCACGGTGAGACTGCCGTTGCGGTAATACCTGTTGAGTGCGGGGAGTTGATAGCAAAGCGACTTGCCACCTCCGGTGGGGAGGATGGCCAGCACGTTTTCGCCACGCATGCCGGCCAGCACGGTATCGTGTTGAAGACTGCCGCCGTCGGCCTCGTAGCGGAAGTCATCGAATCCGAAATAGCGTTTGAGCTCCGAGCGTGGATCATGGACGCTCAGGCAGTACTGACAGTTTGGTGCGGAACAGGGCTTATCGCGTAACTCACGGATGAATTTCCCCGTGGAGGGAAACTGATGGTACACCCAGGGAGCGAGTACCGAGTTCCCTCCGGATACCCGCAGCCAGGCGAGGGCATACGCCAACGACCAGCGCTGTAGAGGCTCAGACAGCTCTTGAGCAAGCAGGCGGTCAAGAGCAGTACGGCATACCTTCAGGTCATAGCCCAGGCTGGGGTCACGCTCGCTCAGCAAGGCTGGAATCTGCCCAGCCAACTCCCGATCGGACAGTGGGGATTGTCCTGTCATGCTCGCTATCAACGCAGCCGTAGCAGTCGAGTTATCGGCGCTGGCCAGCGCTTGATAGCAGAGCAGTTCCTGATGATGCGTTTCATTGAGTCTGCGGAAGGCCTCGCACTGATCCTGGAACAACTCCCAGGTAGCCCGGCAGTCAGCCAGCGGGGAGTTCAGTGCGTCACGCACCAGCTTGTAATCCTTGATCAGCCGGTGGTAAGGGTTCTGCGGAAAGGAAAGGGGCGACAAGCGCAGAGTGTCAATCACCGGCAGCTTGAATAATGTGTGGTCTGGCTGATATCCAGCCAGCACCGGCAGATCGTGGGCGAGAATGTTGTGGCCAACAAGACAGTCAGCTCCGCTGGCCAGATCCTGCAGTTGCTCAAGGGCGGCATCAAGTGGTGTTGCCCTGGTGATCTTGAGCTCAAGGGATTTGCCCGTGTCAGGACGCAGCGCACCCAGCATGAAGATGCGCTGGGGGCTCTGATCCGATTTTGCTGATGCAGTTTCCAGATCCAGAATCAGTGGGGAGGCAGGGAATGCTTCCATGTCATTGGCAAGGGCCGTACCCGAGGGCCACCTGAACTCCTTTTCAACACGATGCTAAGTTTCCATAGTTCACCTGTACCCCTTCGTACAAGTCAAGCTTGGCGTAATGTCGGAGATCTCATTGGACTGGTGGCGCTACAGCAAGGCACAGGTCACCCGTGAAAGGCGGGAAGCGCTGCGCTCACCGCTATAGTTCATTTTCATCACACACTCCACGCATTAGACAGCACCTCAGCCTGCTTCAACACCAGCTCCACAGCCCCCGGTGCTTCATCGGGTGGGTATTTGTACCGCTGCAAGGTACGTCGAACCAGGATCCGCAACTTGGCTCTGACACTCTCGCGTACCTGCCAGTCCACGGTGGTGGATGCGCGTAGTTTCTCAGTGATTTCCACCGCAATCTTCTTCAGGATTTCATCGCCCAGCTCGCGCACGGCGCTCTCGTTGTTGGCCAGGGCATCATAAAAGGCGATTTCGTCCGGGTTGAGGCCCAGCGCAGCCTCCCTCTCCATCTCGGCCTGGAACTGCTTGGCCATGGCAATCAGTTCTTCAATGACCTGCGCCGTTTCGATGCCGCGGTTGTTGTAGCGGCGCAGGGTCTCCTGCAGGCGGTCAGCGTACTTCTTCTCCTGCACCACGTTGTTGCCAGTGCGGGCCTTGATATTGTCCTTCAGGAGCTTTTCCAGCAGCTCCACGGCCAGATTCCTGTAGGGCATGCGCCGTACATCATCCAGGAACTCGTCAGACAGCAGCCCGATATTGGGCTTGTCGAGGCCGCACAGGGCGAACACGTCGGTCACACCCTCGGCAACGACGGCGTTGTCGAGGATCTGCTTGAGCACCGAGTTCTTTTCTTCCTCGGTCAGCTTCCTGTCCACGCTGGTGTGCTTGGTAATCGCAGCCTTTACTGCCGACAGGAAGGCTACCTCCTTATGGTAGGTCCGAGCCTGATCGAGGGTGCTGCACAGGCTGTAAGCCTTGTTCAGAGCCAGCACCGTATCGAGGAAGCGTTTCTTGCCGTCCTCCAGCCCGAGCACGTGGTTGGCTGCCGGTACCAGCAGCTTGTGCGGTTGATCTTCGAAGCCTCTGTAGTCGAAGCCCTTGCTGTTCGGTCCGGGCGCAAACATGCCATGGATGATATCCAGCTTTTCGAGCATCACGGCGAAGGCTTCTTCCGCGCTGTGCGTGGGTTCGCCGCGGCCCTTGGCGTCGGTGTAGGTTTTCAGCGCCTGTTTTAACTCGTTGGCGATGCCGATGTAGTCCACCACCAGCCCGCCGGGCTTGTTCTTGAATACCCGGTTGACGCGGGCGATGGCCTGCATCAGGTTGTGGCCCTTCATGGGCTTGTCTATGTACATGGTGTGGCAGCAGGGTGCGTCGAAACCGGTCAGCCACATGTCCCGGACGATGACCAGCTTCAGCGGGTCGTCGATATCCTTGAAGCGCTTTTCGAGTCGTTTCTTGGTTTGTTTGTTATGGATGTGAGGTTGTAGCGCGGCTTTGTCAGCGGCAGACCCGGTCATGACTATTTTGATAGCACCCTTTTCGGGATCAGGGTCGTGCCACTCCGGGCGCAGCGCCACGATTTCGTCATACAGCTGCACGCAGATGTCCCGGCTCATGGCGACGATCATGGCCTTGCCGTCCATCATGGCGGTACGTGTTTCGAAGTGCTCCACGAGGTCTGCCGCAACCTGACGCAAGCGTGGGCCTGCGCCTACCAGCTTTTCCAGTCGGCTCCACTCGCCCTTGGTTCTTTCCCGCTGGGTAACGTCTTCCTCGTCCTCTACGACCTCATCCACCTGGTCGGACAGGGCTTCGATTTCATCGTGGTTGATATCCAGTTTTGCCAGGCGTGATTCGTAATAAATGGGCACAGTGGCGCCGTCATCTACCGCGTCCTGGATATCGTAAATGGACACGTAATCACCGAAGACCGCGCGGGTGTCCTTGTCCTCTGTTGCGATGGGCGTACCGGTAAAGCCAATGAAGGAAGCATTCGGTAATGCATCGCGCATGTGCTTGGCATAACCGAATTTATAGCTGCCGTCCTGTTTCAAGGTGGCCTTGAGACCGTATTGGCTGCGGTGAGCCTCGTCGGAAATCACCACGATATTGTGACGGTCATTCAGAATCGGATGGCCGTTCTCGTCTTCCAGCAGCGCGAACTTCTGCACTGTGGTGAAAATGATGCCGCCGGATTCGCGCTCTGCCAGCAGTTGGCGCAGGGTATCGCGATCGTCCGCCTGAACCGGCTCTTGCTTGAGCAGCTCCCGTGCAGCAGAGAAGGTGGCAAACAGTTGACCGTCGAGGTCATTACGGTCGGTAACCACAACGATGGTCGGGTTGTTCAGCTCCGGCTGCTGCAGCAGCATCCCCGCGTAGCAGCACATGGAAATGCTCTTGCCTGAGCCCTGGGTGTGCCAGACCACGCCCGCTTTCTTGCTGCCGGGCGCGACCTCGGCGCCGTAGGTGGCGCGCCGTTCCCGGAGCTCCTTTTCCGGTACGGATGCCGCAATAATGGTGGCCCTGACGGCCTCGCGCACCGCGTGGAACTGGTGGTAACCGGCGATTTTCTTGATCAGCTTCTCGGAGTCCGTCTCGAACAGGACAAAGTAGCGGATATAGTCGAGAAGCAGCTCGTGATCGAAGAAGCCGCGCACCATCGTCTCCAACTGCCACTCCAGCAGCGGTTTGTCGTCTTCGTGCTTGATGGTGCGCCAGGGCATGAAGCGCTCCTGGCTGGCCGTGAGCGAGCCTACCCGGGCGTTGTAGCCGTCACTGATCACCAGGGCTTCGTTGTAGATGAACAGCTCCGGCAGCTCGTCCTTGTAGGTCTGAATCTGGTTGAAGGCATCCCAGATACTGACGTTTTCCGAGGTGTGGCTTTTCAGCTCAAGTACCGCCAGGGGCAGGCCGTTGATAAAGCAGATGATGTCGGGGCGGCGCAGTTGCTTGCTGCCCTGCAGGGTGAACTGGTTGATGGCACGGAAGCGGTTGGCGCCTTGCCGTTCGAAGTCGATCAGCAAGGCATGGTCGTGAATGATGCGGTCGTCCAGCTTGTAATCCACCGGCACGCCATCCAATAACAGCCGGTGAAAGGCCCGGTTGCTCACTATGGTGTCCAGGCTCGATGGCTGGCGTACCTGGGAGATCGCCTGTTCAACAGCGGAGTCTGGCAGGTGCGGGTTGATCCGCCGAATGGCCGCTTCCAGATCAGCCAGCAGCAGTACCTGGCGATAATCACTGCGCTCCGGAGCGATACCATCCGGCGCCAGATCCGGGCCATGGCCCAGCTCCCAACCACCTTCGGCGAACCACTCCAAGCACTGCTGTTCCAGTTGATCTTCCGTCATCCCGTACTACCTTTCCGTGTTTATTCTTCAAGTTCCTGCAAGGAGCTCGTTGTTATATAGGCCTGGCGCTTGTCATTGGGTGTTTGGGGGAACGCCAGAGTCAGAGATTTGTCTTCAACCATGGTGCTCAAATACTGATGCCGGAGTGTATCTGGTGTTCGATGAAGCAGCTCTGCCAGGCAGGAGCGGGTGACGTACTGCCCACTGCACAGCTGAAGAATGATGGACCGCATCGTATCGGGAATCAGTCGTTTACTCTTTGCCGATGGGGCTGCAATGGCTCTGAGCTTCTCGTGGTACTCCGGTGTCAGATTTTCCAGGTCGTGGATTGCAGGAGCCTTGAGGACCGGAGAAATCAGCCGGCCAAACGAATCTCTATTAACATTCTTCGGGTCGCCATCGTCGGAGTAAGGCCTTTTCCCACTGGAGTGGGGTTCCTTATCGCCGGAGTAGAGCTCTGTATCACCAGAGTAGCCTTCACTATCACCAGAGTAATTTTCGTTGTCACCGGAGTAGGCAGTCGGGTCTGCAAGGCTACCCGCCAGGGATTGCCGGTCTGCACCGATGGCAACGCCGAATACCTGCTCCGGGGTTGGAATGCTCGCCCCGGGGAGATGGTATACCGCACCCCGCCCATGACCGTTTGCCTCAAGCATTCCTTTTTTAACCAGAGATTGGAGGGCACCGGTAATATCATGCGAGTGCTCGGTAGTGATCTCAGAGATACGGCGATGAGAAACCACTTGTTCAATCGCTGCGGTTGACAGTATCAAGCGCCCTGCCGCCAGTTTGCATTCTAGCTCGACGGACTCTGTCAGCCTGGACAGCCATTCTGTCGTTTTCTCTGTTTCAAGCTGCGCCATAAACTCAAGCAATCCCTGATAGTTGGATTTAAAGAGCGTCTGCTTCTGGGAAGCCGACAGCTTCAAATTCTGCCAATGCCATGTCAGACCCTCGATCCCACTGCGTTTGCTGGTTCGCTCACCTGACAACGGCTGCTCGGGTCATGCGGCATTCTTTACATGCAAACATTATTGCACTAGTCTCAACGCCAATATGACCGGCGCCTCTGCACTTTTGTGTACGCGTCGGTTCTCATTTCAGGCTCTTTGTAACTATTACAAACTCTTCAGGTTTTGCCTGATCACTCCAATGGGGGCGCTCAAGGCGGCTTCCAGCCGGGTCATATGCTCCACCAACCACTTGATCATATCCGCCCAATTGTCCT
>LSQX01094610.1_pt1 | contig 10035 bp, 7 predicted proteins | sample 654561 | NCBI WGS metagenome assembly LSQX01 (sample SAMN04489861, study PRJNA283612) | anaerobic digester metagenome | isolation source: 4 biogas reactors fed with cattle manure at either 37C or 55C with and... | place: Denmark: Kongens Lyngby | collected 2014 | reverse complement strand
CCATAGACTAGTGGTATGCCCGTCATACTAAAAAAGGCCACTCCCGGAGGAGTGGCCTTTGTTCTTATTTAAGCAGGTTCAGAATAGTATCCAGAACAAGCCCTGGAGCTACATTGTAAGAATAGTCGATTTGAAGTCTCTCGGTAAATTTATGGGCATCTTTACCAAAGGGACCAATATTCACTACAGGAAGATTTAGCTTTTGCATATCTTCTAGAGGTAGCTTGTATTTTGTGCCAAAGCCTGGCATATTTTCCTTCAGACTCTCAATGGCACCGGCTTCTCTTGGAGCTGCGCCATAGCTTAGGTCTGAGATATAAGGATAGAATTTGCGCATCTTGATTTTATAGTCACTCTTGCAGTTTTTTTCTGCAGCAGCTACCGCTTCAAGAAGCTCTTTTTCCTTATCGCTTTCGCCCTTGACATAGATATGAGGATAATAAGGAGGGGAGTAGTAGGCTACCACTACTGGATCCTTATCGCTCCACATGCTGTGAAGAAGCTCGACCATACGTAGAGAATGCTCTCTCTCATCATAGCCAACTATTGCAAGGAGTTTTTCTTCCAAAGCCTTTAATCGATTGTCTACTTCTTCGCCACGCTCGGCTTTTACCAACTCATAGAGTTCACTATAAGAGAGGACTCTCTCTTTCCAGGGAAGCTCATAGTGGCTAAATCCGCTGCGGTCGGAATAAGTCTTGAACTCATGCTTAAGCGAATCAATCACCTTTTTAAAGGCTTTTTCAGCGCCAGCTTTTATTCTTACCATCATCTCATCCGGTGTACTGGAATGGGTAGAAAAGTTGAAATATACATAGGCCGTTTTCGCTGTTTGTACGGAATATTCCGGCTTCAAGTCTCTTTGACGCAGGGATATTGGAGGTACAGTGACTTCACCTTCGGCTTCATCGGCATAGTCCATGGCCAGGTTCATTTCTTCCATAATGGCAGAAGAAATCTGATTGGGATCGATTCCCTTATAGGGATCCCCAGCATGGGTTTCACTGCCAACAATAAAGAAGCTGGGCATAAGTTTGCCAACGGTGCCTACATATATATAGCGGGTCTCATCGCCCTCAAAACGCGGTGCAGAATAGTCAGTATCAATCATAGCCCTATAATCGAAGCCTTCCTTATCCATCATACGAACAAGCTCTGGTACCACACTGAGCATACCCGCCGATCCGCCTTCTTCATCACTAACTCCGGCAAAAATAATATTGCCTTCAAGGTTTTCAAGATCCAAGGACAGTTCCTCTAGGATATGCATTAGGATAGAGACTCCTGATTTCATATCGAAAATGCCTCGGCCAAATAGATATTCACCGCTTTCTAAATCACGACGCGTATCTTCAGGAATAGTGACCCCGGCCAACTTTTCTGGAAGTTCATCGGGATTGGTGGCAAAAGCTTCAATCTCGCCATAATCGGATGTACCCACGGTATCAGTGTGACCAATAAGGACGACTGTTTTTTTACTGTCTCCTTTTCTACCACGTACAACTGCCACCACAGAGTTTCTCTTAAGAGGGTCCTCAATGGCGTCTACATAAAAAAGATCATCTGGATTTTTCTTGAAGTATTCCATCTCCTGGAAGCGGTCCATTACTTTTTTTGTAGAATTAAGTTCATCTTTACTTCCGACAATGCTCCCGACTTTAGTAAGTTCCACTGCAAAGTCTTGAATGCGTTTTCCACGTCCCATAAACAAATTACCTAACCTTTCTTGAAGTATTTTGGATCACCAAAGAATTCATTTTTAAGTTCTACTACCTCGCCACTTAGCATCACTAGCCCAATCATATTGGGGATGATAATGGCAGCCAGAAGAATATCTAAGAATTTGTACATCATTTCAAGATTCATATAGGCTCCGCCTACGATAGCTAGAAGATATACAACAACCATAATCTTACCGAAGGTTTCACCGAAAAGGAATTCAGCTTGAGTTTGTCCGTAATAGGTGATTACAGTAATGGTTGAAAGAACAAACAGGAAAATACTAATGGTTACAACACCCCCACCCAGGTTTGCACCAAAAAGATTTTGGAAGGCTTGGGCTGGCATCGCTGCTGCTTCACTGCTGGGCATGGTTGTCCAAACGCCGCTGACAAGAACAACAAGAGCAGTAATTGTACAAACAATAAGTGTATCTACAACAATCTCAAAAATTCCCCACATGGATTGACGTACGGGGTGATCGGTGATAGCTCCACTATGAGCGATGGGAGCTGTTCCCATACCAGACTCATTGGAGTAAACACCCCTGGCAGTACCCCAGCGGACAGCATTGGCTAGCATGGCTCCACCAAAACCACCTACGGCTGCGGTTTTAGTAAAGGCACCCTTGAAGATAAGACCAAAGGCTGTTGGTACAGCGGTAATATTTGCAAATATAATTGCAATACCGCCGATAAGATACAAAATAGCCATTACTGGAACAAGTTTTTCTGTAAACATACCAATGCGCTTAAGTCCACCAAAGACAACGGAACCAACAAGAACAACTAAAAGAGCTGCTACGGCCCAGCGTGGGATGTTTAAAGAACCAGCCGTTTGAACTGCTGAGAGAGATTGGGATGCAATGGATGGAATAAGTTCGATCATAAGGAAGAAGGCAAAAAGCCAACTAAGTACCTTACCCAAATTTCCTTTAATGGCCTTAAGATAATACATGGGTCCACCCACATAATCTCCAACTGCATTTTTCTCGCGATATTTAATTCCTAGAACGATTTCAGAGATTTTTGATGCGGCTCCAATAAGGGCTATCAACCACATCCAGAAAACTGCACCAGGTCCACCAAAGGCAATGGCCACAGGAACCCCAACAATATTTGATGCACCGATAGTAGAAGCCAGAGCGGCTGAAGCTGCCTGGAAGGGTGTAACTGTTCCTTCACCCTCAGCTTTAGCAAAGATTTTTCCAAAAGTTTCCTTCATAGCAAAGCCAAAGTGTCTAAATTGAACAAAGCCTAAACGAAAAGTAAGAAATAAACCGCCGCCGGCGAGAATGACCAGCATGGGGATTCCCCATAACCAGTCGGAGAATGCCAGAATCGCATTAATCATATAATGCCTCCTTGTTGACCCCGAGGATGTGTCTCATCCTTCACTTGCGAAGTCATCTTATAATAGAGCAAGATATGTGCCAGTAATGTCTTTTTATCCTGAATACTTAACAAAGGCTTTATCTCTAGGGGATAGAGCTATTACTTTTAAATCATCCTTTCGTTTTTATTTTCTAAACTAAGGAAAAATAGAGCTCTAAGGGAAAATAAATTTTCTTTTATGAAAATTAATTTTCGTTGTCCTCTAAGCCATAACGCTTCAGTTTATGCCTTAGATTCTGCCGAGATATCTTAAGCTTCTTCGCTGCTTCCTGTAAAGAAGTGCTACCAGTGATGGCACTATTGAGGTATTTTTTTTCAAAATTTTCTAATGCAGCATTAAGATCAAAATTTTCTACCATAGGTAGGGGTCCTTCGTTAAAAAAGTACTGGGGCAGATCGCCGAGGCCAATCCTATCGCCCTCGGTAAAGTTAAAGGCCGACTCTATCACATGCTTGAGCTCCCTAACATTGCCTGGCCAATTGTAACTTAAAAAGGCCTCTTCCACCTGGGAATCAACTCCCTTTATTTTTCCACCTAGAATATTATTATACTCTTCCACAAAATGCCTTGTCAGTAGTGGGATATCATCCTTTCTATGGCGTAAAGGGGGGATGACTAGAAAAACCACCGCCAAACGATAAAAGAGATCTCGTCGAAGTTTGTTTTTCTCCATAGCTATATGGGGATCCTCATTTAGAGTACTTACCAGTCGAACGTCCACACTGACCGTATCCCGAGCACCAATCTTTCTTACACTTTTAGATTCCGTTACCCTTAAGAGCTTACTCTGCAGATCAATGTCCATGGAATTGATTTCATCCAAAAGAAGAGTGCCCCTATGGGCCATCTCAAAGATCCCTATTTTATCTTCTGCCCCGGTAAAGCTTCCCTTTGTTGCCCCGAAAAAGATGCTTTCACCCAAAGACAAGGGGATTGCTGAGCAATTTTGCGCTACAAAACTATTTGTTCGGCGAAAGGAATTGTTATGAATGGACTGGGCTATCAGTTCCTTTCCCGTACCGGTTTCTCCCCAGATCATTACCGGTGAACTGGTTTTAGCCGCACGGTTTACCTGATGGAGCAGTTTTTTCATTTGACTATTTTGGGTAATGAAATCTTCCAAGGAGAAAAATGAGTTGAAGCTAGAAGAGATTCCCGTTTTTCTTGCTCGCACCTTTTGAAGGTCTGTATCATGGTAGCGGTCAATTTCAATAACACCTATAACCTCTTCTCCGTTTCTTATGGGAAAAGTGGATGTTATGACTTCCACGGTGCGCTCTTTAAAAATGTTAAGAGTTTGCTTTTCATTGATAACGGGCTCGCCCTTTTCTATCACCTTCATCACCGTACTGGTCCGATCGGTAAGATGTTGATGCAAATCCAATATATGCATGCCTACGGGGTCGGGATCCAGGCGAGTTCCCAGGCTACGAAAAACTTTATAATATTCAATAATTCCTTTACTATCTGTTATAAGTACCACATCGGCTAAATCATAAAGATTGCCGATATCTTCTACTAAACCGTCAACCATAGATACCCCTTTCTTTTCTTATTATACACTAGAAGAACTAAAAAAAGAGCATCCCCAAGGATGCTCACTTTTTTTACAAATCTTTTGCCCTGTCTAAGGTTTTTTGTTTATTGAGCTCCCAGGCGTGTAACACCAGAGCTAGGCCAATAACACCATAGGCTACAAATACTCGGAAATACTCTCCTATTTGAGCGTCTCCTGCCAGTTTTTGACCGGCAATGGGAGAAACAATAAAGAGGGTGTGAAATAGGATGGTCCCAATAAGAGCCTGTTGCCAAGTCGCCTTATTTACCGATGCTCCACCGATTAGAAGAGAAGCTACAGAGAAAAGACCAACATTCTCGTGATTTGTGTAGGTATTAAGATTTCCCATATTCTGTAGATAGATTACCTGTCCCCAAGCAGCCAGTACAGTAGAAATAATAACAGCAATAATACGGGTTCTGTTGACATTAATGCCGGCTATTTTAGCTGTGTGCATACTTTGTCCAACAGCACGCATATCTTGACCCAGTTTTGTCTTCATAAAGTAGTACATGACCACAGCAATTAAAATGATAACAATAAAGGTCATAACGGGAATTCTTGTCTTAAACATCTCCCCAAAAACAGCCTTATCCAGAGCCTTACGGATGGTAATCAGGTCAATGGTATTTTTAAGTCCCTTACCCGAAGGCATTAAGATGGATTTGTTACCGATGGGCAGAATGCTTCCTGCCATAACGATGTAGATTAGCTGATAAATCCCGCTGGCAAAAAAACCTAGGATCATGGAGGTAATCATCTCTTTTCCCTTAGCCCTATTAAGGACAAGCCCGACAAAATATCCCAGAACAATGGCTACGGGAGTGGCAACAAGCATGGCTGTAAAAATGCCAGGTAGCCCTGGTATTTTTTTAGCAATGATAAATATTAGCCCCGTCTGACCGGCCATAGCCCCTAGAACAATACCAAAGTTCAGTCCAAGACCGGTAATAACAGGGATGATCAAGGAAAAAACAAGGATTAAATTCCGCGAGAGGCGAAAGATGAGTTCCTCTACAAGAAAGCTCACACTAAGTCCGGAAACCAGAAAAGCCGCCAAGCTTAATAGTGCAAAAATAATTGGAACAATCATTCTTCTTCACCTCCTCGGGTTAGAGCATAGAGTATAATCCCGTTGCTTATAATAATCCGAATAATCTCGGCCATCTGACCGTCGGAGATAATATTGATAACGGGAAGAGCCACGACGAGAAGCGACTGGAAAAGGAAAGTTCCGATAATAACATGAATAATCTTTGCTTCTTTTAGTGTGGCACCCCCAATAAGAATCGATGCCGCTGCAGGCAAAGCCATATAAAGTGGGGCCCTGTATAGTTGCAAAAATCCAAAGGCCTGGGCATAGACAACAATTCCTATGGCACCAAGCACCGTTGAAATAGTTGTTCCCAAAACACGGTAGCGATTGACATTTAGGCCATTGGAAATAGCAAAGGATTCATTGGCTCCTGAAACCGCCATGGCGTTGCCTGTCTTAGAGCGGTTAAAGATCCATAGGAGTCCTGCTATTAAAACAAAGAAGAGAATCATACCCGTGGGAAAACTAAACTTACTGGCGGTATCAAAAACTCCCGTTCCTTTAGGAAAAGCCCAGAGATTGTTTAAAAAGTGACCAAAACTGTTCTCCATGGAAACTGTAGTTCGAAGTCCCTTGCCCATAGGCCAAGTTAAGGATAGGTTTGTAAAGGGAAGAAGGAGCCAAATAATACACATAAAGGAAACAATAGAAAGACCAATATAATTCCCTACGGTCATTTCTTGACCCTTGACTCGATTGAGCATAAGCCCGTAGAGTATGCCAGCTACGGTGGCCATGGGAATGGCTATTACAAGTGCCATCAAAAAGCCCATACCGCCGGTAAAACCAAATTCTATACTTAAAAGGGCACCCAGAAGTCCAAAGACCACGCCCAAGGTGAGGTTGAAGTTAACGCCAATCCCTGCTCGTATTCCCGGCACCATGGCAAGAACCAAAATGGAGTTCATTCCAAAACGCACTAGGATACTGTTCCAAATATTCGCCTGGGATAGCCCCAGAACCTTCGATGAAACCAGTAAAATAAGAAGAAAAAGTGCGATGATAAGCCTGGGAAAACCTATTTTATTATAAACTCCTTTAAGCTTCTGCATCGAGCACCTCCGTAAAATCATCTCCAGCCATAGCAAGGCCTAAAACTGCATCGGATTCGTCGGGGCTGAAAACTCCTTGGATTACACCATCGGAAACAATGGCGATGCGATCGCAGATCTGGCGCAGTTCTGCCAACTCACTGGAGGTAATGATTACTGTCATTCCCTCTTCTCGGTTGAGACGCACCCGAGTATCCAAATCCTCAATCATCTTCCGGGCATTTTCAGTAATGGCGCCCTTGTCTACAAATTGGCTAAATACTATTTTCTTTAAAAAGGCATCTTTAATTTCTAGAGCCGTGTAGGCAGTATTGTACTCAATACTATCATCAAGAAGGAGCCCCGTTCCTTTTCTGTCTTCTGAAAGAAAAGCCACATTGTTAAGAAGCATATTTCTAGGATCATTGAGTTTCATTTCTTTGCCATCTTTAAAGATTTCGCCTTTAGTGGGAAATAGGCCCATAATCCCATTGGCAATGCCAATTTTACCTTGACCTGCTAAACCCCCAAGACCAAAGATTTCTCCCTTCTTAATATCAAGGTTGATACCTTTTACCTTCTCTCCAGGCATATCTACATAGAGATCCTTTAACTGGAGCTGGGTGGGTAAGTGGTCGATATTTCTACGCTCTTCAAATATAAGCTCTACCTGGCGGCCGACCATGGCTCTTGCCATATCAACGGTAGTTATATCTTCTGTTTTTTCTGTCAGAATCATCTCGCCATCACGCAAAACGGTAATGCCATGAGATATTCTTTTTATTTCTTCCAAGCGGTGGGTGATAAATAAAATAGCGATTCCCATTTCCGCCAGCCGCTGGATGACTTCAAGAAATTTTTCGGCTTCGGATTCTGTTAATACCGCTGTGGGTTCATCCAAGATTAAAAGGCGTAAATTACTTTTATCAATTTCCCGTGCAATTTCGACAAACTGCATATAACCCACGGGCAAGCCTTCGATTTTTACAAACTCATCGATATCCATATGTAGCTTTTTAAGAGCTTCCTTGGTATCACTAACCATTTTTTTTCTATCTAGAAAATCAAGCTTTGTGCCAAAAATCTTACTAAAGGGTGTTTTGATTGTATTTTCTCTATTTAACTTAACATTCTCAGTAATCGTAAAACCGGGAATTAACATAAATTCCTGGTGCACCATTCCAATTCCCGCTGCCATGGCATCCATGGGCGAGCTAGGAACAAAGGCTTTGCCGTCAATGAGCATTTGCCCCTCATGGCCACCGGTATTGTGAATGACAGGCATACCAAAAAGGATATTCATAAGAGTCGATTTACCGGCACCATTTTCGCCAATCAACCCGTGAATTTCCCCTTCTTCTATACTTAGATTCACTTTTTTTAATACCTGATTTCCCGAATATGACTTTGAAATATTCTTCATTTCAAGTAGGGCCATCAAATTCCTCCTGTTTTGTAGTAAAAAAGAGGGGTCGTTTTCACGACCCCCTGTTGTTCCAAGAGTCTAGAACCTCTGGCTACCAAGAACGAAGAATAAGAAGTTAGGATATCCTTCTAAAGAGTCAAAGACAATTTTATCTTGCTCAACTCCAACGACTTCCTTCAGAATACGCATAGCGGCTTCTGGATCTTGTCGCTCGATCTTGCCTTCAGCAAACTCCATTGCATACTCAACACCGGCTTGGATCATAGAAACGTTAGCTGGCATTACCCAAGTAGCAAAACGTCCGGAAACGCCTTTTTCTGCAATAATTCTGGTGATTTCAGCATTTAGGTAATCGATGTCTCCTGCTTTGTCTTCAGGAATTTCAATATCTAATGCGGCTGGATAGGCGTGATATGGTGATGGGCAGCACTGCTCAGGATAGATTGCTTTTGTTTCAACAACACCCTTAATCAGTGGCTCTTGCATACCGCAGTTTGTACTAAAGAAAGCTGTGTCAACGCCGTATTTTTCAACTTGGCGAGGAACATCTTCAATAATAAACTGTTGTGCACCGGAAACACCAGCATCGCCGGTTGGATCTGGAGCATCAACTTCTACAAACTCAATACCGATTTCTTCCGCTCTTTTTTTCATCTCATCACGGCGAGCAGCAAGAAGTTGCATAGCCATATGACGGGGGAAAGAATAATGAACAAAAGTTTCTGCACCCATATCTTTTGCGGTATCCATAATGTCGATACCACGTTGCATTTGGTCTAGCTCAAATGTAATATCAGCTCTTGGAGCTACCACTTCTGGATCTTCGTGGGGAGCACCAAGAATGAAAAGTATATCATCACGAGTTTCCCTAACAGCATCAATGGCAGCTGTGGTTCCAGGAATGGCTTGTGTGATAATAATGGCTACCATATCGGGATCTGCAGCCAAACTTTTTACTTGAGAAATCGTTGTTTCTACTTCTTGTGAAAAGTTATCGGGATAAGTAACGTGTTGAATCATGTCTCCATATTTTTTGACAAGATTTTCGCCTGCACGGAATTCTTCTTCACCCTGTGAAACCGTTCCGGTCATAACACCAATTTTATAATTCTCGTTGGGTGTTTCTTCTACTGCAGGCTCTTCTGCAGGCTCTTCTGCTGGAGCTTCTGCTACAGGTTCTTCAACTACTGGGGCTTCTGCTGCTGGGGCTTTCTCGCCACAACCAACTACACTCAGAACCAGTAAGAGAACCAGTAACAGAGATACTAATTTTTTACTCATTTACTTCCTCCTTTTTTTTATCTATGGTTACTACCTATAGATTCAATAAAATAATAGTTCCTAAAAAAACTTAAGAGTTATTGTGTTAATTGTAATGTTAAACTTTTTGAATGTCAAGCTAAACCACATCCTGTCAAGTTGCAAACCTTATTGTCTCAAATTATTACCTAATCCTCTGAAGAATAGTTAAAAATTTACGTGATTTCCCCTATTTATCTGTTTTATCCAATTTACATAAGAAGTAATAAGATAAAATGAAAAAGTCGTGAGATAATGTCTAACCCCTTTCAAGATTCATTGAAACCAGTAAATTCGTTCCCCCTTGCCCTGTATTTCTTAATAATTCGATTCTCAATGAAAGAAGGTGCAAATACATGGACGAAATGAAAACAAGAGCTCCTTACAAAAAAAGAGGCTTCATTTTTCAGCCTCCTTCATTACTATGTATTTACTTTTTTTGTAAGAAGAAAGGATCCCATAAGGGATATTTTTATATAGGTAGTATCTCCTTCTAGCAAGAGAGTTCCCT
>LSQX01094426.1_pt1 | contig 10038 bp, 11 predicted proteins | sample 654561 | NCBI WGS metagenome assembly LSQX01 (sample SAMN04489861, study PRJNA283612) | anaerobic digester metagenome | isolation source: 4 biogas reactors fed with cattle manure at either 37C or 55C with and... | place: Denmark: Kongens Lyngby | collected 2014 | reverse complement strand
GGACTTCAGGCTTTACCGTGCCCATAATGCCAAAATCATTATCTTGCGGCCTTACACATGCTGCAGGACATCCGGTTACTGCAATCTTGAGCTTCTTCGGGACAGCTTCCCCGAAATACTTTTCATCGATTATGCACGCCAGTCTTTCGCAGTCAATCAACCCGTTTCTGCAGACCCTGTTCCCCTGACAGGCTACCACGGCTCTTACTCTTTTTCCGGCGGAACCGCCTGAAATGCCTTTCTTTTCAAGTTCATTTCTTGCAGCTTCTATATCTTCAAGTTTTACAAAAGGGACCTCAATCTGCTGCCTTGAGGTTATGTGGACATAGCCGGAACCATATTTCTCGGCTGCATCTGCAATTGCACGCAGTTTTTCAGCATCCAGGTTACCGCTCACGACTTTCAGCCGCATTGAAAACATATTTTCCTGTCTCTGAGGAAGGAAACCTTTACTTTTTATCGAGGATAAATCAATCTTTTTCTCAGCCATATAAGTCACTTCACTTTATGAGGCATGATGGACGACCTATATAAATTTTATGAATTATATATATTAACTGAAAAGATTAAAGGAAAGAAAATAAATCCAGCTGTACAAGTGCCATGTATATCCCTGTCCCTGCAAAAATGCTGAGCATTGCGTTTCTTTTCCAGAAGTGAAGCCCTGCAACAACTCCTATGGTAAACAGTTCCGGAAACCCGTAAGGGGCTGAAAACCACTGAACGTCTTTTAAGCAGTAAATAACCAGCAGTAAAAGGATCATAGGAGGAAGGTTTTTCTCAACCGTAGAAAGCATTGCCGGTGGTTCCCTTGACCCAAAACACAGGAAGGGGAGAACCCTTGTGGCAAAGGTTGCAAGGGCTATTACAGCAATGGTTACAAGCATCTGGAGGTTCCCGCTCATCAGCTTTCCTCCGTGGAACTTTCCTTGACTTTAATATTTGCCACTTCTGCCGTGTGGGTTTCACCCTACCCATTATTTATACTTATATTTTTTTGCGTTAATTTTTCCCTGCTCATAAGGATCAGAGTCCCAAGAATAATCGAAATCAATAACATGTTTTCAGGGCTGAAGAGGATAAGGGAAAGAGTTCCTGCTCCCACTGCTGCTATGAAAGGGAAGCGTACCCTGGAACTGAAATACTGTTCTATTGTCAGCACCACAAAGAGAGCTGTCAGAACAAAAGCCATACCCTCAAGGTTGAGGTCCAGCAGGGAACCAAGCAATGCCCCGAGTACGGACCCCGTAATCCAGTAAAGGTGGTCAAGAGCTGCAATGTAAAAGTAAAACCTCGATTTTGACCCTCCTTTAGGGACTTCTGTCGTGGTCAGAAGTGCATAGGTCTCGTCCGTTAATGCAAATATAAGGTAAGGCTTGACTTTCCCGACGTCGGAAAATTTTTCCAGCAGAGATAGGCCATAAAACGCATGCCTGAGGTTAAGGAGCAGAGTAGCTATAACAAATTCCGTGAGTCCTGCCCCTGCAGCAAGTAAAGCTACTGCCAGAAACTGACCTGAACCGGCATAAACCAGAAGGCTCATGAGAAAAGCGTAAATCCAGTGGTATCCTGCGCCGTCCAGCAGGAAACCAAAAGCCATTCCGAGAGGGATATATCCGAGAAATACAGGAACTGTGGTTTTGAGGGCACCTGTGAAAACATCCTTATCATCTATTCCGTGCCTGTTTACCCTGTTTTGAGTCATACTATATCTTCTGCTGTCTCTTTCGTAGAATGTTTCTTGAAAAATAAAAAACAGAAAATGTGTTTATTATATTTAAAGCTGATGAATAAATATCACAATCACTCCCTGATTATAGCAAATATCGAGGATTTTTCATTAAATTGATTTACAAATTATAATAATTTCTAATACATTTTAATATTAAGGGATATTAAAGATTATTAACAGAATAAAGATTGAAATTCGGATAAAGACTGAATACAGAGTGGATTGAAAAAGAAGCAGTCATTTGACTCAGTATAATTTCGATGAAAACCTCATTTCGAGAGAAGTTTTGAACCTGAGTAAACTTCGAAAAAGCTGCCTATATTGATATATAAAAAACATCATATTTAATTACATGAAAGTTCTCCAGCGACTGAACTTTTTTATTCTGCTGGTTTTAATCCTTTTTACTTCATATATCAGGTACTTCACCGATTTTTATATTTTTGAGGACCGTTCTCTGCTTGACGCTCTTCTTATCTCTTTATTTATAATTTTTCTGGCTTATGTAATAAATTCCCTTGCAGGAAACCTTATCCTTAGAAGGGTTTCTACCGCCAGAGACAGGTATACTCTGAGGAAAACCGTATCTATCCTTGTTACGGTCCTTGCTTTTGCCTCCCTTTTTGCGATCTGGGTCGAGAGGACAAGCACTCTGCTCATAGCCTATGGGATTCTGAGTGCAGGAGTTGCAATTGCGCTTCAGGACGTTTTACGAAACCTGGCAGGAGGGATTCTGATAATTCTGTCCCGCCCATTTAAAGCCGGGGACAGGATACAGATCGGGGACAGCACCGGCGATGTGCTCGACATAGGGAGCTTCAGTACCGCAATTATGGAAATAAGGGAATGGATAGACGCAGACCAGTACACAGGCAGAATTCTTCACATCCCTAACAGCTTTGCCCTCAACCAGACAATAAAAAACTACACAAGGGACTATTCTTTTATCTGGGATGAAGTCAGGATTCTGTTAATATACGGCAGCAACTGGAAAAAAGCCGAGGAAATCGCCCTCCAAACTGCAGGCCCGGTGGTGGAGGAGTTCGAAAGACTGGCACAAACCGAACTTCTTCTCATGGGAGAAAAATATTTTACCACAACCTATGATGTGAAAACCCAGCTTTATACAAAGCTACAGGAAAACTGGATAGAGATGCGGTTAAGGTATGTGGTAGCGCCCAGAAAAAGGCGGGCTGTCAGTCACCTTTTAACCTCAAATATTCTTGAAGCTCTGGAAAAAGAAGAGGACATTATGGTAGGAACTGCAGTAGGTATTGATTTTATGAACTCTCCGGAAAAAGGCCAGTGAAATATAAAATTTTTAAAATTAATTCCTTTCCGGAGACCCGAATATTTTTAGGGGTTCTTTCCTTCCAGAAAATTCAGGTTCTTCAATACAATGTATAATATAAAAGGAACAACCAGTTATAACTGGTATCCGTAAACATGTGATGTCCATAACCTTAAAGAGTTTTTAACTTGCCTGTTTCGGGGGATTAAGGCAGTGGGATGGTTTTTCAATACATGGAGTGATATTGTAAGGGTTCTGGTTCTTGGAATTGCGGGGTATATTGCACTTATATTTTTTTTAAGGGTTTCCGGAAAACGCACTCTTTCCAAGCTTAACGCATTTGATTTTGTAATTACGGTCGCACTCGGGTCTACCTTCGGGTCCTTCATTTTGAGTAAAGATATTTCCCTTTCAGAAGGGTTAACGGGTCTTGCAGTTCTTATATGGCTGCAGCATATGATTTCCTGGTTAACCGTAAGATCGGACTTCATCAAAGGGGTTGTAAGGGGAGAGCCAACCCTTGTTTATTACAATGGAGAGTATCTTAAAGACGCTATGAAACGGTCCAGGGTCGTTGAAAGTGAGATTGAGCAGTCTGTACGGAATGAGGGGCATGCAAATCTGGAAGATGTGGGGGCTGTAATCCTTGAAACTGATGGAAGTTTCTCAATAATAGGCCAGTCAGAAAAAGAAGGGAAAGAGCTTAAGATTACCGGGTTAAAAGTTTAAAATTTTAAAACTTAAAATTTTAAAACTTAAAAGTTTAAAGAATTATTAAAGTAAAATGAAGTGACACAAAGCGAACTGATAGATGAAAACAGGCTTAAAGGTCAGAATTTCCCTGATCCATGTCGAATTCGGATTCTTTCCTGTTTGTCCTGAACCGGACATTCCTTACGGAGTCACTTGATTCGCGCTCTTCTGATGGCGGGACGCTCAGGATATGAAGGTGAGGAGCCCTGATCCCTTTATTCTTAAATTCCATCCAGGCTCTTGTATGAACATCGGATTCAAACTTGAATTCGTCTCTCAGATCATTAACATATGCTCTGGCTCTTAACCTGGTATAAAAAGGAAGAGCTTTGTGAAGCAGGGTGATGGGGCTGTTTTTGGAGATATAAACATACCTTGAGCTCACAACCGTTTCCCTTAAAATTTCCATTGCTGTCTTTACGTCTGATTCGGATTCTACATACAGGTCTATTACGACCATCATTTCCGAAGCCCCATCATTGGCGCTGGCAACAGCTTCACTGAATATCAGGCTGTTTGGGGCTGTAACGGTATCGTCGTCCGGTGTGGTCAGTTTTGTTGCCCTGAGCCCTATGTCAGTAACTTCCCCGTAATATTCTCCAATAGATATTTTGTCCCCTATCTGGTAGGGTTTTTCAAAAGTAATCACGATTCCGCCTACAAAATCAGCAAAAAGGTCCTTAACTCCAAAACCGATGGCTGCGCCCAGAAGTCCTGTGAGGAGAAACAGTTCAGGCCCGAAAATTATGAATATTTCTCTGGAGATATAATAAAATGCCAGGATATATATTACAAACTTTATCACAGGAATTAGCATTTTTGCTTTTATCCTTCCATTTCTGCTCATTTTTTCTGAAATTTTTGATAGAATGACAGAAATTATTGTGCTGAGTATATAAGCAATGGAAATAACAAGAATCATATTGATGAGAGTTTCAGTATCAATAGACCTTATTGCCTCCAGAAGCTGCTCCCTTCCTGACTCCCCATCTACCATTTACCACACCAGCCTTAATTTTTCCAGATAAGCAATAACACTTCCAAGAGCTTCAGGCCTGACGCGATAAGAACCTGCTTCATCTTTACTAACCAATTCCTGAGCTATTAACCTGAAGAGAATTTCATCCGTCCTCAAAACAGAACCTATCATTTCGATGATTTCGGTTTTCTTCAGACTCTGGTACGAAAGAATAAGGCTCAAAACAAAAGACTCTTCGTATTCAAGTTCTATATCATATGAAAACTGACCTATGTATTCGGGTTTTATCCGGGGGTAGTCAATCCCGAGTTCCCAGATCCTCAATGCAACTCCGGGGTTGCCTCCTGATTCGAGATAGATCTTTTCAAATACCCGGTCCTCAGCAGATTTTATTTCCTCTTTTTTAAGAAAGCGGCCCTTAAGGTAAGAGATATTTATTTTTATAACGGGAATGAGCATTTTCTTGCCCAGCAAAGCCAGGTCAAGAGGGTATTTTGCTATGTACAGTATAGGCTCCTTTTCGGAATCTTTACCGTCATCAAATCTGATCTCTGCTTCTCCGTATCTTTTTAGGATAAAAGTCCTGAGATTCTTTTTTTCGAAGGAAGGGACGAAAATCTGTACTGGAAAGTACTTCCCGATCTCGAAGGCTTCGTTTAAATATCTCCAGGAATAAAGGTTCCAGGTAGTTATAAACAGCCTTTCCTGAGAGCTTATCATTTTCAGAAACTCATAAAATACATCAAAACCGCCTGTTTTTTTCATGTAAAAAAAGTGGCAGTTGTCAAAGAGCACAATCCTTTTAGCATCATCAGGCAGGGAAATTTCCTTTCTGTCCCGGACAATTCTGGATAAAGTGATCCCTGTTGATCTGGTTGAATTTAACCTCCTTATCTCACCAAGCAGAGCTGTCTTTCCTGCAAGAGTTCCGGCTATTATGGCTATGTTAAGCTTTTTCCCAACTTCAAAATCAGCAATTGCGGACTGAATTTCTCCAATTTCTTCTCGCAACCCTATAATCTCACTGAAGCCTTCTTTCCCAGAGCTTTCAGGCTGAATCTCCACCATATCCTCTATCTTATATTAAATGTATTCTGCTTATAGCTAACGGTATTTGTGTAATACCTTGATGTTGTGTGTCATCCTTGATGATGTAACAGCCTTGATGATGTAACAACTTTGATGATGTAACAACTTTGATGTATGCCTGGAAAATGGAAATCCTTCTGGAACTTTTAAATATTTATAGTCATTTATAGAGTCTGAGATTTATTCGTTGAAATATATTCCCTGAGATTTATGTATTGACCTCTCCTCTCAGATGAATTTATTTTTATTTCATGTGAACAACTTTTTCCGGAGAAATGACCGTGACCGACTGGATGATTTCAACCCTTATCCTTTTCCTTGCCCTCCTTATTGTTTACCTTTTCCTTAAATACATTAAATTGAAGGGCAGGGTAGAATCACGAGCAAGAGACCTGTATGAGTCCTGGCAGGCAAGGGAAATGGACCGCCAGGTTTCCGAAAAAGCTGATACTCTTTTCAGGACATGGAAGCTCGACGAGGAGAAAAAAATCCGCCAGGACGCGATAAAGAAAAGCGAAGCCGTTATCCGCGGCAAAGTCACTGAACACCTTATCCCTTATTTCCCGGACTTTGAATATAACCCCAAAGATGCAAGGTTTCTCGGGACTCCTGTGGATTTTATTGTTTTTGACGGGCTTTCCGAAGGGGAAATGAATAAGGTGGTCTTTGTCGAGGTCAAGTCCGGAAAAACCGGTGCACTTTCTCAGAGAGAAAAGCTTGTCAGGGAATGCATAAACCGGGGAAAGGTTAGCTATGAAATTATCCACAACAGGGAGTAAATTCTTTTAATTCTATGCCTTTAAACAGATAGCAGAATCTGGAGAGTTAGCAGAAAGGGTTAGGAGATATCGAAGAGCAGGCAAAATAGAAGGGTCAGCAGGAATGGAACCTGCTAACCTCCTTTTGAGAGAATAAACCTATTCTACTGAAACCCTGGAAGCATTAAGAGCTTATTCAGTACCTGTATCATTCTGCAACTGGTAAAAATGATACTCGTATGGTTCCCAGGTATCTCTGATGGTCCCATCAGTAACATTCACCGTCCTGTTTTCCCATAAGACATCATACCTTCCTTCAGGCACGCCGGTAATGGTTGCATCGCTTGCCGTGCCATTCGATTCCGTAAAATCCAGCATACTCGACGATGCAACCAGTATTCTACCATCCGCATCAGTAAACATGTAAGCTGTGACAGAAGAAATTGTTCCCCCAGGATCCGAAGTTATATTTGTCCTGCCGCTGGTCACGTCGGTTGCCAGAAGTGTCCGGCTATCATTCATAATCCAGGGCCAGACCTCTTCGTATTTCGGCTTAAATCCTTCCCATCCGGTATAGCCTGGAGTCCCTTCCGCATATTTATATGCATATGAAAAAACACCCTGAGCCCCGCCTAAAATTCCCATGACAACCTGGCTTTCATGACGGTCAGCCACTTTTTTCGTGGTATTCAGGTCAGGGTCACGAGCATTAACTTCAAGAGCCTGACCAAACGCCTCTGTTGTTAGGTATACTGTTTTTCCTGCATTTTTCCAGTCCGGAGCATTGGAGATGAGGTTGCCGTATACCCAGGCGTGCGGGCGTTCAGGATGGAATTTCGTGTAGCTGGTGAAGTAACAGACATCCAGCCCCGGAATAAATTCTTCATCATCAGGCCCTGTCTGCATGTCGCCCAGGTAATCGCCGGCAACGGCATCCGGGAAGTATTTTTTCATACCCGTGTACATGCTGATAAGTGTTGAAGGGCTTCCTTCCTCGTCAGGGAAGTACACGCCGTAGAAATCATCATCAGTAACACCCATACCCCTGACTTCTTCCCAGAAGCTTTCAGATTCCATCTGAGGGCCTCCAGTGACTACCAGATATTTTGAAATTCCAAGCTGTTTTCCCCTGTTAACATTATCGACGAACTGCTGTGGAGTTATATAGGTGCTCCATCCGAGGTGGACAAGCGTGGCATTATCTTCTAAAAACTGAGTGCCGGTTTCCCATCCCATCATCCCGTATGGAGGGGCTGTCCCGCGCGGATACGGAAATTCATCCTCCGAAGATGAGTCTTCGCTGGAAGCGTTCTGTTCGCCTGATGTCTGTGCTGCAGATAAGCCGATGATTAGAACACAGATCAGGAGTGCTGAAGCACAGACAGTTAAGCATAAATTATCCCTATTTTTCATAATTCCCATCCCATTTCTTATTTGCCCATATGCAAGTTATCCTGCAATTATTATAAAATTAAATGATACTTATAATTGCAGGTAATGCCCTGCCAGTTAGGAGCCTGTCTGAAACACAGCAATGGAAAAAAGTAAAGATTCAGCACATCAAATTCCAGGCTCCTGCCATTAAATTTCAGGACCAGGTTATTAAATTCCAGGCTAGGCCATTAAATTCCATGCTCAAACCATCAAATTCCAGGATCAAGCCGTTAAATTTCAGGCGCAGGCAGAGATATTCTTTTATGTATGTATGAATAATTCAGGTAGTAATATATTAGAGGTGTTTTGAGTGTATTGCCGTTATCTCATAATAGTAAATCCAGATTCGGATAGTGAAACCTGTACGTGCGAAGTTGCTCCAAAAAAGGGCAAATTACCTGCCAGTGTGATATCTAAATACTGCAAAGGCGACTACGAGAGTTGTCAGAGATTTGTGTACCGTTCACACATGATGCCCTAAGAAAATTCAGAATCAAAATTCAGAATCTTACTGGCATAACTAAATTTCAATTAAAATTTTAATAATGTTTAATCAATTATATACTCTTTATATGTACTATATGTCGCTATGTACTATATGTCGCCACGAAGAAAATGAAAAATTAAAAAAGAGAATAAAAATTTAAAAAAGAGAAATTTATATCTTTATTAATACTTTACTTGTTTAATACTTACTTGTTTAATACTTTACTTGTTTAACATTTACTTGTTTAATACCTTAATACTTTATCAGTACTGGATCGGATTAGAACCATACCTTGTGCCGGTTCTCTTTTCGCCTTCTTCTTTTGCTTTAAATTCTTCTTTTGTTTCAGATTCTTTTGTTTTAAATCCATGTACCTTTGCTTTAAACACATGTACTTTTGTTTTAGCTCCTTCTACTTTTGTCTTGACTCCCTCTACTTTTGTTTTAACTCCCTCCACTTTCGTTCTGGATCCTTCTACCTTTGATTTGAACGAATTACAGAGGCAGCAACCATCTTTGCAGTATGTTATCCGCGTATGCTTTACAATGCAAGCAAGCCCTATTACGGCCAGAATATAAACTACTATTTTCATAAGTTTATTCATAGTTATCCCCCAGTCTAATTGGACTTCATAGTTTATGAAGTTAATTCATGCATTAAATAATAATAATGTTAAAGTGAGAGATATGCCAGCTAAACCATCAAAAATTCAATGCTTACCATCCTGTTGACGCAACAGTAAGAATGTTTAGAAAAGAACCCGGGGTATGAAGTGTGTTCCCGGCCGGGGTGGAGAGTATAACCAGAAGGTTCTGGATAAGTGATAGTTACAAGCATCTTTTAATTTTTCTTGTAATTTCCATAAAAACCAGAAAATTATTTTTTAGTGGCAATTTGCGGCACTTACGCAGAGCAAAGATAATGATTTACGATAAGACTTCATGCGTCTTCGGTTAAGTGAAGAATCGTGATAAATTGCCTCCATTCCTACGACATTCATCAAATATTTAATTTCATTATAGGCATGAACAGGATATCGATTTCATGTAAATCGACCAAAATTTAAGATAGGCTTCTGGTGCAAAATCGATAGCTTTCAGGCAAAAAAATTCCTTAACCGATGACCAATGAATCTGGATTTCATTTTTTAACGAATGGAATATTTTCTCAATAGAATCCTTTTTTCTGTATGTTATCAATGCATCTTCAAGTGTCAAATTCCTGTTTGATTTCAGACAAAAAAAATCCTTCTCTTCCATTAATTAGTGAAGCTTTCAGGAGTTCAATAGCTTCCTCATCACTAAGCTCTTCGAGCTTAGTTCTAAAAGAGTAATCAATCTCAATTAACTCATTATTTACTCTGAACTTCTTAGGAAGTTTTTTCTTGTTTACTACAGCTTTCTGAATCTCTTTTGCTTCCTTTAACTTCCTCATAACAGCTCTTGCTTTTGCTTCTAACTGTCTTTTCTGTAAAGATTCAGAGAAATAGAAGTATTTGATGCTGCTAGGCTTGA
>LSQX01059390.1_pt2 | contig 10038 bp, 9 predicted proteins | sample 654561 | NCBI WGS metagenome assembly LSQX01 (sample SAMN04489861, study PRJNA283612) | anaerobic digester metagenome | isolation source: 4 biogas reactors fed with cattle manure at either 37C or 55C with and... | place: Denmark: Kongens Lyngby | collected 2014 | reverse complement strand
AATAAAAGAATACGTTTTATTTTATTCATATCTTACTTATTATCAATATTAAACATAATTGCTTAAAACTCAATTGTCAGTTGCACAGCTATCTGCCTCTCTTCCTGCAGAAAGTTGGAAAGAGTCAGTCCCAGCAAACGCACACCTTTTGTGAAAGATTCTGCATTCAGCAGAGCCAGCGCCTCAGCAATCATATCTTTTTTTGAATATATGTATCCGGCAACTGTTTTGCTTCGGGTGTGCTGCTGAAAATCACTGTATTTATATTTCAGAGTCAGTGTTTTGGCTTTTGCTTTTGTGCGTTCATAGCGTTCCCACACTATACCGGCAATTTCAAGCAGTTCGGTTTCCATCTCGCTGTGCCGGAACAGATCGGCTGAAAAAGTTTGCTCGGCTCCAACCGATTTTCTTTCACGTGCAGGTTCAACTTGCCGGTCGTCAATTCCGCGACAAATTTCATAATAGTAATTCCCCGATTTCCCAAAAAGTCTGACCAGTTCAAAGCGTTCAATTCTCTTCAGGTCGCGCCCAAACCAAATACCCATTTTATTGAGTTTTTCGGCTGTAACCTTTCCGATTCCAAAAAATTTCCGAACTTCCAGGCTGTCAATAAACCCTTGTGCCTTATCCGGTGTTATTACAAAATAACCATCCGGCTTATTTACATCAGAAGCCATTTTTGCCAGAAACTTGTTATAAGAAATTCCGGCCGAGGCGGTGAGTTTAATCTCCTCAAAAATCCGTTTTCGGATTTCCTTAGCAATAAGTGTAGCCGAAGGCTTTCCTTTCTTCGCATAGGTAACATCGAGATAGGCTTCATCAAGCGAAAGCGGTTCCACCAGATCGGTATATTCATAGAAAATTGCACTGACTTGGTTTGAAATCTCCTTGTAGCGGGAAAAGCGGGGTTTCACAAATATCAGATCCGGGCATTTCCGTTTAGCCACTTTTGAGGGCATGGCTGAATGCACGCCAAACTTCCGGGCTTCGTAGCTGGCAGCAGCCACTACTCCCCTTTCGCGCGAGCCGCCAACAGCAACGGGCTTTCCCCTTAACGACGGATTGTCTAACTGCTCCACCGAAGCGTAAAAGGCATCCATGTCGATGTGAATTATTTTCCGGATATTTTCCAAACCACTAAATTTCTAATAATTTATTGAAGGTTCATCAGACTTCGCGTGTCAATTCTTCCAGAAAATTCTGCAGTTCATTCCGCACCAGGGGCTTAAGCTCTTGTCGCACCCGCTGGTGGTAACTGTTAAGCCAGGTGCGCTCCTCTTCTGAAAGCAATTCAATATCAATAAGTTTTGTATCAACAGGACAAAGTGTGAGCGTTTCAAAACTGAGAAATTTCCCAAATCCGGTTGTCTCTTTTTCCACGCACACCAGCAGGTTTTCAATGCGGATACCGTATTCACCCTCGCGGTAGATTCCGGGTTCATTGGACAAAACCATTCCGGGCAAAACAGGAGTTTCGCTGCATTCCTGCCTGATAGACACAGGTCCCTCGTGCACATTGAGAAAATGACCGACTCCATGTCCGGTTCCGTGTCCATAATTCAGTCCCCGTTCCCATAGCGCTTTTCTGGCAAGTATGTCGAGATTGCATCCCTTGGTTCCTTCCGGAAACTGTGCAGTTGTGAGCGCAATCATTCCTTTGAGAACCAGCGTGTAGTCTGTTTTTTGCATTTTCGTAACATCTCCCAGCGCTACTGTACGCGTAATATCGGTAGTGCCATGTAAATATTGCCCGCCGGAATCTATCAGTAAAATACCTTCCCTCTTTAGCGGCAGGGCATCTTCTTCAGAAACATTCAGGTGAACAATGGCGCCATGCGCTTTGTAGCCAACAATGGGCGGAAAACTTTCACCCATATAATATGGCTGCTGTGCACGAAATTCCGCAAGTTTTTTTCCGGCAATGTATTCAGTAACGCCTTCTTTACCAGCATTTTCAGTGAGCCAGAAGAAAAATTCGAGCAGGGCAACACCATCTTTTTTCATGGCTGCACGAAAACCGGCAAGTTCAGTTTCATTCTTTTGGGATTTCAACAATGCAACCGGGGAAATAGCCTCTGCAATTGTATTTTTAGCCTGAAGAACATTGAACACCGCATAATTGGCAGAATTCGGATCAATCAAAACTTTATTCCCTTTCACAGTTTTAAGCCACTCCTCAAACTGTTCGTATGTCTTGAGGATAATATCTTCCCTTTGGAGGGAATCTTTAATGTCCTGTGTTAGCTTCTCAGGATTTACAAAAAGAAAAGTGTTGTTTTTTCCTGCAACGCCATATCCAGTAAAAAGAGGATTGTAAGGAATATCGCTGCCCCGCAGATTAAAAAGCCACGCCAGCTCATCCAATGCGGTGATTACCTGAAAATCTGCACCGTATCCTTTCAGCACGTCTATCAGTAAATTTCTTTTTTCCCTGCCGGTCAATCCGGTTAAAGTGCGTTTAAGTTCAAAAACTTTTTCTTTGGGAAGCTCCGGGCGATTTTCCCAGATATTTTCAAAAAAATCGGGTGTCCCTATCATACTGATACCGGCTTTTTTCAGCGTATTGTTCAGATTTCTGAATCCGGTAACCGTAAGGGTCTGCGGATCAAATCCGACCTTGCTTCCGGAAGGAAGCTTGCGGGCTATCCACATTTCAGGGGAAACAGCGCCGGGTATTCTCAGTTTATACATTTTAATACCGGTTCCCTTCAACTGCTCTTCTGCCTGAATAAAATAGCGCGAATCTGTCCATAAGCCGGCTTCTTCATGGGTTATGACAACATTTCCATAGGAACCTGTAAATCCGGAGATGAATGCACGGGTCTGCCAGCGGGCGGGCAGGTACTCACTGGCATGCGGGTCTGTTCCAGAAATATACCAGGCATCAAGATTGCGTTTGAGCAACTCAATTCTGAGATTTTTAATGCGTTGACAAATCTGATTCATTTTCTGAAAAATTGTTGTATAAAACCAGTTATTGACGGAGCGGCAACCTTTGAAAAATCAATTTCTTCCGGGGCATAAAACCGAAAGCCGAGAATGTCATCCATAGCTTTCAAATCTGTGAATGATTCGGGGATAACCCGGAAGGCAAAATCAAGTGTGAAGACGCTATACTCCGAATAGATATACTCATTTGGGGCAGATGCAAAATATTCCAGTGACTTTACTTTCATGCCCAACTCCTCCCGCAATTCGCGTTCCACGGCTTCTTCGGCTGTTTCGCCGGGGTCTGCAAATCCGCCCGGCAAGTCCAGTTTTCCGTAATCAGGCTCTATCCCGCGGGTGGTCAGAAGCAATTTGCCTTGTTCGTCTTCTATTAGTGCAGCCACTGCTGCTGCTGAGTTTATAAAAAAATGAAAGCCGCAGGCACTGCATTCTAAGGAACTTGTTCCGGAAACTTCAAATCCGGGCGAACCGCACTTTGGACAAAATTTAAGGGTATGAAAAGGATGAGTGGGCTGCATTACTGTATTACATCAATGGCTTTAAGCCAGTTATAAAACAATTCGGGCCACTGGTCAGCCGGCAGCTTGTTATTCTTCATGCCAAAACCGTGGCCTCCTTTGGCGAAAATATGCATTTCGGCAGGTATATTATTTTCTTTGAGCGCCATATAAAACTCAATTGAATTACGGGGAACCACCACTTTATCATCATCGGCAAGAACCAGAAAGGTTGGCGGAGTGTCGGGAGTAACATGCAGTTCGTTGGAATACTGCTCCACAAGTTTCCAGTCGTTGCCCTCGCCAATGAGATTTTTTCTTGAGCCCATGTGTCCGAACTCCTCCCTGAATGAAATAACCGGATAGAGCAAAAGCATAAAATCAGGTCGGCTGCTGATTTTTTTCAGTGGGTTTTCGCTTGCCGGGTTTCCGTAATCAAAGCGGGTACCAGCGGTTGCTGCAAGATGTCCGCCTGCTGAAGATCCTGCTATACCAACTTTCAGAGGGTCAATTCCCCATTTTGAAGCATTTTTCCGGACAATCCGCATAGTCTGCCGAACATCTCCCGAAGGTATTTCGTGATGCCCGTAGGGTAGCCGGTATTTCAAAACAATGCCTGCAATGCCTCTTTCTTTCAGCCACTCAGCAATGTCATAGCCTTCATGCCCCATAGCCTCAACCCAGTAGCCGCCGCCCGGGCAGATAACTACCGCAGCGCCGGTGTTTTTCTCTTTTTCGGGAAGGTAAACATACATTTCAGCCTCCGAAACATTACGAACATGGGTAACATTGTAGGTCTCCTCGGGTTTGTCCATACCGTTATGATTGGGTGCGCCATCAGGCCACACTTCCAGCTTAAAGTCCTGAGCCTTAGCTACCGAGAACACTATAGTCAGAACTGATAAAAACAATATTCTTCTCATTATATATTTCTGATTGTAAAGTAAAAATGTAAAGATAAAAGGAAAAAAGTTTATCCGTTGCAGATTACAGTTTTTAAAAATGATTGTTTAAAAAGATTTTTTTACATTTGCATCCATGTTAGTGTATCTATTTTTACAAGGAATTTTAATTGGAGTTCTCATTTCACTGCCGGTGGGGCCTGTAAACATTATGGTTATACAGCAAACTATAAGTAAAAGCAGGCTTGAGGGATTTTTTTCAGGATTGGGTGTAGTTCTTTCTGACACGCTCTATGCAATTTTAGCCGGATTTAGTGTAGCTTTCGTTTTTCAGATAATCAGAGAATACGGTGTACTGTTCAAAATAATTGTCTCTGTTGTGTTAGCAGTAATCGGTGTTTTTATTCTGTTTTCAAAACCGAAAGAAAACCCTGTGGCTACACCTGCAAGTAAAGGAAGCTATCTGAAGCGGTTTCTCTCTGCATTTATACTTACAGCAGCAAACCCATTGGTGATTTTTCTTTATATGGCCCTATTTACTGCACTGGGAATAGTATTGAGCCTGAACGACCCTGTTCATACGACGATTGTCATGTCGGGATTTATGTTTGGCGCCGTTGCCTGGTGGTTTTCAATCACAGGAATAGTCAGCAGGTTCAAAGATAAATTCACACACAAGGTGTGTATCGCCATCAACAGGATAACCGGTGGTTCCATCCTCCTGATAATAACGGGTTCCCTTATCTATACCCTCTTTTTCTGAGAATTACTTAAACGGGGAGTCCGGTTCTTTTGCAAACAGCTTATATGACATTTTTTCCACAAATCCCGGGAAATGTTTTGCCAGAAAAACAGTCAGTTTTCCTTCTACAAAAGTGAGCACCAGCTCTCTTTTCCGTTTTCTGACCGCTTTGTAAATATGGGCTGCACACTCCTCCGCCGACATCATTCCGCTTTCATTCCGTGGGGTTTCTCCCTGCTTGCCTCCTTGTGCGTTTAAGGCTGATTTTCTTATTTCGGAGGAGGTAAATCCCGGCGCAACGATAAGCACATGAAGTCCGGTTTTCAGGTTTTCCACCCGAATGGTTTGTAAAAAACCGCGCACTGCAAACTTAGAAGCCGAGTAGCCCGTCCGTCCGGGAAGTCCGATGTGCCCGCCAACGGAAATAATGCCCACCACCGAACCCTTGGTTTTTAAAAGATGGGGCAGTGCATATTTTGTGCAATATACTGTTCCCCAGAAGTTAACATCCATCAGCCTGCGCAAAACATCTAAGTCAACATCATTGAAAAGGGCGCGCATGGAAATTCCGGCATTGTTAATCAGAACATCAATTTTACCAAACTTCTCAATGGCTCTCTCCATGAGATTCTTACAGTCATCTTCAACAGTTACATCGGTTTTCACCGTGAGGACTTCCACATTTTTTAGCTTACCCTGAATCTCTGAAAGCAGCTCCTCCCTACGGGCAGCCAGCACTAAATTCCAGCCTTCTGCAGCATATTTTTCTGCAAGGGCTTTTCCGATTCCTGAAGAAGCGCCCGTGATGACCACTACTTTATTGGGCATGGTATGTTTTTATAGAAATTGTTAGAAGTTTAAAATCACTTGAAAATCAACACATTTGTGACAAGTGTGCGCTCATTCCCTGACGGAAAATTTAAAAACAGTTGTTGACCGGTAAGTTTCTCCGGGATTTAACAGCGTTGACGGAAATCCGGGCTGATTCGGGCTATCGGGAAAATGCTGAGTTTCCAGACAAAATCCGGTGCGTGCGGTATAGGGTTTTCCGCCTTTCCCGATCTCCTTTCCATTCAGATGGTTTCCACTATACAGCTGAACTCCCGGCTCGGTAGTGAAAACTTCCATATACCGTCCGCTTTCGGGCTCAAAGGCGCTTGCGGCAAACGACAGCTCATTGGATTCCTTGTTTAGGACGTAGTTAAAATCGTAACCCGCCCCAAATACAAGCTGAGGATTATCATTGTCTATGCGCTCGCCAATGGCGTGCGGAGTAGTAAAATCAAGATCGGTGCCTCTGATATCAACAATCTCCCCTGTGGGAATCATACTTTCGTCAACAACCGGAGTGGACTTGTCTGCATTGATAACCAGCACATGATTTAGAATATCGCCGTTCCCCTCTCCTCTCAGATTAAAATAGCTGTGATTGGTCAGATTGATGTGCGTTGCTTTATCCGTAGTGACTTCATAATCAATTTTCAGCTCATTATTTTCGGTGAGCGTGTAGGTAACTTTTACCTTTTTATTCCCCGGAAAGCCAAATTCGCCATCGGGACTTTCGAGGGTGAAAACTGTGGAATTACCATTCTGCTCATAATCCCACACCTTGCGATACCAACTGTCAGGTCCTGAATGCAGGCAAGCCTCACCATTATTTACTGGCAGCTGATATGTCTCTTCGCCGATTGTGAATTGAGCGTTTGCAATCCGGTTGGCAAAAGGGCCCACCACCGCACCATGACTGGCGCCCCACTCCAGGTATTTTTCAAGTGAGTTAAAACCCAACATAACATCTGCGAAATCTCCATTTTTATCGGGAACATAAATGGAGACGATTTTAGCACCGTAGTTGGTGAGCGTAACCACCATACCGTTTTCATTTTTCATCGTAAACAATGAAGTTGGCTTTCCGTCAACTACACGTTCAAAGTCTGCTTTTGAATAGGGCATATCAATTTCTTTTTGGGTTTTCTGACTGCATGCAAGGGCAGCAATAATAATCAAAATCAGGTGAAAATGTTTCATAAAAATTGAATTTTAAGTTTTTATTCTTTGCGAAATGAATAATACAAAGTTTAAACATCAAAATTACAAATTCAAATGGCAAAAGCCAATGTTTTATATAAAGGAAACACTTTTTACCAGTTTTATGAATCAGTTACCTGATAAAAACTCATTGTAATTTCCCGGAAAGTTTTCTGTGGAAAACTGTACGTCAATCAAATCCCCTTCCTTCCACTTTTTGGCAATCAAGCAATAACTGCCCGGCTTTGCAACATATTTCACTCCTTTTACTTCAACCGACACATTTGAAGCCCATGATGGAATACGAATAAGTACCTCTATAAACCGTTTTTTCTCCATGCCAAATTCCAAGTGTATTATACCATTTTTATCAAAATCCGGTTTCAAAGCCATACTTACCTCTCCGCCCATTGAATGGGTATATTGTATTTTTGCAGGCAAAAATAAATTTACCCAAATCTGATCAACATTTTTGGTGATAACATAAGGTGAGATAACCGAATCACGCAAACCGGGACGAATTTCTCCAAGATGAAGGGCAGAAATCCGTTCCATCTCCTCTGCAACATCCGGGTCGCCGGTGAGTTCAAACAAAAATCCGGTTGCATGAAACCAAGCCAGGGCATTTTCTTCAGTCAGTTGAATGCTTTCGGTGTTTTTCCTTAATTCATCCCACAACTCCCTGAATTTCTTCAGATCAAACCGTTCATCCTTTTGGAAATAGAATTCCCTGAATGAAAACAAGGACTTCAACCCGGCAGAAATAGCAGGATTGTCTCCCTCTAACGCGTCAGAATCAGAAGATTTCCATTGCAAATGATCAAAATTAACGCTATAAACCGGCAGTGTTTCTGGAGCCGGAAATTTCTCCGTGCGGTTACACGAAAAGTTCAGGAAAATTATCAGTGAAAACGAAATCAGATATCTCATTGGATAAATAAATTCAAAATTATGAATTATAACATCTGACTCCTGTGAGGGTTCAACAAACAATTAAATATATATTTTTCTGAGACTTAGAGTTCATTCTAAAAGGTAAAAATTTCGAAATATCGCATAATCTGCGTAAGTAATTATTCCAACTACCCCGTTACAAATGAAGGGGGAGAGGATTGAAAAGTATTTAAATATGTTTAACTTTGTATTGAATCGAGATAGCAATTACTCACTTTTTGGGATACTACTTGGCTAAAACTATCAAAATTTTATTTGACTATGGATATTAAAAACACAATTAAATCAATTGCAAGCGATATCAAACATGGACGTTTTACAAGTGAAGCATCTGTTTCCCAGGGAATTGTTTTGCGTTTGCTGAGCGTTTTAGGATGGGATATTTTTGATGCTGAAATAGTTATTCCTGAATACTCCATTTTCGGTAAAAGGGTAGATTTTGCATTGTGTCATCCCCGGAACAAACCGATGGTATTAATTGAAGTTAAACAGGTTGGCAATGCAGAAGGATTCGAGAAACAACTTTTTGAGTATGCATTTCATCAAGGAATTCCTTTTGCAATATTAACCGATGGTCAGGAATGGCACTTTTTCCTTCCCGGAGAGCAGGGGCTTTATCAGGAAAGAAGGGTTTACAAACTTGATATTCTGGAGCGTGATTTAGATGAAAGTTATAACAGATTTACTCGTTATTTAGATCACGAAAGAGTTGCAAATGGATTGGCAATTGATTCAGCCAGGGATGATTACCGAAATGTTTCAAAACAACGCGAAATTAAAGATACTTTACCAATAGCTTGGCGGAAACTTATTGATGAAAAAGAAGAATTATTATTGGAGCTATTGGCTGATAAGGTGGAAAGCTTATGTGGATATAAACCAGAATTTGAGCTTGTTGAAAATTTTCTTGAAAATTTATCATACCCAATTGTGGAACAGCCTGTAAGAAATATTGATAAGCGAATTATTAGAAAGAAAAGACTGAAAGATAAGGTTGTATTTGACCAAAATAAAAACAAACAGCCAGGCTTCACATATAAAATGAAAAATTTCAATGCAAGAAACGCCCGTGATGTAATGATTAATATTTTTAAGATTTTTGCTAAAGAGGACAATACTTTTTTAGAAAGATTTACTCTATTGCCTGAGCATGGCAAAAAACGGAGATTTCTTGCAAAAAATAAATATGATTTATATCCAGACAGAACTGATTTAGCTGAACAATCAAGTAATGCAGTTGAGTTCCTCCCTGGTTGGTGGCTCGGTTTAAATTACAACAAAACCAGTATTGAGAAAATTATCAGGATGGCTTGTGAAGTAAGAGGTGTTAAATATGGAACGGAATTAACGATTTCATTATAAAAAAGTTTAAGAAGATAGAAGTTTTCGAAATGCTTCAAATGCATGGGAGTTATTCTGTTTTCCTGGCAATTGTCGGCACAATTAAATCCCGAGAAGATAAAATTAGGGGTTATGGCAGGTTATGCTTTTTATCAGCAGGATGATTTAAAATCTGTAAACCGGGAAATTCTATCACAACTCCCGTTTGAATCCCAAATCATCGATAATTTTGACCCCGTATTTTTCTTTGGGGGCTACGCGCAATATGAACTTTTCAGCCACTTTTACATAGGCCCGGCATACGAATATCGTTATACAGGATCGCGCCTGGGAACGAAAGATTATTCAGGAATTTATTCGTTTGACCAGTATGTTAAAGCACACCAGATAGGGTTGAAATTCGATTATTCTTTGGTGTCTCTGAAAAAAATTGTGTTCAATGTTCAATTGAATGGGGGCGCAGGTTTTACAGATTGGAAAATGGACTCCAACCTTGAAATTGGGGAAGAAGTTCAGTTCCGTCAGTATAATAATTACAATTGTATCCCTGATTGCGGGCGTGAATTTACTGACTTTATCCATGAAATTGCAGATACTCTTTTCCGAAGCAAATACTTCATAATGA
>LSQX01137574.1_pt1 | contig 10039 bp, 5 predicted proteins | sample 654561 | NCBI WGS metagenome assembly LSQX01 (sample SAMN04489861, study PRJNA283612) | anaerobic digester metagenome | isolation source: 4 biogas reactors fed with cattle manure at either 37C or 55C with and... | place: Denmark: Kongens Lyngby | collected 2014 | reverse complement strand
CCTGGATCTGCCGCTCCAGGGCATCGATGCCGTAGTACAGGCTCTCTACCGTGCTTCTGGTATCTCTCTTGGCAATTTCGTAATCCAGCTCAGCCTGGTTCAAATTGAGTTTTTTCTCTTTAGACGTTACATCCGGCAAATCCCATGGTTCCTTGCTTTTTTCAATCTCGAGCTGCTGCTGGGCTCTCCAGACCAACACCCCATCATCAATCGCTCTACTGCATTCTTGATCTAAAGAATCTTTAGGTATTTCATCAAATAGCGGACGACTGACGAGCTCAAAATCTGTGTTACTATTCTGCCCGGTTAATGTAATTAAAGCGAGGCGAGAACTTAAGTAGTTAGCTTCGGCGGCCTTTACGCTGTCTTCAGCCTGCTTAATCCCCCTCTCCAATGTCTGCCAATCTAATGCAGATATCATGCCCAATTCTTTGCTCGTCTTTGTAATTGCTGCCTGTTTTTGTAGCTTGGCCAACGATAGCCTAGCTAATTCGAGATTATTGAAATCCTTGATGGCCTTTGAATATGCCGTAATCACATTTTTGGATACCAGATCCATCTGATTGGCTTGGGCTTTTTTCGCAGCCTGCCATGCAATCTCAGCCTGCTGGTAGCTGTTGAACACCTGCTGATACACAGGCGTAACCAAACCATCAGTAAGACTAAAAATAACTGCTTGCGCTGCCCTATCGCGTATTATTTCGGTTTGTTCTACGGCAAGATCGGCTTTTTTCGCCTCGGGGTTTCGCTTGTACGCAAGCTGTATCGCCTCTTCAAGCGTAAGCGACTTGGACGCTGAATTGGTATCTGTCATACCGTATAAGCCAGGGTTTGGCCATATTGATACTGAAAAAAATGCCAACAATATTCCACCGACTAAATATGTAACCAGCTTCCTCCGCAAAAGCAAAATACCAACCTCCGATGATTTTCCGACCCATCGGTCAGTTTGTTTTCAAATTATATACCTCTCAACCCCGTGAGTCAATAAAAAAGGGGACCCGGTGAATAATTTCCCGGGTCCCCAGTCGTTAAGTTCAAGTCTTACTGCAAACTTACAGCAGTTCCTGAACCACTACCTGTTTCAGCACTTCGTTCCAGCCAACCGCATAGCCAAGCCCTTCGGCTACCCAGCGTGCAGGAAGCATGGTGCGTCCATTGACGATCTCCGGAGCAACGTCCATCTGAACGTCCGCGCCGTTGACTTTAGCGATGGTGCTGCCGATTTCCAGAACAACACTCTTGTCGCCCTTGGTAAGGGTTACGGTCTTGGTTACCTCATCCCAGGCAACATCTGCACCAAGAGCTTCGCCCAGGTAACGAACCGGGACGTAGGTCCGGCCAGCCTTGATGTAAGGAGCAACATCCATGATCTTGTTGACTCCGTTGACATTGTAGATAGTGGAACCAATGTAGAATACAGCGCTTCTGCCTTGCTGCCCTGCCGGGGTTATGCACTTGCCGACTACTACTTCAGCCACATCTTCTATGTTGAATACCTTGACATTGTTGCAATCGGCGTAGGATTCAGCTATTGCCGTAGACAGAGCCGCATCTATGGCTAGCTTCAAATCACCTTCGGGCAGAGTACGGTCTACAGTAACTTTCATGTTACTCAGCTTAATAGTTGACGGTTTCGTACTGGTGGACTTGATTGTAATATCAATACCCTGGTGGCCGGCAACATAGTTAATGTCGTCTACGGAGAGATCTCCTTCAATTACTTCATATTTCGGCAGGTTGTCGAATCTCGCTCCGGGGGGCAACATCAAGCGGATGACGTTCTTACCGGCAACGCTGTCGAATGCTTCTTTTGCGCCCTCGGTCAGCGTCACATCAGCTATGGGTTGACCCTGCATACCAATTATAACGTTAGGAGCAGCAGTCGCTTCCATTGTCACCACAGGTTTAACCGTTGCGACTTTAACTTGGCCGGAGGCTCCAGCGGTTCCTGATACGTCCAGAACGATATCTCCGCTGAATGCCGGACTTATGACAACTTTAAGTTTTTCGAACAGTACGGAACTCTTTGAAGGAATCGTGCTGGGCAGAGTGAGGGTCAGAACCCGCTTGCTGCTGTCAATACTCCATTGTGAACCCGTAGCTGGAGGAGCAGTCGAATAGTTCCCGAAGTTTATACCTTTCTGCGCGGTTGTACTGATAACATCTTTAGGGTCAGGGTAATTAGCAGCTCCAGCAGTACCAGAAATACCAACATCCCATTTTACGCCTTCAGGAAGCGTAAACTTGATGGTACGGCCCGGAATGAGAGATCCCTGGATTTCTTCAGTAATCAGGAAAGAACCTAATTCAGTATCCCATTTTCCGGAAATAACTTCCTTAACTTCTTTTTCTTCAACAGTTACTTCGTAATCAGAATATTTGGCAACAACTATCGTCTGGTTGGTTACATTGGAACCAGAAATATCAACGGTGACATCGCCTTTCTTGGCAACGTTCTCGTCGTCAACATATACTCTTAATCCGCCGATGAATATACGTCCCCGGTTATCCAAGGCTCCCAGACCTTCTTCCGGAGCAGTAACAACCAAGGTTCTGGAGTCATCCTTATCGGGTGTGAAGGTCAAGCCTTGGAACGCCCATGCTCCGTTTACTTCTGCTGCATTCAGATCCCATGCGAATCCTGCCGGGAGTTTGAGCTTAATTTTCTCGCTGTTTGCAATTGAGTTCTTGTATGTTTCTTGAATCATTATGGTATCGATTATAGTTCCGGCGGCGTGCATGCTCTTAACACTGCTAATGGCAGCGAAAGTTCCTTTTGCGCTTGACGCATAATTTGCAATAGGTATTCCAAGCTTGGGTTCGAATCCGGAACCAGTAGCAAACGCATTAACTTTGATCTCGCCATCAAAGCTATCGGTCACCAAAACGTTGGTGAAATCTACAAACAATCTACCGGGGCCATTTGTTCCAGCAGGAGCAACCATCTTAATTTCAATAATCGTGTTACCAACAGCGTAAGCAACCCATGTCGCCGCATTAAGTCCGTTGGTTGTGCTGCCGTTAATTTTTTCAGGCGCTGACACTCTTACATTAGGTCCTGTTATAGGTGGATTTGTGTAATTTGCCGGACCCGCAATGGTCTGGTCAGCTCCGCCAGCAAGCGAAAATGCAACTTTAGGATCATTATCCGCATTACCGGGGTTATCCATTTTCAGACCACTGGGCAGATGGATACTCAGTATGTCACCAGATGCGAGAGCCTTAACTTCGGCAACATCGATCTGTAGAGATGACGTTGTAATGCGTGTGTTGATTTGGGTAATATCCTGCTTAACGATTGGGGTATAGGTGGCTGCTGCCAATGCCGGTGCCGGTGCCAACAGCGCCGGTGCCAGGAAGCTCAGACAAAAGGCTATAGTTGCAATTATGCTAACTAGTCTTTTATGTTTTAGCACTTTCTTTCCTCCTCTAATAGTTTTTGTCTAGGTAATCAGCCCTTTCAGGCTACATCCTTTGTGGAGTGGCGCCCCTCCCTTCGGTTGGTTTGCCTATGTAACCACAGGCTATTTTTGTAGACGGTACAGGTTCCGGTTTTGTTCCAAAAAAGTTGGCAAGGAGATAAAAATAAGCCCCAGTTTTTTGGGGCTGGTCAAAAAGCTGTTTACTAAGGTTGTTATCCCGTAGTGGACCCTATTTAAACTTCGAGGTTTTCCTGGGTAAGTGAAACTCCAATACCAAAGATAATCCAGAATATCGGAGCTGTTCCTATTATTGAATCGTTAAAAAGCCCCTGGAAAAGGTAGGCCAGGCATCCTCCCACAATGCAGAGAAGCATAACCCTCCGGTGGGTGTTTATGTTCTCTTGGTAGAGAAACAGGTTTTTCTTAAAATAATGCATTACCAAAACCAAAAATGCCAACACTGCGGGTATGCCCGCTCCGAATGCCATTGCGAGATACACGTTGTGAGGTTTGTCTATAATAGCATTTGCGATGGTTAAGCCTTTCAAATCAAAATGCGGGAAGTAATAGCCTATGGTGTCCATACCGTAACCCAGCAGCGGTTTCTCTTTTATCAAATCAATGGTTTGTGCCCATATATAGATCCTGCCGCTGTCCACCCCGTAGCTGTAAGAAGGCAGGGTCAATACTCCGGTTTCATCCGGGATCAGGGTAGCCGGATCCGGATATGAAATAGAGAACGACTCTACTACCTGGTTAAAAACCGGAATCCTCTGCAGGTTATCACTGTAAAGGACACCTGCAATCAACAACAGTGCTGCCATAACTGCCATTCCCCTCCCCAGGGTCTTGTACCGCATTCCTATTACCATTAGTAATACAACCGCGAGCATTACTAGAGGAATAACTTCCATATATGGTATAAATCCCATAGTACTGGCATATACCGCCTGATTATGGGAGTTTAACTTCACATATATCATTACAAGCGGGGCTAACAGACCGGCGCTCTTCAAGAGTACCTGAATGATTCTCCCCTTCTGAAATGCCGGCACCAGTATAAAGGGAACCACCACCAATAAGGTCAGGAAGCCGCTGGTCGAAGTGGCGGTGAGAAGCATGATAAAGGTAAAAAGTAGCATTAGAAAATACATGGCCATCTCACCAATCCTGTCGCTGAACAAAAACCGTGTCAGGAAGATGACAAATATGACAGCAGCAATTCCACTAACATAGTTGGGGTTGTTGATAGTCGTACTCAGCAAGGAGCCTTCAGTAATATACTGGGCATATTCCGGGGAAATCGCCATGGCCTGGATAGTGGGGTTATCCAGTATATTTATCCCATAGAATGCAAGCAAGCCTAATAAGGAATTGACAAGAACAATCGGCACCAGGGCATACACCATATAGTCAAGGTACTTGGGTTTGATCTGTATGTTCGCAGCAATGAAAAACAGAGCTATGTACATTATATAGGTCAATGTCCCTTCATGCCGGGTAAATATCCCGGTGGTTGCCACACTGGAATAGGACGATAGGAGGCATGACAGGAGTATCAAGACGAACAGCGCGGCAGTCGGAACATTGATAAAGCTCGGCTTGATACGGTATTTGTAAAAGACCATTTTGTAGAGAAAAACCAGCATGGCCAGGCCAGTCAGGAGTATCAGCAGGTTCATCTTAAGGTAGGTAAAAGCATTGCCCTTCATACCGGTATCCAGGATGCTGCCGCTGATGGTGGGGGCTGTATGGGGCAGCACCACCATCCGGGTAATCAGCGGAACCAGGCCAATGATTATCAGCAGTATAACCATGATTTTGTTATCCAGGCTCTCCTGCCGGGAGAGCAGCAGTTCCTCTTCGCTCGGTTTGGCAGCAGCCCGTTTCTTTTTAGCCTTCGCCAATCAGGTGGCCTCCTTTAATGGTCCGTCTTCTGATCGATTTCCTGCAGCAGTTCCTGCGCAGTCGCGATGCTCTGCTGGTCACCGTTTCCAATCAGCCCGGCCAGGAGATACCTTCTAGACAGGTCGAGTTCGCCGGCATGGAAAAGCATCTCCCCGTACTGAACAAGAAACGGCTTATGATTCAGGATCATCTGTCTTTTTTCAATAAATTCCGCCATATATTTGACGGCACTCGCATAATCCTTCATCTGATAAAAGGCGATTCCGTATTCGTAAAGAATCATACTGCTTTCCGGGTATTTATCAATAAGTGGTTTCAATATGACCACAGCCTCTTCAGGCTGATTATTAGCGGTCAACTGGGCGGCCTGCTGGTACTGGATAAAATCATTTTGAAACTGCCGGTTCTGCTCCGCACCCTTAATACAACCAAAAGCAATGACCGCAATACCAAAGGCAACCAGTATGTAAAATATTCGGTTGCGGATCTCTCCTGTTATTTCCTTCATAGACACATTGACCCCTTTTATGCCAATCGGACAGCGCAAAAAAGAACACCGGTAAGCGCCTACAGCGATAAAGTAATACAATTCGCAACGTTATTAATGATTTCTTTATGAAATGACTAAATCCTGCACTCCATAATGAGTTATTAACCGTAATGCGCTTCATATTAATCATAGCACCCGCCATTACCTTAATATTGGGATATCGCGAGTTTCATAAAGGGAGACAACTACATCATGTCGAATATGTATTGCAGCCAAGCTAAATAACCTGCGGAGATTGGCATTATGGCAAGAAAAACCCGGCCTAAAGATAAAGCATTCAAGAAGAAAAGAGTTAAACACAACAAGTCTACCCTGAAAAACCAGCACTTCAGCGATTACATCCACCTAGCTTTAATAGCAGCAGTTGCCATCCTGCTCTTCTATCCCCCCTATTTCCGGGGGCTGTTCTTTGCCACCGAGATGCTAACCACCAACCTGGCAACCTCTGCAGTCTTTCTGTTATGGTGCTTAACCTCTTTAAGAAAGAACGACGTAGCTGTCAGAATCGGACCGCTTGATTGGCTGGTGCTCGGTTATGCTGCCATGTACTGTATTTCAATAATCGGTGCCGTCGATACCAGGCAGGCGATATCCGGTGCACTCAAAGCCTTGAATTATGGCTTAATCTACTTCTTGGTGGCTCAGATCACTTTGGACCTAAAATTGTTTAAGAATTGGCTGGTGGTCTTATATGCCAGTTCGGTGGGAGTGGCCTTGATCGGCATCGGGTGCGCTACCGGATATGTGAATTATCCCGCGGGATTTGACGGCCAGAACATAACTTCAACCTTACAGTACGTTAACGCTACTTCAGCCTATATGGCGATAATGGCTATCATTGGGATTACTCTGGCGTTAAACGCGGGGAAAACCTGGCTGAAGGTTTTATACTCCTTTACGGCTGCCCTGCTGATTCTGGTATCAGTAAACGCGGCGTCCAAAGGTGCTTGGGTTATTTTTATCCTGGCATTGGTCTTATTTCTGGTTGGTATGCCGACCGGATACCGGATTAAGTCGGTGTATCTTTTCATTGCCACTCTGGCGGCCGGTCTGGCTTCCTCTTATCTGTTCGTGCATTATATTCAGAATGAACAGCCGGTATCGGCTCTGGCCAGTCTAAGTTCAGGACTCGGCGTCGTAATGGCTGCCATCCTTTTGTGGCAGGCGATGGTGAGATTCCAGCAGGTTAAGGGGACCTGGAGGACGGCAGCGCTATCCGTTTCCGGCCTGGTAGCGGTAACAGCCGCGGGCTGGGTCCTGGTCGGGAATAAAGCCGTTACCGCTTTTGGAAATATTGCTGCCGAGATGGCTCAGTTTACCAACTTCCAGAGTTCGAGCTTTGTTTCCCGCTGGGCCATGTACTGTGATGCAGCAAGCATTATAAAGGACCACCCGGCGCTGGGAGCAGGCGGGGGCGGGTGGAATCTTCTCTATCACCAATACCAGGACTTCCTCTACTGGACAACAGAGGTTCATAACCACCTGCTGCAGGTGGGAGTGGAAACCGGTATCCCGGGTATGCTGATCTGGCTGGGCTTGTTTGCAGCTCTGGCATATTACATCTATAAAATAAGAAAGAGTGATCTTGATGCCCATGGTAAGGTCCTCGTCTGGGGAGTGGGAACCGCCGTTTTTGCTCTGGGAGCCCACAGCCTGATTGACTTTGACCTCTCCATTCCTTCATTGCAGATACTGTTCTTCGCGTTTTTGGGATTGATTTCCTCATCCTTCGTGCCTCATGCCAAGGTGGTTACTCGTCCCAGTTCAAAGCGGATACTATTTGCGGGTATAGCAGTATCTGCGATTATTGCCCTTATTTCAGGTTCGATTCTTACATCGATATCAAGTGCAAAACAAAGCCAGGCTATGATGCAAACGGGCGATGTAAATGCGGCGATCACCCTGTTGCAAAAAGCTTGCTCATTTGACCCCTTAAATGGTGAGTTGCATGTATCGCAGGCTCAGCTTTACTCCCAGCTGTACGTCAATCAGTATGGAGGCAAAACATCCCGGGACAAATGGTATAAAATGGCGATCGAGTATGCCCGGATGGCTGAATCAAAATCACCTATGAATTCCAGAATTCCCTCGCAACTAATAGGTGTATATACCAGTCTGGGCGACTATGGGGAGGCCGTCCGCCTGGCTGAGATAACAACAACACTCAATCCCTGGGATATTAACCTCCATAATAAACTGGCGAGCATTTATACCATCAGTGCGATTTGGCACCTGCAAGCCGGTGACCTGCCGAATGCAAATAAATTTATAGAACTCGCTCTGACCACACCGGAACGAATTGAGCAACAGGCGGCCAAAGCCAGAGCTGATGTGGGTTTCCAGCTTGCTCCCAACAGCACCACCGCCTATATTCTGGCTCAGGCTCATTATTACCAGGGAGATTACCCAACGGCTCTGCAGGAATTCGAAAGCCTGCTCGGTCAGACATTTGCCGCGGAGGATGAGTTCAAGACCATGTATGCGGCTGCACTCTACAAGAACGGCAGACAGGCTGAAGCTGAACAGGTGATGGCCGAATTTAAGGCCGCTAAACCGGATGTATATTCGCAATATCTAATGATCATAGACTTGCCCGCTGTTAACGAAGGTTAATCTGCATTTAGCGATAAGGATTTCTTACCAACAGGTGAACAGGAGCTGCTGACCATGTTTTTTGAATTCAGAAACCGGAATAAAACAGTTAAGGAACTGCGCAAGAATCAAGGATACACGGTCAAAGAACTGGCCTTTAAGCTCAAGGTCGATACCTCGGTTATCGCAAAAATTGACCACTTAAAATTAAAAGAAGTACCCGAACCGATAAGGTCCCAGGTACTTCCGCTCCTGCGCGGAGATTATATGGATAAGATACCGTGGTGAGGTTTCCCTTTCCGTTGGTGCTGTTATCCTGCCGGGTTCCGACGGTTCCGCAGTTTATGTTATCAGATCTCCGCGGGCTTTATGCTCGATAATCGGGTTATCCATACACTCGCTGAAGAACTCTTTACAGATGCGCTCCACTTCAAAGCGGTTGAAACTGCTGTTTCTCGCGATGAAGATTCGGCCGTGGCTGGTGGTGTCAAGCTGTTCGTCCGGGGTGAAAAGCTCCTCTGCTATCTTCTCTCCCGGTCTGCTGCCGGTGATCTTAATTTCAATGTCTTTCCCCGGGGTCAGCCCGGAAAGCCGCACCAGGTCCTCCGCCAGCTCCAGGATGTTCACCGGGTCCCCCATGTCGAGGACGAAAATCTCGCCCCCTTTGGCCATGGCACCGGCCTGAATCACCAGCTGTACCGCTTCGGGTATAGTCATGAAGAACCTTGTCATGTCGGGATCGGTAACCGTAACCGGCCCCCCGCTGTCAATCTGCTTTTGAAATATGGGAATAACGCTGCCGCGGCTCCCCAGGACATTCCCGAAACGGACTGCGGAGTAAGTCCCGGGGCTGCCTGAATTGGCCTGCATGACCAGCAGTTCACACAGGCGCTTGCTGGCCCCCATGGCGTTGGCGGGGTCCACCGCTTTGTCGGTAGATATGAGGATAAAGGTTTTAACCCCGCTTTTTTGCGCACAGTCGATAAGGTTCCTGGTGCCGACGACGTTATTCGCCCAGGCCTGGGCGGGGAAGCGCTCCATCATAGGTACGTGCTTATAGGCGGCGGCGTGGAAGACAACTTCCGGCCTGTGGGTCTGCAGGCAGTCATGCAGGCGGTCATAATCCTTCACATCGAGGAGAACCGCTTCCAGGGGAAGAGCCGGCAGCAGGGTACGGAGGCCCAGTTCCAGTTCGAACAGGCTGTTTTCGCTGTTATCAAGGGCGACCAGCTTCCGCGGTTTATACCTGCCAATCTGGCGGCACAGTTCGCTGCCGATGGAACCCCCGGCACCGGTTACCATAACGGTATGATTGGCTATGTAACCAGCAATGCTTTCAATGTCCAGAGCTACCGACGGCCGTCCCAACAGGTCCTCCAGGTCAACGGGTCTGAGTTTGGGCACCATTCCCCCATTGCCCTGTTTTATCAGCTTCACAACCACCTTGGATTCTTTACATGTCTGTATTAGACTCCTCAGTTCCTGGCCTTTCATGGCTTTGGCCACGATAACTTCATCAATATTGTAGGCATTAATCAACTGCCTGATTTCGGAGGGAGTACCC
>LSQX01095232.1_pt1 | contig 10039 bp, 13 predicted proteins | sample 654561 | NCBI WGS metagenome assembly LSQX01 (sample SAMN04489861, study PRJNA283612) | anaerobic digester metagenome | isolation source: 4 biogas reactors fed with cattle manure at either 37C or 55C with and... | place: Denmark: Kongens Lyngby | collected 2014 | reverse complement strand
CGGCGTGGCCTCCTCCAAGGGAGTGCGCTAGCGTCGCTGCGCACCAGAACGCCGGGTGCGCAGCATGGGGTCGCAGGCCGGCTGAGCGGCTGTGCAGGGGCTCGGCTTGGGAACGAACCTGAGGGGATCGTCCAGAACGGAGGCTATCGTGGTTTCGGGGGCCGTGGCCGACGCCACGGCCTGGGAAAGGAGCGGTATCCATGGGGATGTACGCGAGGTTCGGCGCCATGGTTGCTACTTCCACCGCCGCGATGTTTGGGCTCATGTACTTGAACACGTACCAGCTGGATCACGTGGTCTTTAGCGAAACCCGCACCTATATGGCGCTCCTGATGGGGGCGGTCATGGCGGCCATCATGTTGGCATTCATGCAAAAGATGCTGGACAAGCGGCGGGTCAACATCGGCATCTGGGCCGGTAGCGCCGTGGTATTCGCCCTGATGCTCTGGCTGGTCCGCAGCCAGACGACCATCGATGACACGTCCTACATGAAGGCCATGATCCCGCACCACTCCATCGCCATCCTGACGAGTGAGCGCGCGCGCATCACCGATCCGCGCGTTCGAGCGCTTGCGGACGAGATCATCGCGAGCCAGCGCGAGGAGATTGGGGAAATGAAGGACCTGATCAGTGACCTCGAGGGCGGGTGACGTTGGCCCTGACCTCTAGCTGCTTCCCGGAGAGGGCGCCTTGCTAGGCATCGTCGATTACGGGGTAGGCAACCTGCGCAACGTGGTGATGGCCTTCCGGCGCCTGGGCGTCGCGGGGGAGGTGGTGGATACCCCCACCGGGGTGCGCCAGGCGGGGGCCCTGGTGCTCCCGGGGGTCGGCGCCTTTGGCGACTCCATCGGCAACCTCCGGGCGCTCGGGCTGGAAGACGATCTGGTGGCCGCCATCGGCGACGGGGTGCCATTTCTGGGCATCTGCGTGGGGCNNAGGTGCCGCACATGGGCTGGAATCAAATCCACCAGGCGCGGCCGACAGCCCTCTGGAAGGGGCTGCCCGACCATGACTATGCCTACTTCGTCCACTCCTACTATGCCGAGCCCAGCGACCCCTCCGTCGTGGCAGCCACCACGGATTACGGGATCGACTATGCCTCGGCGGTGGCCCGGGGCAACCTGTACGGCATCCAGTTCCATCCGGAAAAGAGCCAGGACGTCGGGGCGCGAATCCTGCGCAACTGGTGCGCGGCGGCCGGCCTGGAGGTGCGCGAGGCATGATCATCTATCCGGCCATCGACCTCCGCGGGGGGCGCTGCGTGCGCCTCCAGCAGGGGGATTTCGCCCGAGAAACCGTCTACGCCGACGATCCCGTAGAGGCCGCCGGGCGTTGGGCGGCCGAGGGCGCCGCGTGGCTCCACGTGGTGAACCTGGACGGCGCGTTGGGCCGCTCGGGCGAGGCCAACCTCGCCGCGCTGGCCCGCATCCGCAGGGCGGTGGATCTGCCTATCCAGTTCGGTGGCGGGCTACGCTCCGTAGAGGACGTGGACCGCGTCCTGGATCTCGGCGTGGCCCGGATCATCCTCGGCACGGTGGCGATCCGCGAGCCGGAGGTGGTCCGCGAGGCGCTGGCGCGCTACGGCGCCGAGCGGATCGCCGTGGGCATCGACGCCCGCGACGGGCGCGTGGCGATCTCGGGCTGGGTGGACGTCTCGGAGGTGGAGGCCGTGGACCTCGGCCGCCGGATGGCGGCGCTGGGCGTCCAGCGGGTGGTGTATACCGACGTGGCCCGCGATGGCATGCTGACCGGCCCCAACGTGCCGGCCACGGCGGCCCTGGCCCGGGAGACCGGGCTGCGGGTCATCGCCTCGGGGGGCGTGTCGTCCCTCGACGACCTGGAGCAGTTGGCGGCGCACGCGGCGGACGGCATCGACGGAGTCATCGTGGGGATGGCCCTCTACGAGGGGCGACTGACGCTCCCCGAGGCGCTGGCCCTGCTGGGCGAGGCATCTGGAGACTAGTCTCCGCAGACGACTGGAGGCACTATGGATATGCTGGCCAAACGGATCATCCCCTGTCTCGATTTCAAGGACGGCCGCGTGGTCAAGGGCGTGAACTTTGTCGAGTTGCGCGACGCCGGCGACCCGGTGGAGCAGGCGACCATCTACTCGAACGAGCGCGCCGACGAACTGGTCTTCCTGGATATCGCTGCCTCGCACGAGGGGCGCGACATCGTGGCGGACATGGTGCGCCGGGTGGCGGACGCCGTCACCATCCCCTTTACCGTGGGGGGCGGACTGCGCACCGTCGAGGACCTGCGGGCCATCCTGCTGGCCGGCGCCGACAAGACCTCCATCAACAGCGCCGCGGTGCGCACGCCGGACCTCATCGACGAGGGCGCCAAGCGCTTCGGCTCCCAGTGCATCGTGGTGGCCATCGACGTCAAGCGGGAGGAGGACGGCCACTGGCAGGTATACATCAGCGGCGGCCGACAGCCGACCGGCCGCGACGCGCTGGAGTGGGCCCGGGAGGTGGAGGACCGCGGCGCCGGGGAGATCCTGCTCACCAGCATGGACTGCGATGGGACCCAGAACGGCTATGACGTGGAGATCACCCGCGCCGTCGCCGACGCCGTCTCCATCCCGGTGGTGGCCTCGGGTGGCGCGGGGACCCTGGAGCATTTCTACGACGTGCTCACCGAGGGCCGGGCCAGCGCGGCGCTGGCGGCGTCGCTGTTCCATTTCCAGCAGTACAGCGTGGGCGAGGTCAAAGGCTACCTCCGCGAGCGCGGGCTGCCGGTGCGGCCATGAGCGAGATCGAAACGGGCCCCGTAGCGCCGAGCGACCTAGCCTGGGACGAGCGGGGCCTGGTGCCTGCCGTCATCCAGGACGCCGACAGCGGCCAAGTNNCTGCGGGAGGGCGAGGTGTGGCTGTGGAGCCGCAGCCGCCGGACCCTGTGGCACAAGGGGGAGACCTCGGGGAACGTGCAGCGCATCCGGGAGATCCGCGTGGATTGCGACGCGGACACCCTCCTGGTGCGGGTGGATCCCGCCGGCCCCGCCTGCCACACGGGCGCCGTGAGCTGCTTTTACCGCACGTTGCGTGCGTCGGAGGAAACCGAGTGAGCGAGACGATCCGAGCATTGAGCGCCACCATCGCCGACCGCCGGGCACACCCCCGGGAGGGGTCCTACACCGCGTCGCTGTTCGCCGCCGGCCGGGAGGAGATCCTCAAGAAGGTCGGCGAGGAGGCCGTCGAAGTGGTGGTGGCCGGTGCGCTGCAGGACGACGAGCGGGTGTTGTACGAGACGGCCGATCTCGTCTATCATCTCCTGGTGATGTTGGCCGAGCGCGGACTGGCCTGGGAGGACGTGGAGGCCGAGCTGCGCCGCCGCTTTCACTAGTCCGCAGAGGGGGTCCGGCCCGAGATGAACGAATGCCCACCCCGCCACGCGCGCGCCATCCTGTTCGACCTGGACGGCACGCTGATCGCCACCAGCAACCGCTGGGGTGAACTCCTGGGTCAGACGCTGGACGGCCTGGAGATCCTGCCCTCGACCCTGGACGCCAAGGCCCTCGGCCGGCGCATGGTGATGGCCATCGAGATGCCGATGAACTATGCCATCGCCACCATCGAGCGCCTGCGGCTCGACGGCCTTCTGCATGGGGTGGCGGAACGCGCGCGACGCTCCCGGGGGGTGGCCACCCACGGCTCCAGTGTCCTCCTGGAGGGGGTGGGCGACCTCATCGAGCGCCTCGAGGCGCACTACCGGCTGGCGGTCGTCACCACCCGCGCCCGGCGAGAGGCCCACGCCATCGTGCGCCGGGCAGGGCTGGATGCCCACTTTGACGCCATCGTCACCCGCCAGGACGTCTGGTTCCTGAAACCCCACCCCGAGCCGATCCGCCGGGCCGCGACGCTACTGGGCGTGGCGCCGGAGGAGTGCATCATGGTGGGGGATACGACGATGGACGTCCGCGCCGCGCGGAGCGCCGGGGCCTTTGCCGTCGGGGTGCTGACGGGGATGGCCATCCGGGAGGAACTGGAGCGCGCCGGCGCCCAGTGCATCCTCGACCAAGCCACCGACCTCGAGCCCCTTTTGCTTGGACAGGATTTACAGGATTCCGAAGAGGATTAACAGGATTCGGAGAAGACAATAGACTTCTCCTAATCCTGTTAGTCTTTCCTATAATCCTGTAATCCTGTCCTTCTTCTTAGTGGATGTACTCGTCGCCCACGAGCGCGTCGGCGATGAGCTCGGTGGGGATTTCGAACTCCACCACGCCCATGGACCCGGGGGCCACCTCGTACTCGTCAAAGACGATCACCAGGCGGTGGTCGGCGTTGATGTAGAACTCTTGGTCCGGGGCGATCTCGCGGAACCCCTGGGTATCCTCGCCGGCGAGAAAGTAGATGATCCCCTCCTCGGGCGCGGTGCGCCGCTCCATCTCCTCCCGGAGATAGGCGCTGATGGTCTCTACATACGAGTCGTCGCGGAAGAGGCCGGGGAGCGTCAGGACGAGGCCGCGCTGGGTGTCGATCGTGTCATAGTCCACGCTCTCGGCGCCGGAGGCCATCACCTCCAGCACCCAGTGGCGGATGACGAGCATCTCTTCGCTCTCCACGGCCACCTCATAGCCGGCGGCAAGCGCCTTGTGGGCCAGTTCGCCCTCCTCCAGGGCGCCCACCTCGGCCATGAACGCCTCGTAGCGCGCCTCGGCCTCGGCCAGGTATTGCTCGTTCAAACTCTCCTGCAGGCCCTCGTCGCCCAGCCCCTGGATGTGCGGGACGGCGATTTCGACATCATAAGCCTGCGCGTCGCTGGAGGCCTCGAACCGGGCAAAGGTCAGCACCTCGACGATGCGACCCAAGACGGGCACGTCCTCCATGGATTGGGCCAGCGCCGGCACGGCGTTGATCGCCGCGACGAACAGCAGGCAGGCGGTGGCTGTGGCGATACCCGCCACTCGGAACCACCCCAACCAGCGACTGGGCCGGCGGGGCGTGTTGGTAAGCGCTTCGCGCATCATGGTATCCAACTCCTCTGGAATGCGTATGCTGGCGTATTGATCTCTCAGCTCGCGGAGCCGCTGATCATCCACGAACGGTGCCTCCTTCCGGTGTCACGCTCCGATCGGCCAGGTCCTTCCTCAGCAACTCGAGGGCCCGGTACAGCCGGGATTTGACGGTGTTCTCGTTCTGGCCGAGTACGGAGGCCGTCTCACGGATGGTCATCTCTTCCAGATAGTGCAGGACCAGGACCATGCGCAGGTTGTCGGGCAGGCGCCCGAGCGCCTCGAGCAGGTCGGCGTCGTGGTAGCGGTCCGGCCGGCCGGGATCGGCCTGCTGGACGTCCTCCATGTACACGACCCGCTTGTGCTTCCGAAGGTAGTCGACGGCCGTATTGGTCAGGATGCGATAGCACCACGTCGCCATGGCGGCCTTATCCTGCAGTCGATCTCCCTTTTGTAGTGCCTTGACGACCGCCTCCGACACGATGTCGAGGGCGTCCGCCTCGTTCCGCACGTACGAGTACGCGATGCGGTAGAACCGCTCCCGGTTCTCCCACAGGTACTGCTCCAAGCGTGCATGGTCTGGCACGGTCCGCTCGCTCTCTCTGGGTGCAAAGGCCTTTGCATCTAATAGACGTTCGTGGGCCCCGAATAGTTGATGGCGCACGATGGCGTTATACGAAGAACACAGGGTACCATCGGTACCCTGTGTCGGTGATGCTCGCCGGGCGGGAGCGGGGTCAGCCCTGCTCTTCCAGGATGTCCTCGAACTCTTCCACTTCGCCGTCCTCGGTGATGCGGAAGAGCTTGTCGGGGCCCTCCAGCCGGTCGAGGTAGAGGACGCCGTTCAGGTGGTCCAGCTCGTGCTGGAACGCCTGGGCCAGGAGGCCGCTTCCCTTGTAGCGGACGTCCTTGCCCTCCAGGTCCTGCCCCTTGATGAGTACCTGGGTGGCGCGCTTGACCAGGCCCCGATACCCGGGCACCGACAGACAGCCCTCCTCCATCTCCTCCTCGCCCCGGGCCTTGACGATCTCGGGGTTCACGAGGACATAGCGCTCCTCGGGCTGCACCTCATTGCCGTCCTCATCGTACTCGGGCGGCGTGCCCACCACAAAGACTCGCTGCAACACCCCGATCTGCGGGGCCGCCAGGCCCACGCCGTAGGCGGCCTCCATCGTCTCGAACATATCCTCGACCAACGCCTTGAGCGAGTCGCCAAAGCGGGTCACCTTTTTCGATTTCATCCGCAGGAGAGGGTCCTCCGCGGTGAGAATGGGTCTTTCAGCCATCGTCTCATCCATCCACCATCTGCTACCATGCGGGGCTACCGGGTCATTATAGGCCCGACCGCCGGACCTTGTCAAGCAATGTGGATATTGTTACTCTCTTTTCCATATTTCCCGCATTGCCCGGGCGCGCCGCCCCTCGTATAATGGCCCTGATCCCAACGGGAGGCAACATGCCCCAGCGCGTGTCGGTGATTTGCACCGTCTACAACGAAGCATCCTCTATCACGGGCCTGCTGGACTCGCTGGCCCGCCAGACCCGCGCCCCCGATGAAGTGGTCATCGTCGACGGGGGCTCGACCGATGGCACCCTGGAGGTCCTGCAAGAGTACGCCGTGCGCGGCTCGCTGCCGCTGCACATTCTCTCGCGGCCCGGGCTGAACATCTCTGCCGGGCGCAACGCCGCCATCGCCGCGGCGGGGGGCGAGATCATCGCCGCCACCGACGCCGGCGTGCGGCTGGATGCGGACTGGCTCGAGCACCTGGTGGACCCCTTTGCGCAGGACCCCGCGCCCGACGTGGTGAGCGGCTTTTTCATCGCCGATCCCCACAGCACCTTTGAAAAGGCCTTGGGCGCCATCACCCTGCCGCGGCTCCAGGAACTGGACCTGGCGGCGTTCAACCCCTCGTCGCGCTCGGTGGCTTTTTACCGTTCGGCCTGGGAACAGGTGGGCGGCTACCCGGAGTGGCTGGATTACTGCGAGGACCTGGTCTTTGACCTCACCCTCCGCGACGCGGGTTGCACGTTTGCCTTTGCCCCCGCGGCCCAGGCACGCTTTCGCCCGCGGCCGAACCTGGGCGCCTTTTACCGGCAGTACTACCGCTACGCCCGGGGCGATGGCAAGGCGGGGCTGTATGCCATCCGCCATCTGATCCGCTACGGCACCTACCTGGTGGCCCTGCCGCTCCTGGTGGCGCTGGCGGTGTGGCACAGCCCGTACTGGTGGCTGGGGGTGGTGGTCGGCGCGGTCGGGCTGTTGCGGGCGCCGTTGGCGCGGCTATGGCCCTGGCTGCGGGGCGCGTCGCTGGGCGAGGCGCTGGCCCTGCTGGCCTGGGCGCCGGTGATCCGGGTGACGGGGGATGTGGCCAAGATGGCCGGCTACCCTGCGGGCGTCCTGTGGCGCCGGCGCCGAGAGCGCGAGGGCGGGGCGCCGGGAACCGGTTGGAGCCGCCGCGCGTTCTGAGGGCAGGGGCAGTGGACGCGTTACGCCCGCCCCCCGGAGCGTGCTATAATGGCGGCACCAGTGCCCCATGGGCACCAGTACCCTTACGGGCACGAGTACCCCTGCGGGAGGGAAACGAGCCGAGTCGGCCATGTACGATACCGCCATCGTCATCGTGAACTATAACACCCGCGATGAGCTGGGCAACTGCCTGCGCTCCATCGCCGAGAGCCGGGGCCCCTACTCGCACCGCGTCATCGTGGTGGATAACCACTCCTCCGATGGCTCGGCAGACATGGTGCGCCGCGATCACCCCTGGGTCGAGTTCATCGCCTCGGAGACGAACGGCGGCTACCCTTACGCCAACAACGTCGGCCTGCGCTCCGCGGGATTTGGCGATGGGGCGCCGTCGCCCGATGCCCCCCGCTACGCGCTGCTCCTGAACCCCGATACCGTCCTGCCGCCCGACGCCCTGGCCCAGATGGTGGCCTACATGGACCTGCACCCCGACGTGGGCGCCGCCGGGCCCAAGCTCGTCCGCGAGGACGGCACGCTGGACCGCGCCTGCCGCCGCTCGTTCCCCTCGCCGCTCGTGTCGTTCTACCACATGACCTACCTGGACCGCCTCTTTCCCCACAGCCCGCGGCTGGCCCGCTACAACCTCACCTACCTGGACGAGGACGAGGAGGCGGACGTCGATGCCCTGGTGGGGGCGTTCATGCTGATCCGCCGGGAGGCCCTGGCCGAGGCCGGCCTCCTCGACGAGGCGTTCTTTATGTACGGCGAGGACCTGGACCTCTGTTTCCGGATTCGCCAGGGGGGCTGGCGGATCGTGTACCATCCGCAGGTGCGCGTGCTGCACATCAAGGGGGCGGCCACCCGCAAGGCGAGCACCCGCTCGATCCAGGCGTTCTACGACGCCATGCGCATCTTTCACCGCAAGCACTACCGCGCCAGCACGTTCTTTTTGGTGAACTGGGTGATCGAGGGGAGCATCACCCTGATGCAGCGGCTGGACCTTCTGCGCGATCGCCTGCGCCCTCCGGAGCGGCGACGCGTGGCCTCGGCCTAGGCGGTGCATCGTGTCTAGCAGGTTGCGCCTTGGCATCACCGTCCTCACCGTGGCCGTCGACGGCGTCGCTGCGGCGCTGGCCTTCTTTCTGTCCTACCGCCTGCGCGAGGTGATCCCCTTCCCCACACCGCTCCGGCTGGGCCCCTTTCGCGATTATGTGGTGCTCCTGGTGCTGTACGTCATCAGCATATTGCTGGTGTTCTTTCTCTACCGACTCTACCATCCGCGGCGGGGGCAGTCGCGCATCGACCTGTTCTATTCGCTCCTCTCGGCGGTCTCCATCGGCGTGATCGTCTCCACCTCCCTCTCCTACCTGGTGACCCAGGGAGACGCGCTCTTGACCCGCGGGGCGATCATCTACAGCCTCTTTTTCACCCTCCTGCTGGTGGGGCTGGGGCGCGCGGTGGTGGGGCGCATCGAGGCGGCCCTGCGCACCCGGCATCCGGAGCACCTCCTCCTGGTAGGCACCGGCGACGTGGCGCGCATGATCCTGCAAAAGACGGTGCAATCGCCGCAACTGGGCTACCGGGTGATCGGCTTTGTGGATGGGCACAGCGACGCCCAGGAGGTGGCCGGCCTGCCGGTGTTCGGCGGCCGGGCGCAGCTGGCCGAGATCGTGGCCGAGCATGGCGTCGGCGAGGTGATCATCGCCCTCCCCGAGGCCACCCACGACGAACTCCTGGACATGATCCAGGCCTGCGAGACGGCCCACGCCTCGGTGCGCATCTTCCCCGACCTCTTTCAGATCATCGCCTCGGAGCTCTCCATCGGCGACCTGGACGGCCTGCCGATGCTGGCCGTGCGCGACGTGGCGCTGCGCGGCTGGAAGCTGACCGTCAAGCGGGCCATGGACGTGCTGGTGAGCGGTCTGGGGCTGATGTTCCTCTCGCCGTTCCTGATGCTGGTGGCGCTGGTCATCAAGCTGGAGAGCAAGGGGCCGGTCTTTTTCACCCAGGTGCGGGTGGGGTTGGATGGCAAGCCGTTCGAGATGATCAAATTCCGCTCCATGCGGGTGGACGCCGAGGCCGAGACGGGCGCCGTGTGGGCGACGGAGGACGATCCCCGGCGCACGCGGCTGGGAACGCTCCTGCGCAAGACGTCGATCGATGAGCTGCCGCAGCTGATCAACGTGCTCCTGGGGGATATGAGCCTGGTGGGGCCGCGGCCCGAGCGGCCGGTGTTCGTGGACCAGTTCCGCCAGGTGGTGCCGCGGTACATGGAGCGGCACCAGGAAAAGGCGGGGATGACGGGCTGGGCGCAGGTGAACGGCCTGCGCGGGGACACGTCGATCATCGAGCGGACCAAGTACGACCTGTACTACATTGAGAACTGGTCGCTGTTGTTCGACCTGAAGATCATCGTGCGGACCTTTGTGAACGCGCTGCGCGGGGACCGGAACGCGTACTGAGGGGAAGGGGCCACAGGTGGACGGCGAGCGGGCCGCGGCGGGACCGGTCGTACCCAGAATGGGTACACATGTACCCATTCTGGGTACAAAGGTGCCCGGCGCGCAAGTGGCCGAGGCGCTGTTTGGCCGGGTCCGGGGAGTGGTCCTGGCCCTGTT
>LSQX01066595.1_pt1 | contig 10039 bp, 9 predicted proteins | sample 654561 | NCBI WGS metagenome assembly LSQX01 (sample SAMN04489861, study PRJNA283612) | anaerobic digester metagenome | isolation source: 4 biogas reactors fed with cattle manure at either 37C or 55C with and... | place: Denmark: Kongens Lyngby | collected 2014 | reverse complement strand
AAAATCTCTACAGGCAACTGTGGGCGATAGTGATGACGCATATTTCGGCGACTTTATCGAAGATAAAAGTGCTGAAAACCCGTCGGTAATGACCGCCTTCAGCCTGCTGCGCGAAAGGTTGCACAGCGTCATCAATACCCTTACCGAAAGAGAACAACGCGTTATCAAACTGCGTTTCGGTATAGACGATGGCTGTAACCGGACTTTAGAAGAGGTTGGTGCAATGTTTAACGTAACGCGTGAGCGTATAAGGCAGATAGAAGCCAAGGCCTTGCGTAAACTCAGGCACCCGGTCCGACTTCAGAAGCTGGAAGGCTTTCTGGACGTTAAACGCTAAGACTAAAACTGCAGCGTCCGATAGTTTCACCCTGACCGGTGAACAGCTCTTCGAACTCTGTTCTTTCATGGTCGGCAGGGATCAGAGGACTTGCTTTTCTGAACGAGGGATTGTCGTTAAACAATCCCTCGATTTCCTTAAAATATTCGACGCTGTCCGTAGCCACATGTACAAGCCCGCCCGGCACAAGTGTAGCTGATAGATCTTCAATAAAACTTTTGCTGAATAATCGGCGCTCATAATGTCNNCAGATAACGAACAGCATAAGCAGCCTCAACATATACGAGCCGTACATTTTCTAAGCCGTCTTTATCTGTTTTCCGGGCTACCTTTTCTATTCTGAGTAACAATTTATCCAAACCCAAAAACGAAGTTCCCGGGTTTGCATTGGCACGTGCCAGTAAAAAACGTCCTTTGCCACACCCTAGATCTATCTCCAATCGTTCCGGATCCCTTCCGAAGATCTTTCGCAATTCAAAAACTTGTGTCCAATTCTCAGGTATATATCTCATCGTTACATTAACCCATAAAGCCAGGATGCAAGTATTGTAAAGAGTGTCATAACTATTATACAAAGACCTATTGCACGATAGATCCTAAATATACGTACATTGAAATAATCACTTGTCACAAGCAGACAAAGGTGAACCGGCGAAAGCATCATACCCATATAACCGAACCCATAGGCTAACGCAATAACGGCAGACAACGGTAAATTCACAGAGCCGGTCTCGTAAAGCATGGCTACTAACGGAAAGGCAGTTCCGGCAAACCCAAGGGCAAGCCCGGTAACAAAGCCGGATAAAAGTGGAAGAACCGCAATGATAACTACAATTGGAACCCCTGATGCATGCAGATCTTCACGAGCAATAGGTAATAAATCGGACGATTTTAGCAGAGCCTGAAACAGGAGTATACCGGCAACAGTAACAGATATATTTAAGCTTTTTGTTGACAGTATCCCTTCAAGGAATTCGTTCTTGTCCTGCTTCCGTTCATCCAACCAAACAGGAACTAAGGCGAGGGCTATCCCGGCTAACATCGCTATCAGTCTGACTGCCTGGGGGTCTGTGTTGGGCATCAAACGCTCAAATATTCCTGGAAAAATAAAAATACAAGGGGTCAATACTAAAAGTGGAATAGTAGCCTTGAGCCCCTCGGAAACACCGGTAGTGGATTTTAATGGGTCTTTGACTGTCAAATAACGGCTGTAAGGTCGGATCAGGAACAGGTAGCCCACAAGAACAGAGGCTATAGTAAATGGTATCTGACCTTTAATAAATTGATTAACACGCACATCAAAAATCGCCAGTGAAAGTATTATGCCTGGATAAAGCGGCCACCAATATTCCCATGTATGCCTGAACCAGTAATTAACCGCAGCCTTCCAGGTAGGTGTCCACGGCCCGTCACCGGCTGTTTTATCCACAATAGGTGCAGAAAAGAGGGCACCGGCGGGCATAGGCACCAAACCTATAATTGCGGGAATACTTATTAACCCCCACGTTTTGCCATGCCTACCGCCAAGCCTGTAGGCAATGCTGATAATGCCCTGGGAGTTTTTAGGTTTCGACAAATAACGTCCAAACTCAAATATAAGGCTTGTTACAAAGAGCATAAGCCAAAAGGGCAGGCTGGTTACGGTTTTAAACACAGTGGACAGGGTATTATCAATGCCTGCACCTGCCCAGAGGTTCAGAATAATGCCGCCAAACGCAATAGCTACGCCAAGCGGCACTTTAAGCCGGGTAAAGGCGAGCATACTGAAAAACACGATAAGTATTTTTAATATAGCAGGGATAACCACAATTACCTTCCGGTGAAAAGCCGAATCAGTTATTTCTCGATATCAGCAATTGAATATTTACAGAATAAGGAGCGATTCTGCTCAAGTGTCAAACAGGTGACAAGTAAAAATTTTATAATATTTATAAATATTTGTTTACTTTTAAAAGCTTTTTGTTAACGATTGAGTTTATCGAGTTGCATTTGTCGCTCGTCTCGGGCTTCATCTTGTGTCATGGTTGAGGATTCGGGTATGCACTTTATATGACACAAGAGGGTTATAGTATGGATATCTATGTAGGAAACCTGTCGTATACAACCACTGACTCGGATCTTCAAGAGCTCTTTGGACAGCACGGACAAGTAGAATCTGCCCGTGTAATTACCGACAGAGTCACAGGGCGCTCAAATGGATTCGGCTTCGTAGAAATGCCGGTTCGTGATGAGGCCGAGAAGGCTATTGCGGCAACTAACGGTGTTGAGTTTATGGGACGTGCGCTGCGCGTGAACGAATCCCAGCCCAAGCCAAGAACAGGTGGCGACAGGCAGGGGGGCGGACGTAACCGCTGGTAAAATAATTTAATCTCCAACAAAAGCCCATCTTCGATATAAAATTCGAAGGTGGGCTTTTAGATTTTAAACACATTTCTATTCGTATGTTCTTTATATAATTAGAGCATTACCGATGCGTTAAGTTTAAACTTGCGGATGATTAGCCTAATGCAACCGTCAATAAAGTCAGTACGCTCAATAAGGTCAGGCTTGTTTCAGGACGGCTCAGCACAGCTTCGCCCGTCACACCACTTGTGTGCAACGGGTTATGTTATCTTATAGACTGAACGGCGAAGCTGTGCTGAGACGTGGCATGTTTATATCTTTGCCATGCCATATCACTTCAGCACCCGTGGCACTTCGCCTCAGCACCAGCCCCTCATCTGTAACCAGATGAAGGCAACCGCATGCAGAACGACAGATTGTTGGCTCTGCCAATCCGCCTGTGCTGGATCAACCGTTGTGCATGCATGTATTGTCTCCCTTCAGGAACCTTTTGGAAAGGCACTTTTTATAGTCGATGTTGTTTGTTAAACTGACGGCTACATCTTGTCGTCCTGCTGAGATTCACCAATCCGCCGGAGGAGGATGTGTACTTCGTGTCTTTGTGGTTCAATTGGAATTATCCTCCCCGCCTTCATCATCCATTACTCCAAAGAAGTGTGCAATAAGAACTGTCCATCTTGACATTTTTTTTATAACAGGGTAAAACCATCCTTTAAATCCAAATAAACCTTTTCCAAAATATCAGGGTCAAAAATGATCATAGATGTTCACACTCATATAACGCCACGAATGCCGCAAAGCCTTTTCGATGCACTTAACAGAAAAGCGTTTTCTGCAACCACATTATTAAGAACAATGGATAAAGAAGGTATCGATAAATCAGTCGTCCTACCTCTTTCAAATCCGGAAAACAGAGATATGTACATGGTGGCCGGTAGTTTGGAAACTATCCGAGAGTGTGCTAAATACCCCGATCGGCTTATTCCTTTTTACAACCTGGACCCGCGCGGGATGCTTTGCGATCCGAAAGCTGATTTGGGTGCCTTGATGAGGGTCTTCCGTGATGCCGGCTGCCAGGGTATTGGTGAAATATGTGCTAATATGCCCATAACCCACACGCTATATCAAAATCTGTTCCATCATGCCGGCGAAGAAAAGATGCCTATGCTCTTTCATTTTACCGGCAGAACCTACGGTGCATATGGCGTGCGCGATTCTGTCCATCTGCCCGGGTTGGAAAAAATGCTGAAACAATTTCCCAACTCTATCTTTATCGGGCATGGCCCTGCATTCTGGGCTGAAATGTCGTGGGATGTTGAAAGGCTGACTAGAGAAAGCTATCCGAAAACACCCATAACCAAAGAGGGTAGAATCTGGCAGCTATTGGACCAATATCCAAACCTTTATTGCGACGTTTCAGCAGGTAGCGGGTATAACGCTTTGGTAAGAACTCCGGAAAAGGGCTTTGAATTCCTAAAAAAATATAGTAAACAGATACTATTCGGGACGGATAGGTTTTCACCAGGTCTGCCACCGCCCCCGATCATAGCGTTAATATCAGACGCCTTGAAAAATAAACATATTACCAAAAAAGATTACGATAATATTACACACCTTAATTTTAATAAGATAACCAGGAGGTAACGAATGAGCAAACTAGCGATATTAGGCGGTCCGAGAAGTGTAACTCTGCCCCAGGCAGATATGTTCAATTGGCCCATTGTAAATAAAGCAATGGAAGATGGTGTGCTGGACGTGTTACGAACGGGTAATATGTCGGGCACCGATATCACGAAGAAATTTGAGCAGAAATTTGCAGATTGGCACGGAGTAAAATACGGGCTTGCACATAACACCGGAACATCGGCTATTCATAGTGCGTTTTACGGTATGGGTATTGGCAAGGGCGATGAAGTTATTTCTCCCAGTATCACATATTGGGCAACATGCCTCTGCGTACTCTCGCTCGGCGCAAGAGTAGTTTTCTGTGACGTTAACCCTGACACAATCTGTATGGACCCTGAAGACATAGAAAAACGGATTACCAAAAGGACAAAGGCGATTTGCGTCGTTCACTATATGGGCATGCCGGCGGATATGGACGCTATTATGGATATTGCAAAACGCCATAAGCTCAAAGTGTTCGAAGATGTATCACACGCACACGGTGGTCTGTATAAAGGGCAACTCGTTGGGACGTTCGGGGACGTCGCCGGATTTTCTCTGATGAGTGGCAAGTCCTTCGCAATAGGCGAGGGCGGGATCATGATCACAAACGATAGAGATATATACGAACGTGCAATCATCTTCGGTCATTACGAGCGTCATTGCAAGGTGACCAACCCTGATCTCAAGGCTGCAGCAGGTGTGCCTTGGGGCGGATACAAATATCGCATGCATCAGATGTCGTCCGTTGTAGGAATGGAACAGTTGAAGAAATATCCGGCAGAAATGCAGGAAATTGACAAGGCAATGAATTACTTCTGGGATTTACTCGAAGGAGTACCGGGTATTCGTGCACACCGACCTGCTAAAGGTACAAACAGCACGATGGGAGGCTGGTATGGCTTCCGTGGCTTGTACAGACCGGAAGAACTGGAAGGCCTCTCTGTAGAGCGGTTCGTCGATGCGGTACTTGCTGAAGGCTCATCCTGCTGTGTCGGTTGTAACAGTGCGTTACACCAGCACCCGGTATTCAACACGGTAGATGTTTATAACGAAGGCTACCCGACCAACCAGGCAGGAATCCCCGCAGAAGAAGCTCCGAGACAGGATCAGGCTGATCTTCCGGTTTCTGACATGATACAAACCAGGGTCTATGGAATTCCGTGGTTCAAGCATTTCAGAAAAGATATTATTGAAGAGCACGCCGCTGCATTCCGTAAAGTCGCCGAAAACTACAAAGACCTGTTGCCCGGTGATACAAAACCTGAAAAGACAAGTGGGCAGTGGGGACTCACCGCACGTAAAAATTAAAATTGATAAAAAGAAAATTATTTTTTCGGAAGACCCCTTGGCCGTCCACGACGGACAGGGGGTCTCTTCTTTTTAAAACTTGAAAACGGACGTTTCCGCAATTTCGGTTTATCGGCAGGTGGCACCAAAAGATCGTCGTCGGGATACGCACAGTGTAGCGGTTTACCAATGTATTCCTCTATAGCAGGTATCGAGAACGACTCTTCTTCACACGCAAAACTTATAGATGTGCCTTTCGCCCCGGCACGCCCGGTTCTACCGGTACGATGCACAAAATCTTCAGGGTCTTCCGGCAGGTTATAGTTGATTACAAACCCGACATTATCAATATGTATGCCACGCCCGGCTACATCCGTGGCTACAAGAACGTCTATCTTACCATTACGGAAGTTTTCCAAAGTTTTGGTGCGCTTCTCCTGAGAAATTGCGCCGGATAACAAGTCGCAGTTAATGCCCCACCGCTTAAGGTTATTCATCAAATCACCCGTTACATCACGCCTGTTCCCGAAAACCATTATCGGTTCTTTGGTGCGTTTAAGTAAATTATAAAGGAGTGTAAACTTTTCTTCTGCAGTTGTTATGTAAACAATCTGCTCTACAGTATCTACGGCAACTTCTTGCGGGTTAATCTCTACAACAACCGGTTGGTTTGTCCACTGTGAGGCAAGCCTGGTTATGTCCTCTGTCAGGGTTGCACTGAAAAGGAGAGTCTGGCGTTTACCCTTCGGTGGGGTGCGTCGGATAATCTGACGAACAGCCGGAATAAAGCCCATGTCTAACATCCTGTCTGCCTCGTCGATAACCAAAATTTCCAAACTATCGAGCTTAAGATCACCACGTTGAATGAAATCTAAAAGTCGACCGGGTGTGGCTATTACAATATCTACCTGTTTCTTTATCACATCTAACTGCGGACGTAGTTTTGTGCCACCTATCAAAACAACCATATTCGTTTTGTGATATTTGGATAGACACTCCGCCTCACGCTCTATCTGAGAAGCCAACTCACGGGTCGGAACAAGTATAAGAGCCCGCGGCTTACCCGCAGGCCTGTTCCTGTCAGGTGGGTTCTTTACAAAATGCGTCAAGATACCCAAAAGAAAAGCAGCCGTCTTGCCTGTTCCGGTTTGTGCCCTTCCGGTGGCATCCTTGCCCTGTAAAACATGTGGCAAAATCTCTGCTTGGATTGGCGTGCAGTAGCTGAACCCGATATCGGATATTGCATGCATTATGACATCCGGTAAACCGAGTTCGTGAAAACGGACCTGATCCGTAACTTCAGGAACCGGGAAATCCGCCGATACCGACCAGCACTTTTGTGTCGGCTCAGGCTCTTCCGGCAGTGGAGCCGGCTTGGACAATTCCTTAGGAACAGAAATAGCGGGGGTAGGTGTACCGCGTTTTCTTGCAGGTTTTTTCAGGCCGGAACCGCGCCTGCTTTTTTCTTTAATAGCAGGCACGGTTTTCGTAGTTTTCTGTTCTGACGGCTCAGAGCCCTTGCTCAATCGCCCTTTCCCGGGCTGCCAGGTTTCCTCTGTTTTCTTTGCACCCGGCAATGTAGGACGCAAACGAACCGGTTTCTTGGCAGTTTTCTGTACAGGTTTTGTAGGGAAAAGCCAACTTTTTATCTTGCCCGTAACCTTTTTAACCAAAACATCCTTCTTTCTTTGCTTATATATGGACCGATTTAAAGAATTACTGAATCCCAGCCCATAAGGTCAGCAAAGGCTATCAGCTCATCAGCTGATACATTGTAGGTTAATGCCGAATGGTGAGTTCCGCCACATTCACTGTATTCCGCCAGGAAATCGTTTAACGGCAACTCAGGCTTGAACCAGCCCCGAACCATGCCGTCCATACGGTCTTTTCCCTTAATATCAAGCATGCTTACAGGTGCAACCAGCAGCAGAAATTCGTCTTCGGGCATAGGTGCCAGATTTACTAAACAAGCAGGCCCCGCCTTAAAACAACCGGATGCAACCGCCGGCGGATCAATAGGTATATACGGAAGTGCCTTTTCAGATAACTTAGCTTTGCCGTTGACAAGTTTGTAGTTCAACTCGCCCATATGACTCAGAAATATTGTGTTGTTCTTCCAGTCCGGACAAAACATTTCTGTGAAACTTGTCTCAGGATAAACCGACAGAAGAGCGCCGGTAAGTGCAGAAGTAAGTACATCTCCTTCACCCGCATAACCTATCCCACGAGCCATCGCCTTGGATGCTTCCAAAAAGGGCAGGGTAGGCATGCCGTCGTCTCTGTTGAAATTCATAAAGTTAGCCGAAAAACCGGTCAGCCGTTCGCGCTCAATAAGATTGCGCACTGCCAAGCCGATACGTAGAGAATTACGATGAGTTTCGAGCGGAAGCCCCGATGTATCAAAAATCTTTTGGTCCTCAGCCAGTTCTTCATCAATGCGTTTGTCGTCTGGAGCCGGTAGCAACTCTCGCAATTGTGCAGTGGAGCAGTCGATCGTTTCTATACCGATAGTCTTTTTCAAAACATCGGCTGCAACGTCAAAATCGCCCATCCCCTTAAATGCCGGGCCTATCCTGCCTATACGCGCATTTTGCATCGCAGTTGCAACTGACGCTGAACGAACGTGTGCAAGCACGCGGTTCAATACGTCGGACTCTTCCCAGTGTCCTGCTTCAATCACAAACGGCTTGTTCATACGGATAAGTAGATTGCACATATCCTGAACACCGTGTATCCCGTGATTGTACATTAACTCGCCGGGCTTTTGCCATTGGTCAAATGAGTAAGTGGGGGTCGTGTCCAGTACAATGACCGGCAGATCGGATGAGGCAAGTGCTTCCGCTGATTCTAACGAGGGCGAATACGCCAGATGCAAAGTAACTATTGCATCTACTCCTGCCTTCTCAAAGTTTGAGACGGCTACCTTGAATTCAGAGGCTATTCTGCAAATAGGAGTGGTTACAACAGATAACCCACGCTTTTCCAGTTCATTTGCTATAAGTGCATAAAAGGACTCATTACGTTTCTGTGACGTTTCAGACGAAACTCTGTCGTCATACAGTTTTAAATAAAGAGGTAACAAACCGATTTTCATAATCTACTTGCCTTTCTAAAGGATTCAAACCAGATCAACAACTTTGTCTTCTTTTTGGGATACCAGCGCTGCTGTAAATATCTTATGTGACTGTAACGCTTCTTCCGGCGTCGCACAGCCGAACGATAGCGGTGTATCGTTACCAACGGAAATCTGCTCGCAAAACGAAGCCCACATTTGAAGAATCGCGTCCGGGAACCCAAATTCAAAAATTCCGCCGGTAATCGTCTTGTATCGGGACTCATAACCCACGTCCATCTGTTGCCACGCCTGAGGTTTGCTTCTGTCATACTCAAGAACGGAAAGAGTTTTAGGATGACGTGTAGAAAAAGATGCCGAAAAATCAGTTCCCTTAACGGTCAAATACCAGGTGTTCATTTCACCGGGTGCTATCCGGAACATTTTTGCGATCATCGGAAAAGATTCTCCTTCATTTTCGACTTCGCAAAATAATGTGGCGTTGTCCCATGTCTCGCAGGGGACAGTTGCACCATCACGGTTCTTTCGGACAGGAACTAGGTTCGATAGGATCGCTCTAACATTTTTCGGCATCCACCCCACACGCAAGGGCATGTGGAAAACATGCATACCAAGGTCGCCCATACAGCCATATTCCCCGTTTGTTGCGAGAACACGCTTCCAGTTTATCGGCTTCTCAGGGTCCATATCAGACGAGTGAAGAAACCCACACTCTACTTCAACAATTTTACCGAACTTCTTGTCCTTGATAAATTCAAATATCTTTTGAGCAGCCGGAAAGAATGTTATCTGCGAAGAACACCGGACAACCTGATCCGGGTGCAAACGCACAGCCGCTAATATCGATTCACAGGCTTCTAAATCTATGCCGAACGGTTTCTCTCCCAATAAATGCTTGCCCGAATCTATTATATCGACATACATCTGCTCGTGTAAATTATGAGGGACAGCACAGTAAATGGCGTCAATTTCAGGATTAGCGAGCAATTCCCTATAGTCACCCGTGGTCTGTGTTACCGAATCAAAATTTGATGTGAACCAATCAAATAAAGATGCGTTACTGTCACATACCCCTACAATTTTAGGGCGTGCCCCTTTAAAATCTACAAGATGACACCAACGGGCTGCTGCAGAAGCAAACTCTCTGCCCATAAGCCCGGCACCTATAACACCGAATTTAATTGTTTTACAATTCATATTAGCCTCTCTGATTACAGGTTGTGCTTCCTTATGGTTTCTTGTTTCAGGTTCCGTAACCGGGAAGCTAAACTGATCTTTGCTATTTTTGAAATCTTATCCACAAAAAGAACGCCGTTCAAATGGTCCAGCTC
>LSQX01402946.1_pt1 | contig 10040 bp, 10 predicted proteins | sample 654561 | NCBI WGS metagenome assembly LSQX01 (sample SAMN04489861, study PRJNA283612) | anaerobic digester metagenome | isolation source: 4 biogas reactors fed with cattle manure at either 37C or 55C with and... | place: Denmark: Kongens Lyngby | collected 2014 | reverse complement strand
AGGTGAAACAGAGTAAATTAGCAAAATGAAACTTCAGAAATTATCCCATTAAATTAGTATAACTGGCACCTGTAAAATGAAAAATTAATCATACCTTATAATATAAAAAGATTTATCAAAATATGAGGGGAAAGGAAGTGTTAGGAGTAATAACATTTTGAAAAAATAAATGGATTTATACTAGTTTAATTTGAAAGATAAAACCATAGTCAGCATGAATCACTAAGTCTTTTAGTGATTTTTTATTACAGAAAAAGAAGGACTTCAGAATCTGCTAGCGAAATATATAAATATATAACAAATAATGTAAAAAAGATAAGAGGATGATTTTTTATGAGGTCGAAAAATAGATTATTTCGAATTCTCAAAATGATATGCCTCCTGAATTCAAAGCATAAAAAGTGGCGGGCAAAGGAACTGGCGGAATATTTCCAGGTAAGTCCGAAGACAATATACCGGGATCTGCAGATCATGGAAGAGATGGAGATACCCCTTTTTGATAACCCTGAAGATCATACCTATTCTATCCTTGATGATTTTTACTTCAAACCACCTGATATATCGAGGGAAGAGGCCCTGGCCCTTCTCCTTGCAGGACAGGCCTTTCAGGAAGAGTTTTTCCCCTATAAAGAAGCTTTGCATATAGCTATTACAAAGATATTGAATTCCCTCCCTTCTTCAATTCAAAAAGTAGTGACTGACCTTGGAGAACAGATATCCTATCAGTACGGCCCCTTTGTGAACCTCAGTGATTTCAGAGATATTATTCAGGAAATAGAAAGTTGTATAGAAAACAGAAGATCGATAATCATTGACTATTATTCATTAAACAGTAACAGATTAAGCAGGCGGAAGATAGACCCTTATCTATTTCAGTATTATGGCGGTGCCTGTTATATAATAGCTTATTGCCACAACAGGAAAGAAATAAGGCAATTCCGGGTTGACCGGATTAAGGATATAGAAACTACTGGAGAGAGATTCTCCAGAGATGAGAGTTTTGATATAGATGAGTATATGGCTTCCTGCTGGGGTGTAGAGAGGGGAGATAAGGCAAGAAGGCTGGTCTTGATATTCAGTGGAAAGGCTGCAAGACTGGTCAGAGAAAAGGAATGGCACAAATCACAGAGGATTTATGATCTGCCTGGTGACAGGATCCGGTTTGAGATAACCAGCAGCAGCATGCAGGAATTGAAGCACTGGATCCTCAGCTTTGGAGCAGGTGTAGAGATTCTGGAACCAGAGGAATTGAGGGAAGAGGTAATGGAGGAGATAGAGAAAATGAAAGAAATTTATAGAAAAACATGAGTTCGGGACATAATGTGGTAAAAGCTGTATGGTATGATGTAGATAAAAGAGAAAAAGGAGGTGTTCTGGACAGATATTATATATTTTTAAGATTTTGAAAGGAGGGGCAGAGGTTGTTAGCAGCTATTCAAGAGATTGGTAAATATACAATAGAGCGGGATAATATTGATAAACTTGATATAGTATTGGATCCAATTGATAGAAAAAATTACCCAAAGGTACTGGCGATAGACCTTGAAAAAACAGGCGAGATATTCAACTATGTAGATATTATAGAAGAAGAATATGATGAAAACAGAGAAAGAGGCTATTTGCACAGGACAGGTTCAGCAAGTGGAGCTAATTTTACACCTACTTCTAAAATAAGTCAGAATAGTGTTGATAAGGTAAAGGGTATGGTAGAGCGAAGAATATTAGGTTGGTTTAAGATACTGGATGAAAAGGACCTTCCTGTAACTGAAGAAGACAGGATATTTCTGGAGAACATGAGAAAAACATTGGAGGAAAATGATGAAAGAATTAAAGAAACGGTAGCAGAAAAATGGAGTAGATTAGGTTCGAAAGAACGTGCAGTAATTACAATAAAGATAAAGGATTATGGTACTTACCGGTATTTGGGGGATTATAAGGTATTCAATGATTTGTTGTTTTATCAGCTGGAATCTAAATCTTCCAGGATTGTATCGGAAGATAAGGTTTGCTCAATCTGCGGGGAAAAGAGATCTGTCGTAATGGGGAATGTAAGCCCATATGCGTTTTATAATATAGATAAAATAGGCTATATAATAGGAGGTTTTGATGAAAAAAAATCCTGGAGAAATTTCCCCATTTGTTCTGAGTGTAATCTGGTAATGGAACAGGGCAGAAAATATATTGAAAAACATTTACGGTTCAGTTTTTCCGGAATAGAGTATTTTCTTATACCTAAATTCCTTTTAGGAACCCCATCTGATTACGGATATATATTCGAAATCTGGGAAGAGGGTTCAAAAAAGATATCATTGAAAAAAGAAACGGTTAAGAGTGTTACAGGAGATGAAAATGATATATTATATGAACTTCAGGATATCAGAGATATAATTGCTCTGGACTTTCTATTTTTAAGGAAAGAGCAATCTGCAGAAAGGATTTTGCTTCATATACAGGATGTTTTTCCTTCCAGGATACGTACAATATTTAAAGCCAAAGACTATGTGGATAATCTTGTAAAGTCTAATTTTACTTTTGGGACAGTAAGGAAATTTTTCTTTAAATCAGATGCAAAAAAAGCAACTACTGATCTTGATAAATATTTCCTGGATGTTCTGGACCGGATATTTAAAGCACGTTCCATATCGCCAGAGTTTATGTACAGGCACATAATGAACAAAATAAGAAATGATTTACAGAATCAGAATAATTATTATTTTGCAATACTTGATGGCCTTATGACCATATTGTTTCTGGATGATTTGAGACTAATTAAAATGGAAGGAGGAGATGTTTTGGACGAGCGGATGTTTGACGGGATGTTTAATAAGTATGGAAACACTTTCAGGACTTCAGCAAAGAAGGGATTATTCCTTCTGGGTTCACTTACAGAACTCTTACTCAGGACTCAAAAGAAGGACAGGGATACAGATAATCCGCCATTTTTAAAAAATCTGAAGAGTTTTAGATTGAGCGAGAAGGATTTCAGAGGTTTATTGCCTAAGGTGCAAAACAAATTAGAGGAGTACAATTCCTTCAATATGAGGGAGAGGATAATTGCCCAGGAAGCATCTTGCTACATATTACAGGCTGGCGAAAAATGGAATATGACTGTGGATGAGATGAATTTTTATTTCTGTGCTGGAATGAATCTTACCAATGAGGTTACTGACATTATTTTTAGTGAATATGAAAAGAAAAAAGAAAAAATGGAGGGTGATAATAAATGACAGTCATCAAAAATCGTTCAGAATTGTTATTTCTGTATGATGTCACTGATTCAAATCCAAATGGGGATCCAATCGATGAGAATAAACCGCGTATTGATGAAGAAACAGGGAACAATTTTGTAACAGATGTCAGGCTCAAGAGGACTATTCGTGATTATCTCCATGATTACAGGGGGGAGGAAATATTTATTCTGGAGTTACGTGATGAAGATGGAACCCTTAAAGACAAAGAGGCCAGATTGGATGCCTTTAAAGATAACAGTGAGCTTCTGAAGAAGTGTGTAGATGTAAGACTGTTTGGTGCAACAACGGCAGTGAAAAATAGAATTATGACACTGACTGGACCTGTACAATTTAAATACGGCCGTTCACTGCACAGGGTTAATATGACTTATGTAAAGGGCACTACAGTAATGCCATCAAAGGAATCAAAAAAACAGGGTACTTTTACGGAAAGATATGTCCTTCCTTATTCATTGATTGCTTTTTATGGCATAATAAATGAAAATGCAGCAATTAACCAGGGAATAGACCTGACTGAAGAAGATATACAATTATTACTTGATGGTATGTGGAATGGGACCAAAAACCTTATTTCAAATTCAAAGACAGGCCAGATGCCCAGATTGCTATTAAGAGTAATATATAGAGAGAAAAATTATCATCTGGGAGAACTGGACAAGCGTGTCAGGTTTATAAGTGAGAAGCAGGATGAAGAAATAAGGGATATAGAAGATGGAAAACTGGAAGTAACAGGCCTGGTCAATGCCTTAAAGGATAATAGAGAAAAGATACTGGGTATTGAATACAAACTGGATGACAGGCTGCAAATAGTCCATGATGGTGAAAAGGCCTGTCTTAAGGAGTTGTTGTCAGAATTTGGTCTGGTTGAAATTAATTTTTAAGGGGAATGGATATGGAAGTCCTGGTATTTGATATTTTTGGAGACTTAGGACATTTTAAGAAATATTATACTACTTCATCTCCATTGAGTTTTTCATTTCCACCACCACCCACTATTGCAGGAATGTTAAGTGCTATTGCCGGCATTGACAGGGAAGAATACCTGGAAGTGTTTTCTCCAGAAAATTATAAAATAGCTATTAGAATAAAGAACCCCATACAGAAGTGGAGGGCTGGCCTGAATATCATCAATACTAAGGGGAATAACTGGGTTCCCATTAAGAAAGCAAATCATGGGCCACGAAGCCCTATAAAAGTAGAGTTTATTAAAAAACCCTATTACAGAGTATACTTTCATCATAAAGACAGGAATCTATTCAGCAGAGTTGTAGAATTTGTTAAAGATCATAAGAGCTATTATACTTTGTCTCTGGGTTTAAGTGAACTACTGGCTGATTTCTCTTTTGTAGACTTGATGTATTTTGAAGAGAGGAAAAAAGAAGATGTCGAAGTACTCAGCGTTGTACCATTATATCATGTGGAAGATATACATATAAACTCAAGCGGGGACAGGAAATACTTTAAAGAAAAGATGCCAATTATAATGGATAAGGATCGGATTGTTCATAGATATGAGGATGTGCTATTCGAGATAGATGGAAAGCCTGTAAGGCTAAACGCCAAACGTTATTGGGAAGGTGAAAATAGTGAATGTATCATGTTCTTCTGAACTATTTTCTCACCCTGGTAAGTTGCTTGCTGACCACCTTACCAGGGTGGCCAGGATAGCCTCATCTGAACTTTTAAAAAAACCTGTTGATAAGATATGTAACTATTCCATTGAAAATCTTGCTATTTTCCTTGAGTTTTGCGGTTTCTGTCATGATCTCGGCAAGTCAACAACTTTCTTTCAGAGATATCTTTTTGCTCCAGAAGAGGAAAAAGCTCATTTGAAATCAATGCCAGAAACTCATCATGGACTATTATCTGCCATCATCACATACTACTGTGTTGTCCAGTATTTTGATGATGACTTTCTGGCATATTATTCTTTTCTTGTTGTAAAACGTCATCATGGCAATTTTAGAAACATTCTGGATGAGTCAAGGATATCTGATAAGGAGATAGAGGTGCTGAAAAAACAGGTAGATAGTATAGACGCCTGTGTATTTGATAATATGATAAATTCATTACATAATCGTGGATTTAAAGGGAAATTAAGTGCAAAAATTCTAACAGACTGGATATATTCTTTTCCGGATGTTATGAGAGAGCACAGGCGTAATCTACGCAGACTCGGCAAGAGAGAGGATATAATACCATATATTTTACTCAATTTTCTCTTTTCTATTTTAATCGATGCAGACAAATGTGAAGCTATATTCAGCAGGGGTATAGAACGTCCAGAAGTAGGTATGGATATTTCAATAGTAGATGCATATAAGTCAACTTTTTTACCAAGTAAGAAAAAAATAAATATTTTAAGGGAAAATGCATATAAAGAGATAATGAGTACGGAAATAAATCCTGATAAGCGGATATATTCCATTAATTTACCAACCGGGCTTGGAAAAACACTTTCGTCACTGGCTTTTGCCTTAAAGCTGAGAGAAAAGGTGGCAGAGGACTATAATTATGTCCCCAGAATTATATATTCATTACCTTTCTTAAGTATTATTGAACAAAATGCCAAAGAATATGAGAAGGTCTTAAATGCGGGAAACTTGCCGGCCAGGACAAATATACTCTTAAAACACCATCATCTGACAGACATTATATATGATGATGGAGAGAGTGAATTTGATACAGATCAGGCCAGATTTTTAATTGAAGGCTGGAATGGTGAGATAATAGTAACAACCTTTGTACAGTTTTTTTATACCCTCATGTCCAACAGGAATAGTACACTGAGAAAATTTCATAAAATAGCAGGGAGTATCATCCTGCTTGATGAGATACAATCAATTCCCACTAAATACTGGGAATTGATGAAAGAATTATTCAATATATTCACAGATGTTTTTAGATGTTATATTATTTTTATTACTGCTACTGATCCATATATAATTGAGAAGGAGCACTGTATTTCACTGGCTGATGCAAAAAAATACTTTAAAAACGAGGTTTTAGACCGTGTAGTATTAAAGCCTGTTCTGGAAAGGGATATGGATTTAGAGGAATTTATCAATTTTATTAATTTTGAAGAAGACAAAAGCTATTTGTTTGTATTCAATACAATCAGTTGTGCCAGGAAGTTTTATGAATTGCTGAAAAAACAGGTAGATAGTATAGAGATTGCCTTTCTTTCTACACATGTTATTCCCAAAGAGCGTTTGCAAAGAATTGAAGATATGAAGAAAAAAAGATATCGTTTTGCAGTAACCACACAGCTCATAGAAGCGGGTGTAGATATAGACTATGATGTTGTATATAGAGACTTCGCCCCTCTTGATTCAATAAATCAAACTGCGGGAAGGTGTAACAGGGAAGGAGAAAAGAGGGGTGAAGTATATATAGTTTCACTCCGGGATGAAAACCGCAGGTATGCAGAATATGTATATGATTCGGTATTGCTGGATATTACCAGGAGTTTGTTTACGAGAAGAAAAAATATAGCTGAGGGGGAATTTGTAGATCTCCTTGAAGAGTATTATATGCAGGTCAAAAACAGAAAATCTTTTGATGAGTCAAGAAAGCTACTGGATGCAGTTTACAGGCTGAAATATACCAGTATAGATGGTACTCCCTGTATTGCTGATTTTAAGCTGATAGATGATGATCTGCCAAGAATTGATGTCTTTGTAGAAACTGATGAAGATGGGGAAAAACTATGGCAGATGTATGAAGAACTGGCAGAGATAAAAGATCCGCTCAAAAGAAGAATAATGTTTGATAGCTTCAGGGCTGATTTTTATCAGTATATAATATCAATACCGGCTACTACTAAAAATTTACCAGTTATATATGAAGGCCTGGGGTATATAAATAGAGCTGGTAAAAGTGATTATTATGATTCAATTACAGGTTATATATGTGAGGGCAAGGTATTAATCTGGTAAATAAAAGGGAGGATAATATTTATGCGATTAGAACTGGAATTGGGTTTTGATGGGAGTATGGTTTTACCAATACATTATAATAATATTGTTCAGGGTTTTATATACAGAAATATAGAGGGTGATATATTCAGAAGCTTTTTGCATGATGAAGGGTTTAAATATGAAAAAAGGAATTTCAAACTCTTTACCTTTTCCAGGCTGCTTGGAAAATTCCAGATGGATATAGAAGAAGAAACAATAACATTTACCCCGCCTGTGAAGCTAGTGGTTTCCTCTATCGTTGATGAGTTCATAGAGAATTTTGCAAATTCAATAATCAAAACCGATAACCTGTTTTTAGGCAGGACTCCGGTCTATGTAAATAAGATATCCGCATATGAATATAAGAATGATTGCAACAGCGGCCTTATAACCATGTTGTCCCCTATAGTAACATATTCTACTGTAACCATCATGGAAAAAAAGAAAACCATATACCACAGTCCTACAACAGAGGTATTCAGTAAACTTATATATGAGAACCTGAAGAAAAAGTATGAAATAATCTATAATGATCAACCTGATAGCAAGTTTTTCATAGAGCCTTTAAATAATGAGGATATAAAGATGAATATTATAAAATACCATGGAATAATTATAAAGGGCTGGATGGGTAAATACAGGGTAGGAGGTCAGCCTGAACTTATCAGAATTGCGTATGAGACAGGCCTGGGCAGTAAAAATTCACAGGGTTTTGGTTGTTTTGCACTTCTTCCTGAAAAGAGGAGGGTATAATGTCACAATTAGTCACAGGAACACTTGTCCAGAGTTATACAATATGTAGCCGCCAGACATGGTTAATGGCTCATCAGATAATACCTGATCAGGATCATTCCTATCTTGAAATCGGAAGACTTATAGATGAAAAAAGCTATGATTGGGCGAGAAAAAAGGTTCATCTTGAAAATGTAGTCCTGGATCTCGTCAGGTCAGAAGAAGGAGATCTGGTGGTAGGAGAGATAAAAAAGAGTTCGAGAGGTCTGGAGAGTGCCAGGCTGCAACTTGCTTTTTATCTATATAAATTACGAAAATACGGAATAAATGCTAAAGGAAGGCTGCTATTTCCTGAAGAACGGAGGAGAATAGATATAGAACTCGATGATAAGATGATAAAAGAAGTAGAGGATACTGTAAATGAAATAGTAAATATTATAACAAAGCCTTATCCTCACTCTTTTAAAAAAATAGGTTTTTGTAAACATTGTGCATATAAGGAGTTTTGTATGTCATGAAAAAGACAATATATTTGTTTTCAGATGGTGAATTGAAGAGAAAAGACAATACCATTTTTTTCGAGAGTGAAAAAGGACGGAAATATATACCGGTTGAGAATACTGATGAAATTTATGTATTTGGAGAAGTAGATGTAAATAAGAGATTTTTAGAGTTTATAACTCAATCCATGATAATAATTCACTTTTTCAACTATTACGGTTATTATATAGGTTCATATTATCCAAGAGAGCACATGAATTCAGGCTATATGATACTCAAACAGGCTGAACATTATATAGATCCCGGGAAAAGAATAAGTATTGCCAGAAAGTTTGTTAAGGGTGCTTCTCAAAATATGTTACAGGTTATACGATACTATAGAAATCGGGGAAAAGAATTGACTGAGACAGAGGATGCAATCCTTGAACTGGCTAATAATATACAGGGGTGTAATACAATTGAAGAATTGATGGCTATTGAAGGAAATATAAGAGAATATTATTATGGTGCATTTGATATTATAATTGACAATCCTGACTTTGTATTTGAGAAGCGGAGTAAACGTCCTCCAAAGAACTATCTAAATACGCTTATAAGCTTTGGTAATTCCATGATGTATACTGTTGCTTTGAGTGAGATTTATAAAACTCATCTGGATCCCAGGATAGGATTTTTACATGCCACCAATTTCAGGAGATTTACACTGAACCTGGATGTGGCTGAAATATTTAAGCCTATCATAGTAGACAGGTTAATTTTCACTCTGGTAAAAAAGAACATGATTACAGAAGGGGATTTTGAGAAAACTACAAAGGGTATTCTCCTGACAGAAAAGGGAAGGATGGTATTCCTTCAACAATTTGAAGATAAACTCAAGACAACCATAAAGTATAAAGAATTGGGGCGGAATGTTTCTTACAGAAGACTTGTCAGATTGGAATTGTATAAATTGGAAAAACATCTAATAGGGGAATCTGAATATATCCCTTATAGTACCGGTTGGTGATAATATGTATATAATTCTGGTATATGATGTAGGCGAGAAAAGGGTTGCAAAGGCTCTTAAGACCTGTAGAAAATATTTAACCTGGGTACAAAACTCTGTTTTTGAAGGAGAAATAACGGATGCTAAGTATAAGAAACTAAAATATGATTTTGAAAAAATAATGAATAAGGAGGAAGATTCAGTACTTATATATATATTGAGAACAACAAAATATTACAAAAGGGAGTGCATTGGAAAAGAAAAAAACCCCATGGATATATTTATTTAATTTTCGTCGATCTCCAGTAGTGCAAAAAACCCTGGAGACCGACGAAATATTTTTTTCTGATAAAAGTCAATAGTGAAAAGGAATTGTTGAATATTGTGGATTTATATAAATGGCAAAATAACCATTGACAGAAAAAGGAGAATGTAGTAGAATCAATGTAAGCAATGGGTTATTAGCCTACCTATAAGGAATTGAAACGCTGGGTAGCCTTTATAGTTTGCATATCCAGCAACGTTATTAGCCTACCTATAAGGAATTGAAACCTTTTCTTCCGCCGCCGCTCCCATGCTTTCCATATATCGCATAAGGTATTTTTCTACAAT
>LSQX01250224.1_pt1 | contig 10040 bp, 11 predicted proteins | sample 654561 | NCBI WGS metagenome assembly LSQX01 (sample SAMN04489861, study PRJNA283612) | anaerobic digester metagenome | isolation source: 4 biogas reactors fed with cattle manure at either 37C or 55C with and... | place: Denmark: Kongens Lyngby | collected 2014 | reverse complement strand
TTGTAGCAGGTTTTATTACAGGTGTGGCCATAGCTGTTGTGGCTGAATCCTATGAAACTGGATGGGTGGTGACACAATGTTGGGACTAAGCTTTACGACACAGAGAAAACTGGCTCAACTGGGAGATGTACCAAAGCAAAGAATCAAGCTAGAAGGTTAGGCTAAAGCACATTTAGTGGAATATCCTGGCCCTACAAGTGCCTTCCATATGGAACTGCAAGAATTTCTTACAATGCGATTCTTGTGGCCCAGCGGAAGTGTGCTCTACGAAGGTGGCTTTGAAGGTGGTCAACCCCAAGGTCAAGGTAAGGTTTTTCTAGAAGATGGGACGCTCTGGTATGAAGGAGAGTTCTGGGGTGGCACCATGAGTGGCCAAGGTACTCTTTACCGAGACGATGGAAGTATCTTGTACCAAGGAGAATTTTCAGAAGGCTTGATCTCTGATGGTCAAGAGTACTACCCCGATGGAGCTGTGAAGTATCAAGGTAAGTTCGCTGATGGAGCTTATAGCGGCAGGGGTAAGCTCTATTACCCCGATAGCCAGCTTCATTATGAAGGAGTTTTTTACGAAGGGCTCTTTTCAGAAGGAGGCAGGCTCTTTACACCGGATGGAAAGCTGCTCTATCAAGGGTATTTTCATAAAGGTCTATATCACGATGAAGGAATTCTCTTTGCCCCAAATGGTGAGGTACTTCATGCCGGGGAATTTAATCATGGTGAGCCGGTAGTTGACTAAACCACGTATACGCCACTTAAACGCCGCCGGTGGCGCAGACTGTAGTTTTGGATAGCCAGAGCTTTAAAACGGCTAAAAATGGAGAATACGAGTTATTTGAATATATTCTGGGAGGGTAGTATGGATTATGTAGCAGAGTTCGAGCGGTATTTGAGAGAGGATGGAAAGAACTCTTCCACTATCCTCTCCTATTCCGGTGACATTGCAGGTTTCTTAGAATATTTGACCACCAAGGGCACTACATTTGATGGCAAGCTCGCCAGGTTCTTCATTACCAGCTATAAACAGCACCTAGAAGCCCTAGACTACAAGGTTAACACCATCAACAAGAAGATCAACAGCCTAGTCTGTTTCAATCAGTTCCTAATTCAGCAGGGCCAGATGAATAGCATGGTCGTGGATCTTAAGAAGGACAAAACACGCATAGCCTATGGGTCAGAACAAGAAGTGGAGGTCTACACCGAAAATGAGGTGGAACGCCTCCTCTTTTACATTCAAGACCAAGAGAAAGTCAGTCTAAGGGACAAGCTGATCGTACTTCTCTTGCTCTACACCGGAATTCGGGTGAGTGAATTAGTATCCATTAGGCTCAAAGATCTAGATTTCCTAACCATGCAGCTTCATGTGGTAGGCAAAGGAGGCAAGATTCGCGAAGTTCCCTTGCGGTCAGAGGTGGTCGAGGCGGCCAAGGAATATATGGCCACAGAACGCAAAGAGCACAAGTTCTCGGACAGCGAGTACCTCCTACTTACACAAAGAGCAGGAAAAATGGACCGGGATACGGTCAATAAGCTCCTTAACAAACATGGAGCGTACTTGGGAATCATCATGAGGCCGCACAAGTTTAGGCACACATTCTGCACCAGACTCCTTAACGTAGGAGTTCCGCTTACCACGGTGTCCAAATTAGCCGGCCATTCTAGCATACAGACCACAGTCGCTTTTTACATCAACACCAGCAGGCAAGACAAGCAAGATGCCGTTGATTTGCTTTAAATAACTAAATCGTTTGAGAAAGGACGTGTAAAATGCTTACTTATGCCAATGGACTAAACCAGATTGCCAAGCAAGCAGGCTGGCTAGAAATGAACGGTAATATTAGGGGGTCGGATAGGCTCAGAATCATGTTAGAGGAACACAATTGCTGCTCTGAATGTGGGGCTACCCAAGTGTTTAATCCTGCCTATTACCACCACTCAGGATTTTGGCGATGTCCTGTCTGTGATGGTCCTCAAGGTGGAGCATACCAGTGCTTATAATTCGAACGCTTGATGACCTACGGTTGATAAAGCAAAAAGATTCGCTACCCAAGTGGTACTTGGGTCACCTGCGTGAGTTCTTCTTGCTACTCTTCACAGCTTACAATCAAAAGACACATTTGGAGGAATTTACGCTGGAGGGGTTTGCAGAGCTTGTGGTCTTAGAACCGCAGGACAGTCTACATGCTCTATATCTCCCTATGATTCCAGGTAACCCGAAACTGATAGAGATGTGGCCGGAGTATGTGGGTAAATTGACCGTAGAAGATCATGAAGTCTACCGGATCATGCTCATGCCTGACAACGAACGGATGATTTTCATCTTTAGCGTGCCGGGACAAGGTACGAGCGAAGATGAAGAATGGCTGGCCGAGCAATACGCCTGGTCAGAAGTTACAAATAGTAGTAAGGAGCCTGGATTTCATTAGGATTCCAAGTGTTTTTCATTTTAAGCCAAAGGAGAGCAACTATGAGAGTGATCAAGAACCAAGATGATGTTCGTTTAATGGCACAGGCTGAGGCTATTGGCCCTGAACTTGCCAAGCATCTGACCAAATTCTTTGATGAACTACAAGCTGATCTAGAGGACATGTCACCAAATACCTACCATCTAGAAGATACCGGCCACGTGGTACTTCTTGAGGCTGGCGATAATGTGCGGGATCTAAGAGAAATGGGGCTCAATCATCAGGAACAAGGGATCTTGGGTTGTATCCCCGAGTGGTTTGAGACCATTACACTAGATGGGATGGAGTACTACCGCTTTTTAGTACTTTACAACGATAGCTTCGGGGTCATTTTTTACAGTGATGTTGGCGCATTTGATGCAGAGGTTGAGAAATGGATGCAGTCTAAGCTAGAAGAATACAAGGAGTTCTAAAGAGACTCAAAAGAATTTCATTACCCTAAAAGATGCGTGGCCCTAACCCCTCCACCACAGGAGATTAGGGCCTTTTCTATGGAGAGAAAGGAGCACCGGAATGACAACAAGTTTGGCGAAGAACATACCAGCAAAAAGAGTGAACGTTGTTAGTGTTAAGCTCGTGCGAGAATCAAGTGTACTGTATGAGCCCCGCTATATTAATACCCCGCAGGATGCTGTTCACTTAGTGGAGGACTTTCTAGCCTACTCTGATCGGGAGAAGGTGGTGGCTATATGTTTGGATGTCAAGAACCAGCCAACGGCCATCTCTACGATCAGCATGGGGACACTTCATTCTAGCTTAGTTCACCCGAGGGAAGTGTTTAAGGCGGCCATTCTGTCAAATGCGGCGGGATTCATTCTAGCCCACAATCACCCCAGCGGAGAGCTAACCCCTAGTAGTGACGACATTTCAGTTACCGAAAGGATCAAGAAGGCAGGGGAACTCCTAGGGATTGACCTTCTCGATCACATTATTGTTGGTGATGGGCAGCGGTACACCAGCTTTCGGGAACAGGGCATGATGTAGGAAGGAGAATGACGATGTTTGGTAGTAATCGCTACATTACAAGGGGCATTAACCAGGAACTACCCATGGAGTTAGCCATCTTTTTGTGGACTAGGATTGATGCCTTGAAGGTTGAATCTGATGGGGTAATGGATTACCTGCAAGTATTCGAGCTAAAGAGGCTAGAGAATCCTGACATTCAGGAGAACCAGTTAATCATCCACCGAACTGAAGAGCCTCTTTATGTTAGAACGTATGCACTTTCTGTGGAGAAGCCAATCAGTGACAAGGTGTATGTGATTGATTCGGAAGAGTACTGCACCATGTTGTTGGCTTCGGAGTACTAGGTTTTGGAAAGGAAGGCAAGGGGTAAACCTTGAGCCTTTCTTTTTTTGGCACTAGACTGTTTTACAGGCTTCAGGCAGGGTTTTGGTTCGTTCTGTCCAATTAATTACATAAAGTGATTAAAGCTAATTACAACGGAGGGATCGGCATATGGAAATCGAGAAGATGTCCCTGCATAGCATGGATCTGGTGGACCAAAATCGGGAGAAACTGAAGCAGCTATTCCCTTCTGTCTTTATGGAAACTGTCAACGACAAGGGAAAACCCATAGAAACGATAGATTTTGAGAAGCTAAAGGCGGAGCTAGGCACTTTCAGTGATCTCTTTGATAACCGGCGAGAGCGCTATGGTCTTGATTGGCCGGGTAAAAAGGATGCTCTCAAGCTCATTCAGAAGCCTTCTGTTGCCACATTAAAACCATATCGCGATGAGAATGAGTCGGTCAATTTTGATGAAACAGAGAATCTGTTCATCGAGGGTGACAATCTTGAGGTTTTAAAACTCCTACAGAAAGCCTATTATGGCAAAATTAAGATGATCTATATTGATCCACCTTATAACACAGGTAAAGAATTCATTTACCCCGACAATTACTCCGAGTCATTGGATACGTACTTGGCTTACGCCGGATTAGCTGATGATCAAGGTAGAAAGTTCGCCACAAATACGCAGAACGAGGGCCGCTATCACACTAAGTGGTTGAACATGATGTACCCTAGGCTTTATCTGGCGAAAAACCTACTTCGGGATGACGGAGTCATCTTCATCTCCATCGATGACAATGAAGTCACTAATTTGAGAAAACTTTGTGACGAGCTTTTTGGGGAGGAGAATTTCACAGCGTCATTCCCTTGGCGCAAACGGACAGCTAAGAGTGATGTTCCTTTTGGTGTTTCACAAGATTTCGAATGGATAGTTGTGTATGCCAAATCTGAGTTTAAAGCTGGTTTCTTTGTGGAGAGGAAATATCAATATACTGATGATTTTGACTGCGGGTGGCGTCTCGCTGATTTGACAAATCAAAGAACCGCACAGGAGCGGCCTAATTCCTTTTTCACGATGATAAATCCAAAAGATGGTGCTGAGTACCCCGCTAATCCGAATAGAGTATGGGCTGTAACAAAAGACACATTCCAAGACTATTACGATAGAGGTAAGATAGTGTTCCCAGGGGATTACGATTTTTTACGGATCTCGACCCCTGCATTCAGGGTGTTTGAAAGCGAGGATATAGAGAAAAATATCCAAAAATATGGAATGAAAGAAGCCCAGCGGGCAGTTTCAACACTTTTACCGAAAGAAGTGGGTATGACAGAAGACGGGACGGCAGAAATCACAGCCTTATTTGATAGGAAAATATTTCCGTTTACAAAGCCTTCAATGCTGATAAAATATCTGATTAGCATTATTCCGGATGACAATTTCATTGTTCTCGATTTCTTTGCTGGCTCTGCCACCACTGCCCATGCCGTTTTGGATCTTAACAAAGAAGATGGTGGAAATCGCAAGTTCATCATGGTTCAATTGCCAGAGCCTTGTGAAGAAAATACAGAGGCCTATCAGGCAGGTTACAAAACCATCGCTGATATCGGTAAAGAACGCATTCGGCGTGTGACTCGGCAAATTGAGCAGGAACAAAACGAGGCAAAACAGAAGGCTGATGGTGCTCTACCCGGCCTTGGTGAGGAAGTTAAAGAACTTGATCTAGGCTTCAAGGTATTCAAACTAGATAAGTCTAACTTTAAAATTTGGGATGGCTCGGATCCAAATGCCTCGGAAGAGGAACTTGTCAAACAGCTTCAACTACACATTAACCACATTGATCCCAATTCTAGTCAGGAAGACATTTTTTATGAGCTACTTTTGAAGGCTGGATATATGCCATCCGAGAAAGTTATCCAAAGGACAATGGCGGGTAAGACCATCTATTCCATTGACGATGGCTCTTTACTCATTTGTCTTGAAGATGAAATCACGAAAGAGCTAATCGGCGAACTAGCTAAGGCGGGGCCGAAACAGGTAATCTGTCTAGACCAGAGTTTTAAGGGTAATGATCAGCTGAAAGCGAACGCCATGCACACTTTTGCTGCCCAGAACGAAGGGAAAGATAAAGGGGAGCAAATTGTCTTTAGAACAGTGTAGGGGGGGGGATCGGGTTGAAACCTAAATTGAAGCTGAAGTTTGACGCAACGCTGGACTTTCAATTGGATGCACTTGCGGCTATTACCGATCTCTTTGAGGGTATGTCTTACGGCGAGCAAGGTGGAGAGATTTCGCTCTCAAGTGGTGCCTTGGCGCTGACTGAATTAGGTCTTGCTAACAATTTAAGGCTTGATACAGATTTGCTATTACAAAATCTCCATGCCATTCAAGAACGCAATAATATACCGAAATCAGACAGTCTTTTGGAGTATCAAGGTGGCTATGACTTTCCCAACTTTTCTGTTGAGATGGAAACAGGTACGGGGAAGACCTATGTCTACCTGCGCTCTATTTTCGAGCTTAACGAGAAATACGGGCTTAAGAAGTTCATCATTGTGGTCCCTTCCATTGCTATCCGGGAGGGCGTGCTATCCTCCATCAAGCTAATGCGGGATCATTTTATGGCACTTTACAACAATGTCCCCTTTGATCACTTCGTCTACGATTCCAAAGATTTATCGAAGGTAAGGCAGTTTGCCGCCAACAATGAGATTCAAATCATGATCATTAACATTCAGGCTTTTCGGCGTGACGTAGGTGATATTCAGGACTATGCCGAGCTCAGTGCAGAAGCAGAGAAGAAACTAAACATCATTCACCGGGAGCAAGATAGAATGTCCGGCAGGAGGCCCATTGAATTCATTCAGGCTACAAAGCCCATTTTGATCATTGATGAACCCCAAAGCGTCGATACTACCCCGAAGGCCAAGAAGGTCATTAGCACTTTGAACCCCTTGGCAGCCTTTCGTTATTCTGCTACCCATGTGGAGCCTTACAACATCCTGTATAGTCTAGACCCCATTCGGGCCTATGATCTTAAGCTGGTGAAGCAAATTGAGGTGGCTTCCATTCGGGCTGAAGAGAACTTCAATGAGACTTTCATCAGAATTGATAGCATTGGCTACGCTAAAGGAGCTAGAACCCCCCATGCGAAAGCGACCATTCATGTTGATACACCGAACGGGCCTAGAGAAAAGAGTGTTATCCTTAAACACGGTACAGATCTAAGCGCATTAACTAGTCGCTCCGGCTATGACAGCTATATTGTGACAAATATCTGTGCGGAACCAGGCTTGGAACAAGTGGAATTCGCAAACGGTAAGTTTTTGAAAGTAGCTGCCGAAGAGGGCGGCATGGCCGATGAGATCATGAAGATTCAGATCCGTCAGACCATCGAAGAACACCTAAAGAAAGAAAAGCTTCTTAAAGACCGTGGTATCAAAGTACTCTCTCTCTTTTTTGTTGATAGGGTGGCCCATTATCGCTGGTATGATGAAGATGGCAACCCCCAAAACGGAAAGATCGCCACTTGGTTCGAAGAGAGTTTTTTAGAACTAGCACAACATCCAAATTACATGGGACTACTACCCTATGATGTAGCAGAACTTCACGATGGGTATTTTTCCGAAGACAAGAAACGTGGAAAAGTCGTTGGTTTAAAGGATACTAGTGGTAAAACGCTGGCAGATCAAGATGCTTACACGCTGATCATGCAGGATAAGGAGACGCTTCTATCCTCCAGCACACCACTGCGTTTCATTTTTAGTCATTCTGCTCTTAGAGAAGGTTGGGACAACCCCAATGTCTTTCAAATCTGTTCTTTAAGAGAAATGGGTACAGAAAAAGAACGTAGACAGACAATTGGTCGTGGCCTACGTTTGCCGGTTGGCTCTGATGGAGAAAGAATTTATGATGATAGCATTAATAAGCTCACCGTGATCGCCAGTGAATCCTTTGAAGAATATGCCAAAGGCCTACAAGCAGAGATGGAAGCAGATATCGGTGGTGGATTTAAGTTTGGGCGTATTCCGAACATCGCCTTTGCTCGACTTCTTGATGAGAAAACAGAACAGCCCATTGGTCAAGAACGTTCGGAACAGATATGGAATGCACTTAAGATAGAGGGTTACCTCGACGACGAGGGAAACATTACCCCGAAGTTTACGCCAGAAAGAGCGGGGTTCGAGCTAGAGTTGCCTGAAGAGATGGTTCCTCTCCGTTTTGGCATTTCCGATGAGATGAAGAGGTTTATCTTTAAAAATCGCGTGGTGAACTCAAGGGAGCGGAGAACGCTTAAGTTCAATAAGCGGATAGAACTGAATGAAGATTTCAAGGTTCTTTGGGAGCAGATCAATAAGAAGACCCGCTATTCTGTGGAGTTTGAGACGGAAGATTTGATCCAAAGAGCCGTGGACAAGATCCAAAAGATGGACAGAATAAGACCCGTTCGGATTTTTGTTGACAAAACAGGTCTGGATATCACCGTGGCAGGTGTGGAACAGGGTCGGGTGAGTGATAGCCGTACCATTCATGTCAAGCCCCATAGTAGTCTACCGGACATTTTGGCCTACTTACAACGTGAAACAGAGTTAACTCGCTGGACTCTGGTGGAGATCCTCAAGCGATCGGGGCGCCTGCAAGAGTTCAGCCTGAATCCCCAGACCTTTATGACCGAGACCGCAAAGTTGATAAATCGGGCTCTCCATGAGTTGGTGATAGATGGAATCAAGTATGAACAGATAGACGGAGAGTACTACGAGATGCGGTTGTTCGAGGAGCACGAGATCGAAACGTATCTTTCTAAGCTATACGAGGTCCAACACAATCATGATGCCACACCCTATGATTATGTACTATATGATTCGGGTGTGGAACTTCAAATTGCCGAAGGTCTTGACGCTGACGAGAAAGTGAAGTTTTTCTGTAAACTCCCCAATTGGTTTGTAGTGCCAACCCCTCTAGGCGATTACAACCCCGATTGGGCAGTGGTTACTGAAGATGATGCTAAGCTTTACTTGGTACGCGAAACCAAGAGCACCCGCTCTAGAGATGAGCGGAGAGAATCTGAGAACAAGAAGATTGATTGTGGTAGGGCGCACTTTAAGACCCTTGGAGTTAACTTTGCCGTTGCTACTGGGATCCACGAGGTACTTTCAAAGTAGGTGAGTTTATGAAAAAATTCCAACGAGGGATTGATTTTCCTCACGAAGGATTTGTTCAAAACGCTATTGAGGATTATTTAAAAGATTGGGGTTACAGTATATTAAAAGAAGACTATTCTGATTTGGTCTGCATTTGTGAAAAGAGCAAAAGCAAGTGGATTATCGAAGCTAAAGGGAAAACTGCAGCTGTTGGACTCGATTTTCGAACGGGACTTGGCCAACTGGTTCAAAGGATGAAAGAACAAGATACCAATTACGCTATTGCAGTGCCCGAAACAGCTCAGTTCATCAAACAGTGTAGTATTATATCAAAATGGGTTCGTGTTACCTTAAACATCCACATCATTTTCGTGGACATGCAGGGTAATATACGGATAGTTTATCCAAATGAGGACGTGGCGTGACACTGCAGACTCTGTGTAGTAGAAAAAGATCCTAGAAATGGAGAGTTGGTGCCATGCAGCTGGACGAAGGTAAAGAGATTGGGCGGTTAATCTTGTTGCGGCCCAAACAAATTGGAGTTCTAGTGGATGGTATAGGCTCTATTCTCTGCAAAACTGCCATCTCTACTCACCGAAAAAACGTACCAATCGCAGGGGAATGGCCGAAGCCTAGGTAACAATGGGCTTTGGCCTTTCACTCTCGCTCCATTACTATAATTCTGCAGTCACTTGGCCCGACAGTGGACCGGTTGTGACTGCTTCTTTTTTTGCCAAAAACGTGGACCCCTACGTGAACAAAATATTATCGGGGCACCGGTGACGTTTATGTGAGTGTTGACCTAGGTGCCAACCAATAATAACTGGAGGTGCGAAAAATGGGTTTACCAAAACCAAAGCAAAGAGTCAAGGTGAAAGCAAAACCGTTGGTAGATTCGCCAAGTAATTTTGCCGAAACGGTACAGAAAGTGAGGCCAAAGCGGAAAGTTACCACTTCGGAGGTTACTACGATTAAGTTCGACGAGAATCATGTGCGCTGGACAGGGTATCTTACGCGACAAAACAACAGGTATTTACGGGATTTACTTGCCAAAGGAGAAATCCGTTCTATAACCCGCTGTGTCAATGAGGCCGTCGAGGATCACCTGAAGAAGAAATTCGGATTACCCTCTGAACATGGTAACAAC
>LSQX01248441.1_pt1 | contig 10040 bp, 9 predicted proteins | sample 654561 | NCBI WGS metagenome assembly LSQX01 (sample SAMN04489861, study PRJNA283612) | anaerobic digester metagenome | isolation source: 4 biogas reactors fed with cattle manure at either 37C or 55C with and... | place: Denmark: Kongens Lyngby | collected 2014 | reverse complement strand
GTTAGTCAGGCAGTTTTCACAGCTGGGGCTGGGCAGATCGGATTGTATGACAGTTGTGGCTTTAGTTCTGCGGGAACCGGTACTTTCCGTGCAGGCTTGGGGACCAATCCGTTTATTGGAGAGCATGGGAAGCTACATCAGGAGGAGGAGACTCGTTTTGAGACGATTGTCCCTAAACCTTTGATCAAAGTGGTCGTCGGGGCAATGTTGGCAGCCCATCCGTATGAAGAGGTGGCTTATGATCTCATTCCTTTGGCTAATGTCAATTTTTCTGCAGGATTGGGTGCCGTGGGTGATCTTCAGGTGCCGGAAAAGGCTGAAGCCTTTCTGGAAAGGGTAAAAAAACTCCTGGGATTACCGATGTTGAGGCATTCTGTTTTTCATGGGCAGATGGTTAAACGGGTCGCTGTTTGCGGTGGTAGTGGGAGCGACTTTATCCAGGCTGCAGCCTGCGCCGGTGCTGATGTGTATCTGACAGCTGATATTAAATATCACGCCTGGTTTGATGTGCCGGCGGATCTCCTACTAGCCGACATCGGACATTATGAAAGTGAACGTGTTGCGATGACGATTCTACACGATTACCTTATTGAAAAATTCCCTACATTTGCAGTTCGTTTAACCGAGGTGAATACAAACCCGATAAAATACTTGTAACAGCCATGATATCACAGAAAACAGGGGTTAGGGAACAGACCGGAAATGTGGAAGAAAAATTGAAAGATATCTATGAACTTCAGACTATCCACTCAGAAATTGACAAGATCAAGACCCTTCGCGGTGAGTTGCCCTTGGAGGTGCAGGATTTAGAAGATGAGATTGCTGGTTTGGAAACCAGAATCGGAAAATTTACCGATGAAGTCAATGAACTGGAGGGTGCTGTCAATAAGAAAAAGAATGAGATCGCTGATGCACAGGAGCTGATTAAGAAGTACGAAACTCAGCAGGCTAATGTTCGGAATAACCGTGAATTTGATTCCTTGACCAAGGAGGTTGAATATCAAACACTTGAAATTCAATTGTGTGAGAAGCGCATCAAAGAGTTTTCTGTTAGATTACAGGAGGCTCAGGTTCAGCTTGACGAATCGAAGAAGAGGTTCGAAGAGCGGGAGCGTGATCTGGTTACGAAAAAGCAGGAGCTTGAAGAAATCATTGCAGAGACGAAGAAAGAAGAGGATGCTTTACAAGATAGAGCCGATAAGATCAGCGAACGGATTGAAGAACGCTTTTTGAAGGCGTACAAAAGGATTCGGGAGAATGCTCGTAATGGCCTCGCCGTAGTTACCGTTCAGCGTGATGCTTGTGGCGGTTGCTTTAATCGTATCCCACCACAGCGGCAATTGGATATCCGCTCAAGGAAGAAGATCATTGTTTGTGAGTATTGTGGCAGAATCCTGGTTGACGACGAGATTGTAAAACGCGAGGAATAAAGCTGCAGGCGGATCACCAACTGCCGCCGGCACCTCCGCCACCAAAGCTTCCGCCACCGCCACCGCCGAAGCCTCCCATTCCGCCAAATCCACCAAATCCGCCGCTGCTGCCGCCGGAAGAAAATCCACCCGATGAACGGCCTCCGCTCATCATGCCCATCAAGAGCCATAAGGGCAGCTCGCTCTTGCCAAACCCCTGATGCCGGTTAGTCTTATTCCTGCCTCCAGAGATGAGGGCAATGATGATGAAGATGATCATCATTCCAATCAGTGCAGACCCAAATCCGCCGTTGCTCTTCTTGATATACTGATCGGCAGTGAACTCCCCTTCAGTGATCTTCATGATCACTGAAATCGCACTTTCCAAACCCCCGTAATAGTCATTTTCCTTGAATCTTGGAATCATGTCGAGGTCAACAATCTGATTTGCCTGGGCATCGGTTAAAACTCCTTCCAAACCATATCCTACGGCTACAAATACCTCACCTTTTTCCGATTCTGTCTTGGGCTTGACCAGAATCATAACTCCATTATCTCTTCCTTTTTGCCCTACACCCCATTGTTCAGCTAACCGTGTGGTGTAATCAGCTTTTTCATAGCCATGCAGATCGTCCAACACCACCACATAAATCTGTGTTGTGGTTCTGTCATGAAAATCCCTGAGCGTCCTTTCCAGTGAGTTATTTTCCTGATCGGATAATAATCCGCTGAAATCATTCACTAGGCGTGGTGGCTGCATTGGATCGGGAAAATCCTGTGCAAGAGCAGGATGCCAGGCCAGCAACAGGAGTAAGGCGAAAAAAGTGAGTCGGTTTAACATGGTCTTGGGTTTGGATCAGGAAAAAGAAATGTCGTTGGATAGCTCATTCCGGTCGTCGGCCTGAATGGGGAAGTGGGCTTTTAGTTGTTCCCCGGCTAAAAGGATACCTTGTGTGAGCCCTTCAAAAAACTTGCCCTTGGCAAACTCTTCTCGCATATAGTCACTGATTCGGTCCCAAAATCCAGGAGGCACTACCTGGTTGATGCCTTGATCTCCTAAAATGGCGAACTGCCTGTTTTTCAATCCGATATAAAACAGGACTCCATTGCGAAGTGCTGTTTTATGCATACCCAGTTTATTGAAGATGTAAACAGCATGATCCATTAGATCGCCTTTAAAAAACAGTTCCAGGTGGACACGAATTTCGCCGGAAGTGTTTTTTTCGGCTTCGAGAATGGCTTGCAGGATTTGAGCTTCCTCTTCGGGGGTAAAAAAATCTTTAGCCGATGTTTTCATTAGAACTCCACAACTGGTGCTTGATCACTACCTTCGGCTGCTTCGAAGTAGGGTTTCTTATCGAATCCGAAGAGGCTAGCCCAGATATTTCTAGGGAAGAGTCGAATAAAGGTATTATAACCTTGAGCCACTTCGTTGAACTTACGTCTTTCGGTTGAAATGCGGTTTTCGGTACCTTCGAGCTGTGCCTGCAGGTCCATAAAGTTCTGATTTGCTTTCAGATCAGGATACCGTTCAATCACAACTAACAGTCGGCTTAATGCTCCTCCAAGGCCGTTCTGGGCTTCTTGGAATTGCTGGAGTGATTCTGCGTTCAGATTCTCCGGATTGATCTCCACGGAGGTGGCTTTTGATCGTGCATTGATCACAGCTTCCAACGTTTCCCGTTCAAAATCGGCGTAGCCTTTAACCGTGTTGACAAGATTGGGAATCAGGTCGGCCCGGCGTTGATAGGAAGTTTCCACATTACCCCACTGGGCAGTGACTTGTTCACTACGGGTTACCATTCCATTATATGACCGGTAGGCTGATAATCCAAGAAGGGCGAGGATCACCACTAAAACTATGATCCCTAGGTTTTTACTTTTTTTCATGGTTGATTTTAGTTTTAATTATGAGTTGCAAATTTCGTTCCAATGTTCTCACCTCCTGACAGATTATCAGGGAAGGAAGGGTTTATATAATTTGGAGCGAAGGGTTTCGCGGTGGAATGGTGAGCAATTTGCTACGTTATCAGTTTCGATAGTGGTATAGATCATCTCTTCAAGAAGATCAGGAGCCCGGTCGGTACCCTCACCAAGATTGATCATAACCCGTTCGCCATTTTGCAGGAGTCCCTGTTGAAGCGACTGGAAGAATCCACCTACGGCAATGGCAGCGGCTGGTCCGGCTTTAATTCCTGTTTCGTAAGCGACTAATCTTGAGACTTCTATATGAAGGTTCTCATCGAAGGTGATAAACTCACCGTTTGTTTTATGTACCAAGGGAGCCAGAATCGGGTACGTTTGCGGGTTCCCGTTGGCCAGTGTAGGGATGCGGGTTTGCGGACTGTTAAAGATCGGAAAATCCTGGGTCCAACCGTCCGGGTAAGCGGTGGCTTTGGCTTTTTCCCAGGCAACGGTCATGGGGTTACATCCGCTGGGTTGGACAAGGATATACCGAGGGTCTTTTGTAAACAGCCCCAGGTGCCGGATATCATTGAGTGCTTTATCGATAGCGATTGGTCCGGTACCTCCAGCGAGGGATTGGATATAGACATCTGGAATATAACCGAGTTGGCGTAACCACTCGAACACCTGTGTTTTCTTAGCTTCAACGCGGGCGGGGTCGATATTGCCGCCCGACATGGGGATATTATATTTTTTTGAAAATTCTGCACAGATCTTTTTTGCCAGAGCGTAGTCGCCTTTGATGCGGTACACCCGTTGTCCAAAGCAACTGACACCGGCTTCGTTAGATTTTAGGGCATCTTCCGGGATAAAAACGGACAGTGAAATGCCTGCCTTAGCCAGATAAAAGGCAAATGCCGTGGCAATATTTCCGGTACTGGCCACGCAGTACTCTCGAATTCCATGTTCTTTTAACACAGAAGCAGCCATGGCAGCGGCCACATCTTTGAAAGTACCGGTACCTCCATTCAGATCGTTTCGATAAACCAGAACGGTCAGGTTGGTTCCAAAATAGTGTTGGGCGAACTCCTCGAGGAAAGCCCACCGCTCGACGGGAATAGCCCCCTCACCACTGGTGATGATATTGTTACGGTTTATCAGTGGTAGATAGTCGAAGTAGTGGAAAAATGATTCTACCCGGGTATTCTTATCTGCAATCAGTTGCTGTATGCCAGCCGGATCATTTTGATAACGAACATCCACCCATTTGCTTCCACAAGCGGGACACTGCTGCTGATGAGCAAACCATGGGCCAAAACCTGCTATCTTTTCTCCACAGGTACGACAGACAAAAAAGTACTTATTATTTTCCATTGGGCTTGGTTTTCAAAGGATCATGCCGGCAGCTACCGTTTCATGGGTTGCTTCGTCGATAAGAATCAGGCTTCCTGTCAATCGGTTACGGTTATAGGTATCGTAAAACAGGGGTTTGGTTGTTTTGATCCGGATTTTTCCAATATCATTCATGCCGATCGTGCGGTCTTGGTCATTTCGGGTGAGCGAGTTGATATCCATCTTGTAACAGATTTCCCGGATCAGGCATCGGGCTTCACGGGAAGTGTGCCGGATTGCATATTTACCCGCCGGGTTCAGGGGCTTTTCATTAAACCAGCAAACCATCATGTCAATTTCCTGCGATACCTCTGGTAACCGATCGGGACTGACAATCATATCGCCACGGCTAATGTCGATATCATCTTCGAGACGAATGGTAACGGATTGACTGTTAATTGCCTCATTAATAGACTTTTCGAAAAGGTCGATAGATGCGATCCGTGAGAGCTGGCGACCGGGCAGCACCATGACTTCATCATTGGTGTGGAATTGGCCGCCGGCAACGCGACCGGCATAGCCACGATAGTCATGGAATTCATCGGACAGAGGTCGGATGACATACTGAACCGGAAATCGTGGGTCTGAAATATTTCGGTCGGCGGTGATATCGATGTTTTCCAGAAGCTGAAGGAGCGTTGGGCCCTGATACCAGGGGGTTTTCTCCGATGGATTCACTACGTTATCTCCGAGTAGTGCGCTAATCGGAATAAACTGTATGTCTTTGATATCGAGGTTATTAGACACCTTTAGGTAGGTTTCTCGTATCGATTCAAAAATGTTTTGATCGTACCCGACGAGGTCCATTTTGTTGATACAAATCACCAGGTGGGGAATTTGGAGTAGGGAGGCGATATAGGAGTGACGGAGTGTTTGTTCGAGGACTCCCTGTCTGGCATCAATGAGGATAATCGCGAGGTTAGCGGTTGAAGCGCCGGTGACCATATTACGGGTATATTGGATATGACCGGGGGTATCGGCGATGATGAACTTACGTTTTGGGGTAGCGAAGTATCGGTAGGCCACATCGATGGTGATTCCCTGTTCTCGCTCGGCCCGGAGCCCGTCGGTAAGCAGCGCCAGGTTGATTTGTTCGTTTCCGCGGCGCAGCGAGTCGCGTTCGACAGCTTCGAGCTGGTCTTCGAAGATGGATTTACTATCGTACAGCAGTCTTCCGATCAGGGTAGATTTGCCGTCATCAACGCTTCCGGCCGTAGTGAACCGGAGCAGTTGCATATCGAGGTAAGCTTCGGAGTTAAAATCGGAGTCAAACATAATTTTTCGGAAATGATCAGAAATAGCCCTCTTTCTTTCGGTCTTCCATGGCTGCTTCGGAGCGTTTATCGTCGAATCGGCCACCTCTTTCGGTGACTCGTGTAGCTGCGATTTCGCGAATGATATCGACCAGGTTGTCGGCTTTGGAGCATGTCAGACCCGTGCAGGTGATATCTCCGATCGTTCGGCAGCGGAAATCATCCTCCACGAGCTCTTCTGTTGGTTTTAACTTCATGAATGGTGCCCAGGCGAGCCAAACGCCATCGCGGTAGAAAGCTTTTCTGCGGTGGGTAAAATAGAGGCTGGGTATCTCGATATTTTCGCGAAAGATATATTGCCAAACATCCATTTCGGTCCAGTTTGACAGTGGAAACACCCGGAAATGTTCGCCCAGGTTTTTGCGACCATTAAATAGGTTCCAGAGTTCGGGGCGTTGATTTTTGGGATCCCATTGTCCGAATTCATCCCGATGGGAGAAAAAGCGTTCTTTAGCGCGGGCTTTCTCCTCATCGCGACGGCCGCCGCCGATTGCCACATCGAATTTATAGTGTTCGATAGCATCCAGCAGGGTAACAGTTTGGAGGACATTCCGACTGGCGTTAAAGCCTGATTCTTCTACAGCACGGCCGTTGTCTATACTTTCCTGCACCAGTCCGACGACCAGCCTGGCCCCAAGTTTTTCGACCAGTTGATCCCGGTATTTGAGTGTTTCATCGAAATTATGTCCAGTATCAATATGGAGCAGGGTGAAGGGGAATCTCTGAGGCCAGAATGCTTTCCTGGCCAGGTGAACCATCACGATGGAGTCTTTTCCGCCGGAAAAGAGGAGGGCAGGATTTTCGAATTGGGCTGCCACTTCCCGCATGACGTAAATTGACTCATTCTCCAGTTCTTCCAGGTGATTTATTCGATGTCCGTTCATAACTGCTTATTCTCTTGGTTATCATGTAGGCCGCACTCTTTGGAGGAGTTATTTTCCCACCACCAGCGTCCGGCACGGATATCTTCACCTGGTTGAACCGCACGGGTACAGGGTGCGCATCCAATGCTGGGGTAACCTTTGTCGTGCAATATATTGTATGGAACATGATTGTCATGCAGATAGGTGACTACCTCTTCCAGGCTCCAATTGTATAATGGATTAACTTTTATGACCTGGTAGGTGGGGTCGAAGGAGATGCGCCGGATCGTTTGCCTGGAGTTGGATTGTGCGGCCCGCAATCCGGTGATCCAGCAGGCTGTTTCTTTTAGCATTCTTTCCAGGGGTTCAACCTTCCGGATATAGCAGCACTCTTTCCGGTTCTCGATCGATTCATAGAAGCTGAATGGGCCTTTGTTAGTAAGCAGTTGCTCAACTTTCTGCTGATCGGGGAAGAGTACTTTGATCTTTTTTTCATACCGGGCCAGCGTCTGGCTCATCACTTTATAGGTTTCTTCAAAATGCCGACCGGTATCCAGGGTGAAAACCAGCACCGGAATTCTGGCGGTGAAGATCATGTCGGTGATCACCTGATCCTCCTGGCCGAAGCTGGTGGAGAACGTTGTTGTTCCTTCAAAACGTTCGGCAAGATATTTCAGGGTATCGATTACTGACCAATTCTTTGTTTCATGGTCAAGTTGAGCTGCCAGCTCTTCATTGATTTCATCTTTCAAAACCATATCCAACTGATACCACTAATAAATAAGTGAGTGGCAAAGGTATAAATTCCTAAACAGGATAAATACCTAATTTGGTTGGGCAGGCTTGCGACCAGGGTTTAGTTGAAGGCGGTCCTGACCTCTTCGGCCGAGATCCCGAAGAGTGTTTGGAGCAGCTTGTTTAGGTCTTCAACCTGACCGCTGATGTGTATAGTCAGGTTGGTATGTTCGAGATGTTCGCCTGGCTTCAAAGCGGCGGCGGGTGAGGAGGCTTCCAGCTCGTAGAATGGTCCCATTTGGCTGCCATCCTCCAGTGGACCGTCATTATAGGCGTTGATGACATCTCCTGCATAGGGGTCATCCTGCAGTTCCCACATGCTGTTGACGTATCCATTATGGTGGTCGGGCTTAGTGAAGAACTGGAGAGTCAGGATGTTTTGTTCATAGTCATAGCTGCCCAGATAGTTTCTGGCCCGCAAAGGGCTGAGCCCGATTTTCCCTCTTTGGAGTCCATCCGCTTTGAAAAGAATCAGATTATCAGTGATTTTAAGGCGATCCGCAGGAACCTTGCCGAAGTAGGCGTCGTTCACTACGGGGCCGAGTTCGCTTGCCGGACCGGCCACATAGGGAACCAGAATGATATTGGAGGGAGAGCAGATGAGTTGGCCGAGCATCCAGATGGAGAGGAGACCTGACGATTGCGTCCAGGCCAGTTTGCCCGTGTTGGTGATTCGGTTAACCGACTCATAAACAACTGATTTAGTGCTCTCCGGCAAGGCGATTCCGGTACGGGCAAGGAATTGGTCGGGCTGGAGCATTCTGACGGATCGGTTAGCCCGGAGGCTAAAGCTAAACTGGCTATTGTTAGTCAGCTGGATATCTTTTGTGAAGATTGCCATGGTATCATCAGCCGAGACTAGGTCGAACGGTTCGTAGTCGATAGGAGCCGGCACCTGCCAGTTATCGAAATCGAATGGTTTTCCGGGGGGGAAGTAGATCCCGAACTGTCCTCCTTCCGGTCCGAGCCAGAATCGCTCTTCTCCACCGAAATTGCTGAAATGTGGAGCTAGCTGCCCCGTTTGGATAAGACCATAGTTGATCCACCCGAAGCTCGGGCCGGATTTTCCTGAGGCGGTGGAGGTCATCACACGCCCCTGATAGTCGGGAACGATGGCCAGCATCGCTTCTCCACGTTGGAGTACAATGGTTTTCTTATGTTTGGATAGAAACTCCAGGTCATATCCGAAAGATCCGGGTTGAAAAGTTTGATCCATGGTTTGTTCATTTGAGGATTTCCGGCTGGCCGGGTTGTTGCATCCAACCACAAGTGCCAGACACACAACAGGGATTAAATATTTCATATCGTGATATTAGGGTTGTTTCATCTCCAGGTCGCGCCCACCCGCTCTTCACTCACACTTTCCTGCCTGCTCCGTCACCGATATCGGCAACATAAAACTCGGCTGTCAAGCCCGTGACTTTCTGGTAGGCTGGTCCGACGCGGCGAATCAGTTCATCGACTGCCTCTTCGGCCACGAGGCTGACAGTGCATCCACCAAAGCCGGCACCTGTCATGCGGGATCCGATAACACCGGGGATTTTCCTTGATTCGGCCACGAGGGTATCGAGTTCAAGACCGGTTACCTCATAATCATCTCGGAGTGAGTCATGAGAGTCGTTCATCAGTTGCCCAAACTGTTTCAGGTCGCCGCTTTTTAAAGCTTTGACGGCCAGGGAGGTGCGTTCATTTTCCAGGATGGCGTGACGGGCACGACGCATAACTGTTTCATCTTTAATGAGATGCTGGTGTTCGGTAAATTCGGCACCAGTTAATTCTGCCAGATACTGAATCTTTTTAGCCGGTTGCAGGGCGACAACAGCAGCCTGGCATTCGGCCACGCGCTCATTGTATTTTGAATCGGCGAGCCCGCGAGGTTTATTGGTGTTGGCAATGACCAGCTTATATCCACTGATGTTCATCGGAACAAGTTCATAATCAAGTGTATCGCAGTTTAAGTATATGGCATGATTCTTTTTGCCCATACCGACAGCAAATTGGTCCATGATACCGCAATTGACGCCCACGAAATTGTTTTCAGCGGCGCGACCGATTTTCACCAGCTCAATGCGGTCATAGGCAAGTTGATATAAGTCATCAATGGCGACACCGGTGACGAGTTCGATGGAGGCGGAAGAGGAGAGGCCGCTTTTGTTGGGAATGTTACCATAGAAAAGCATATCCACACCAGAAGGTTTAAATCCTCTTTTAACCAGCTCATTAATTACTCCCAGCGGGTAGTTCACCCATTCATCGCCGATCTTGCGATCAAGCTCTCCAATCGGAATGGAGGCTTCGAAATCAAAATTGAGGGTAGCCATCCTGACCACTGGTTGGGTTGATTTGCGGATAGCGAGGTAGGT
>LSQX01182830.1_pt1 | contig 10040 bp, 4 predicted proteins | sample 654561 | NCBI WGS metagenome assembly LSQX01 (sample SAMN04489861, study PRJNA283612) | anaerobic digester metagenome | isolation source: 4 biogas reactors fed with cattle manure at either 37C or 55C with and... | place: Denmark: Kongens Lyngby | collected 2014 | reverse complement strand
TCGCAGTTAAATCCTGTTGAAGAAATCCACGGAAGCCCTGGTAATTTACATCTGCCCTGTTCCCGTAGCTGCTGCCGCTCCATGCTGATGCCGAGGGATAGCTCAACCAGGGATTTCCCCACAATGGAGTTTGCAGTGTACCACTTCGAGTACGCCTCACTCCATAAGTCAGTGAATCGCCGATGGCAACAATTGTTTGTCCTGAAAGCATAACTTTGTCGCTTTCAGAAACAATCTGGTTATCATAACTTTTCACAACACACGCTACACTTACAGATGTTCCCACAGGCCATTCTCCATTTACCTGGAGTTCAACTTCAATATCCTCATCAGCCCTGCCCGGTATCTGAACTTCACTTTCGTACGGAACTTTGAAAAAGCTGCCTGGCAATTTGTATGCTAGTCGTGTCGGATTGGAAAATCGTATATATCGTTTAAAATCTGCACCTTCATGTGTTATACCTTTAAAGCGTATTTTTGCCGAAGGAATATCAGTTAGAAACCCTCCATAATGCGGCAGAACAAGAATTCCGGGATTTGCAAGCTCCGTTTGCGGTACAGGATCTGAGCCTGCACTCATTCCCGCATGCCATGCTTCAATTTCTGTTTTAAACACAGGATCAGCAATTGCCGAATCGTCATCAGACACAGGATGTGATATTACCCAAAGTTCAGCACATATATTTGTATTAATTGGCGGTTCACCTGGCATTGTGACGGCGGAAGCCAAATGACGTCCCCAAAGACCATGCGTATCTTTTTTCATTATCACAGTTCCTGAAAGACCTTCAATGTTAGCCTCATAATCCGGTTTGGCATACAAGTTCCTGAAACGTACGCTCCCCAAATGGTCGAGGGTAATTTTGTAATGTCCACCAACAACGAGTTCAAGATCTATCGTCTGAATGCCACCATAGGATGTGTTTTGAAATGTAAATGCTCTCGTATCTCCTGAAATAGGATCGATTTTCATTACATAAGCTTCAGTTCCTCCGTCTCGTCCCGGATCACCAAGTGAAAAGCGTACGGGCGCCAGCAACGACTTGTCGGACACACCTCCCGGTCCGGCTGGATTGGAGTAATTTTGCACTTCTTCGGCGTCATCCACTCCGTCTCGATCTGTATCACGCCGTCGTGGATGCGTCCTGTATAAAACCTCCAGACTATTGGACAATCCGTCTCCGTCTGGATCTCCTTCCAGTCCATGTATTCCCGATGCATCATATGCCAGAAGTCGATGCGCTACCTCGTAACCATCGCCAAGCATGTCCCCATCAGTATCCCAATAGAACGGATCGAGCTGCCCATGCAGGAATTCTTCAGTTACATCTAGCCCATCCCTGTCTATATCTCCAGGATTGTCGGGCACGGATGGATTGAGTTCTCTGCCGGTTCCTCTTTCCGGATTATAGTAATAGAACTCAATACCGTCTATTATGCCGTCTCCATCACTGTCAGGATTATTTTCATCTAGGTAATCCATAGCCTTGATGCTAAGTGCTAGGGGTGTATGAAGGAGTTCACCGGAAAAACTCCAACCCGCAGAGTTTTTTTGAGCGCCGACAGTGCCGCTGAGTGAGTTTGTTGTATCGAGAACCAAATCACGATAGCGCCATGTCATTACTCCGCTTTTTTTTATCTCAACTTGAAAAGATATTTTCGAGTCGAGGTCATTCTCTATCTCCAGATTTTCCCAGCATATTACTATACTTTTTAAATTTTCAGATATAAACGTCCAGTAGCGGCAATCAGGTGATGTATAGGAAAGTTGGTTTTGCCAGAAAGGACATATAAACGTCTGATTTGTCAAAGCTGCAGGGAGTGCAGCCGGAACTGCTGTTGTCGAAAAATCCGGACTGAACGCCAGCACTCCATTCCGGCACACCCACAAATCAGTCAGGTTGCTGCCTCCCCAGTTAAAAGGAAACGGGAGCTGTATCCCGGTTTTAAAACCCGTTGATGTCAAGTCTGTAAAAATTCCGGGGTCTGCACCGTCTTTCCACTGAAAGTCTCCCTTTTCCACTTCGCCCCAAACAGCTATGCATGTGCGCTCTTCTTCATCATTTAAACCATCCCAATCAGAGTCAGGTTTTACCAGATACGCCAGTCGTGTGTACGGATCCCAGCTTCTCGCACCGGCAGGACCGAACAGTCCCTCCATGTCATCTTGTGGAAAAAGAGCTGTTCCGTGCAAATTGAATGTCAGCAATATATTAATACAAAAGAAAAAAGGTGAAAATCCTTTTTTCATTTTTCTCATATAAGATAATGCATCCATTTGAATTTATATATCAGTGTGATTTGGATTTAACAAACCATCAAGAGAGAGCTTATAGCTATTTGTTTCCCCAACGTTGTAAAATACAACGTGCTATACGTTTTCCAATTTCCCTATATTGCTTTTGCAGCAGTAATGTTTCACCGGCAAATGCAAATGGAATTTCTAAAGTAAGGGCACCACATTTTGGTTCATTTTCAAGAAATGACCGAAGAGATGGAATAAGCCAGCATGAAGAGGACTTCTCATCTGCCTGAAATTTCTCTGAGCCATATTCCGGATTGAGAGCCTGTGCAAACATGTTAATCCATGCTTCATTTTCAGAAGTATGGGAATTCGTGCCACCTTCCTGTATCAGATTGTCGACAAGACGTACGCCCGCAGAATCGAGAGCAGGAGATGCGCATAAAGACAAAACCAACGCAGGATTGCATCTTTTCGCCCAGCGTTGCAAATCGTTCTTTATAATATAAGTTTCGTACAAGTCAGGTCTTTTATCTTTTGGATTTAACTTCTGTTCTTTTAAACTCTCGTCAGCGATATACCTGCCTCTGCAAACATCATCCAGATTTGCAAATGGAATCGCCCAAACGCACCAGTTAACAGGTTTCGCCCTTGAAATGGCATCGAGCATTCCATCCAATACCCATGAACCGGGAGTTTCTCCCCCGTTTTCTCTTGCCACAAGAAAAAGCCCGCGCGGGTTTGAACATGCATCGCAACCTTTATATATAGAGTTATTCAACCGTTTCAACATACGACCGGAGTGGGTAATCCCGATATTTCGTTCAGTCCAGTAGCCCCTGGACTGGCGTTTCAGTGTTTCAAGCTCTTCTCTGCCGAATGGAAAGCAAAATGCAAATTCAGATGGTGCAGCAGGATATGGCACATGCCAGGTAAGTGATAAAACACCGTCGTCTGACAGTTTTTTATCGGGTCTTTTAAGACGCACCCAGTTTTTGTCTATTTCCCTGAATACGGGACGACACGCATCAGTATTATCTTCATGCCCTATATTATCAGCAAAGCACAGTGTCAGGGCGAGTGTTTCCGGTAGCGGCAACTTATTTTTGTCGTTGTCCTCAGACATTTTAAAATAAAACCAGGTGACACGAGGGCTGCCGCGTGTTTCAGGGGTAAACTCAACTTCAACGACATTGTCAGCTCGGCTTACCTTTAAAACACGTACATTTCCTTCCGGGAATCTGTCTGATATTCTAAGTGCCATTATATGAATTAATATTTATACTGTAATCGATCCTACACTTATGTTCATGTCCTCGGCATCTTCAACCTTTTCAACGCGTCCACCTTTAATCCATGCTATCCGATCCGAGGCTTTAAGCATCTTGTAATCGTGCGTTGCCGTAATAACGGTGACACCCTGATTTTTACATAGCTCTGAAAGCAGTTCTATTATTTCCTCACCTGTTTTCTGATCAAGGTTTGCAGTAGGTTCGTCTGCCAGAATAATTGCGGGATCGTTGGCCAGTGCCCGGGCTATGGCGACCCTCTGCTGCTGTCCGCCTGACATTTCATCAGGCGTGTGATCGAGCCGGTGACCGAGGCCTACAATTTCCATTACCTCCGTTGCCCTTTCAGTTGCCCTTGCATCGCTTTCTCCCAGAAACGTCAAGGGCAGCATTACATTGCCGAGCCCTGTCAGCCAGGGTATAAGATTGTATGTCTGGAAAACATAGCCGATATGCTTGCAGCGAAAATACGACAGTTCTCTCGAAGCCAGTTTGGGGAGAGAGACTCCACCGATGGACACCTCACCCGCTGATGGTTTATCAAGAGCACCTATCATATTGAACAGTGTCGATTTGCCGGAGCCTGAGGGGCCCATTATTGAGAGGTATTCTTCACGATAAACATCGATACTTACTTTACTCAGGGCATATACCTTTTCGTCACCTTTTGAGAATATTTTATCAACGCCGCGGACAGATACAAGAACCTCCTTGCCTTTGGGGGGTGGAGGCGGGGTGTACAGAACGTTATCTCTTTCTTCAGACATTTATTTATGATTCCTTCTAATACGTCATTGTGCTTACAGATTTTGCAAGGAACACAAGACCAACGGCAAACATTGATATGAGACCTGAACCTACAAAGAATCCCGATGATACAATCGGGATCATTTTCCGCCATTCCCTTCCATATTTTTTCTCGAAATACAGTTTCCCTATGAGTGCACCTATAAAGTTTGGTACGACTGAGTGCGGAGCTGTCTGACCGAGACCTCTGACGCATCCGAAAAAGAACATCGTGGGTGCTCCAAACCATCCGAGGACACTCATCAAAACAGCGGCAGAACCAAATCCTGCAAGGAAGCGTCCAATTCCCAAAGCTTCGGAAAACTGCGAGTATTCTCCGAGAGTTGCGGAATACAACAAACATGCATTTTTGGCATTAAGATCCCATATTTCCATTGTAAACGGGTAGACTGCAGATGGTATTTCTGCAAGCCCCCATATAAAGCTCGAAAATAAAAGCGTCGATACAATTATTATCGGAAAGAGAAACACCTGGGATTTCCAGATAGATGTAAATTTACATCCCAGAAGCTCCGCCTGTTTGTAGTTGACAACCTGCAACCCGTAGTTTGATTTGGGAATTGGTAAAAACCNNGACTTGGGAATTGGTAAAAACCAGATTTTAACTCCCTGATAACCGGAAATTATGAATGCCAATTCTTTAATAAACGGAATTTCAATTACTTGCCCTGCCATGCCTTCGAGACGTGCGGTAACGTATGAAATCAAAGGTGTATAAATAAAGCCGAAGAAAAACAGCACAATCATTACACCGGGATGCCAGCCAATCAGAAAACCTGAAACGACAATGTATCCTGTACATGAAATAAGGTATGTTATGAGAAACAGCCAGGATGGCATATGACCGCGTTTTTTTGATAAATCTTCTAAGGAATGTTTATAATTTTGTGTTTTTGTATTTTGTTTAGACTGGCTGCGACGGATGTTTTTTACTGAAAGAACTATTCCATACAGAGCTATTGCCAGAGAAATACCAATCTGGAAACTGAAATAAAAATCAATATTATTGGCAAAAAGAGTTAATACGGTAGTGTCACCGCGTTCCCAGGTCTGCATCATTCCCATGTTGTAAAGAATCGGGTTCATTACAAATGTAAATATCAATCCGACAAAAGAACCGAGCATCGAGAAGAAGGGCATGGTCATGCCCAGGACAACATTCCCCAAATCAAATGAAAAACCGGTTGCTGTTGCGGGCAGGAAATTTTGCGTATAAGGAGTGAAATCGGCAAATGGAATTTTGAAAATCATCAATGTTTCATCGAAAAAAGCACCGCTGAGAGTAGGCACAGCCATATAAATAAGACCAAAGATCATGCCTATGCCGGTACCTATGCAGAACATGCGCCAACGTACACTTGTACCTGCACTTTTAGCTGAACCATCAACCTGTTCTGCCACTGCAAGAATACCCTGAGCCCCTATGGGTGCCATCGGGAATGGCAGTCTTTCGATATCTGAAGTTAATCTGAATAAACCATATCCGAGAATAGCACTGCTGATCCTGTCCATTATCTGCTGAAATACTATCAGACCGATGGCGGGCATCCATGCTTTTGTAAGAAATGAACGTGGAGCTTTATCAAGGTTTGCAGGAGCTACCCATGCAGGAATAAGATTTGCCACTCCGCTTGTAACAGCCGCATCAGAACGAACGAGGAACTGAGTGAACAATGGCGATACTGCCTGCGTCATCACGAGCCCCGACATGTAAAACAGTATAAACAATTGGGCTCTTGACAGTTTGGCATTGGCGCGTTTTGCCACTTCAACGAATAGCAGAACAGTAACCCATTGTGCGGCGCCGCCGATACCCATTCCGGCAACGAGGCTCATATAAAGAGATCCCGGAACCATTACAAGAGCAACAAATAACGTTCCTATGAAGGAAGCAAGGCTGAAGCCGTCCTCAAATGTATCCGGCACTTCAAGGAGTTGCCTGAACTCCTCTAGTTCCTTGTCTTCAGTTTTAGTTCGGCGTGCAAACAGTTTTTTTAATTTTGTCATCAGATTCGAATTCCCCGGAAATACTGTTTAAATCCCAACGTCAACGTGCTTTTGTCCGATAGCATCGTCACCTAGCTTCTGCTGCGTTTCTTTTCGATAATGTTCAATAGTTTCTATTGGCAATGAACGCCACAATAAAAATTGTTTTCTCAATTCGTCAACAAAGCTCCTGTTGCTTCTTAACCATGAAGAAGGTGTCCCTCCAAGGCGATGTAATTCTACTACAACCTCATCAATGCCGGGGATCTCAAATTCCGAAGAGTACATTTTAAACTTCTGGAATATTCCGAGATCGAACGGTGCAAGGGAAATTTCTGCTTCTATTCCTATGGAATCCTGACCGCCCTTGGCTCCCGGCATCTTGAATAATTTTACGTTTTTGGCAGCAAACTCACCTAGTGTGGCATCGGAGTGGTTTGAAAAATGTTCTCCGACAAATGAAAGAATACCGGTGAAGTCGACCTCCGACACTGTAAACGGAAACACAAAGTTCATGTTATCTCCCCTGGGGCTGGGCATTATCCATTTTCTGGCTACGCCGGGGTTTGCCGAACGACTTGCACGCCAGGCAGGGAAAATGGTCGACAGCATTACAACTGCCATCACAATCAGAATTGTAGAGACCGATGCAAGGGATGAAAAGTTCATTTCAGGCGGTGTGAGCAATCCCAGTCTGCCAAGTTCACTTAGAATTTTGGCAACCAGCTGGGAAACAAGATATCCCCCCATGCCTCCAATCACTGAATAGACAGCTGATTCGGCAAAAAAGAGGGCACCGACGTTAGGTGGTGAAAGACCAAGCGCAGAATATGTAAAAATTTCACGCTCCCGATCTACAATTGAGCCCATCAAAGAACTGAATATAATTAACCCGCCTAGCAACAGCGGCACTATAACATCTGCAAAACCGGAGCCTTCAACAGCCTTGGTGAAGAACATTCTTTTTACACCTTCGGGAGATTTTACAAGAACGGCACCGCGAAAAACTTGTGCCAATTTCCTGGCTGCATTTTCCATGTTTACCGTATCACTCTTTGGATACAAGGTTATAAAGTTCGAAATATTTGATTCCGGGAACAGTTCATCGAGATCTGAGATGCGAGCCAGAGCAATTACATCAGCAGAAAGCCACTCAAAACTCCCTCCCGACATGTCTTCAAATTGTTGTGCCGATGCACCTGCTGTAGGTGACCCGCCCCTACGACTCATTGTAGCCTGGAAATCCGGAGGCATTATATGCAGTCCATCAAGCGTATTTTGACTTTGCATTGCATTGACGTTGAATGTTCCGGCAAAAGAGAAATTGCGTCCGTTGAGTATGAGTTTTTCACCAACTTCCGCATCGAGGGCTTCTGCCACTATGGGCGGCAGATAAATCGGAGGAAATTCAAAGTTTGTTTCCCCGAAGTCCGGTGCTATGCGCTGCATTACCTCGGAGCGTCCAAACTCTCCCTCCTCAAGCCCCATGACGGCTCTTATGGTAGTAGTTTTCTGTTTTCTTGGAGAGTACAACACACGATCAGGAGAAAGAGGAGTATTACCGGTATCAACATGTCGTGTGGGCAATCTGAGAACTCCACCCCGCCTGTATGTATCAAACTCATCAGCATGAAGCAAATCGATAGATGTCGACAACATGTCATCAATTTCGAGAAATGAAAGTTTGTGCAGTTCTATTCTATTCTCCCCTGTACCTCGCCCCATATATGATTCAACAACTCCTTCCTGAGGAGTAAATGAAGCAAAAACAAGAATTGTAAAAGTAAGCAGAACAACAGTAAGGCACGTCAGAAATGTCTTGAGAGGTCTATTTCTCATACCTGCAATTCCAATGAGAATTGCCGACATCGTTGTGGAGCTGTCGCTTTCTACGCCGTGCACAGTCGATGCCAGCCCCTGAATGGCACGTATCTCCTGTTTAATCTTGCCCATGATTATCATAATAGTAACGATCGATAACAATATTATGACGAAGGCAAGGAAAATTACTGTAGGAGCTGAAGCGAGGGCAAAAGCCGGATGTGTGAAATAAAGGATTAAAAATGTTCCGATAAAAAACAGGCAAAATCCACTTATCTGCTTGTAGATATTTGTAAATCCGAAGATGAGACGCTCCATTGCAAAGGCAAACGGTATATTGAGCAATAAAAGAACGACAACTGCCTGTACCAGGTCCTCGGTAACACCGCGCAGGGGTCCGTAAACACGATTCTCAATGCATGTTGCAAAAATATGGTGTGCTCTCTCAAGAGACCACTTCTTTTTTTCCTGCATCTGCCTGGCTTCATCCATGTGATCTTTTGCATCACCATGCAATTGCTCCAGATCATCTCGTATTATATTGCGGTTTCTCAATATCCTGAGTCGAACCTCATTGAGAATATAAGCATCATTTGCACCCTGGGCAATCCCGTCAAAATTCATGAGATAATTTGCTTCCAGGGGTATTCCGTACCCCATTGCGGCTTCGACCATTTCGTCAGTCACTTCATCGCTGACCGGTGCTATTGACCCCAGTATCATCTCGCCGCTGCCGCCGACACTCTTAATGTTGTCAGGTCTGTCTGCAAAGAATTCAGATACCCTGTTATCTGCCAGACTCATATCCAGGGCAGTTTTATGTACAGAATCTTTTATAGCCATGAGGACACGCGGTTTATAAATCGGGTTCCCTGAAGGATCTGCAGCATATCCCCTGTTGAGAGTGACGCCGCCATAAGCATAAAACATGTGAATGGGAGTATTTTTAATTCCACCCTCAGCATCCTGTTTTACAGAAACCCTTTCAAGTTCTCCCCTCTCTCCGTATCCGATACCGTATAATCTTGCCCGCGAGCCGGAAGCTATACCTCGCGATATTCCCGGCATATACATATATCCGTTGCCGTACACTCTGGCACGCGGAGAATGGCTGACACCTAATAAAGGGCTGGGTTTTGCAGTAGCAGACACTTGCAAAAACGTGTTTTCAGGTATATCAGCATTATCGCTTGAGCCTTTGGCATAATTTATAAAATTAACACCTTTGTAACCTGACGTCTCCTCTGTGTATGTCAGCCTTGATTCAACGACGTCTCTATTATAGACGGGACTGAGGGAAATCAGAATTGAGTTGCCCAGCTCTCCGCACAAATCAATCATCTGGTCTTTCAAATCTGAAAGATCTGCTTCGTCATAAAATGGAAGCGCATCATGGGCTAGAATATTGCCGACTGTCATCATCTGGAAACCTGCGTATCCCAAGCCGACTCCTGCTGTGGACGGCACAGAGCGCTGTGATGGAACGCTAAGCGAGAACGGCTTGTAGGTAGGCGTAAGAGTTTCCTTGAAAAGCATTGCCTTCCAGTCTTTTCCTTCTGCAATTCCCGGTGAACCGCTTTCAGCTGAACCGTAATATATGTCTGATATACCGTTCAGATGAGAAAGATATTGTCCTGTGTCAATGGGAGTAGAACGGAACATCCCGTACGAATTGATCATTGAAAGTGTCCATGGAGAAACGGAGTCGGAGAAATCAAAATCGAAATGTGCCACAAGGCTGCGATCCATAAACACTTCGGCAAGCTCAAGCCACGTGGAATTATCTGCGATAATTTGTTCCAGCTCACGCTTCCTCACATCAAGTCGTGCAACAACCGTCGCCATCATACGGTTATACCAGTCAACATTAACCGGGTCATCTTTCAGGAAAACAC
>LSQX01141444.1_pt1 | contig 10041 bp, 17 predicted proteins | sample 654561 | NCBI WGS metagenome assembly LSQX01 (sample SAMN04489861, study PRJNA283612) | anaerobic digester metagenome | isolation source: 4 biogas reactors fed with cattle manure at either 37C or 55C with and... | place: Denmark: Kongens Lyngby | collected 2014 | reverse complement strand
ATCCTGAGCTTGTGGCAGTTTTAGGAGCAGTAAATAAACAAGTGGCAAGAAATACTATTACTGATAATGGTGGACAAGATACATTTTCAGATAAGGTATTTTTATTATCGAGAGTAGAGGCAGGCTTAGGAACTGAAGGAACAACGACGGGAGAAAAGGTTTATCCCTACTATGATGGTATAAGTAACGCTGGTAGGATCAAGCTACTTAATGATTCACCGAGGTCCTGGTGGCTTCGCTCGCCTCTCGTTGGTTCCAGTCGCAATGCGCGCTTTGTCAACACGTCAGGTGCGGTCGACTACGGCACTGCGTACAGCGCTCACGGTCTTGCCCCGGCTTGCGTTATAATTTAAAATCTTTAATAAGCACCCGCAAGGGTGCTATTCTTTTGAAAGGAGCAATGTATGGCAGTACCTGAAGGCAAAAGAACAAAATCAAAATTAGCTTTTCATACAAAGGCCGTTGAATTAGCAAAGTATACCACTACGATTTGCAACAACAATAAAATATTCCCTAAAAGAGATAGGATGAATGTTATGAATCGTGGAAAGCACATGCTGAGAAGGGTAATTCGTATAGTTTAATACAAAAAATGGATATATATTATAAAAAAGTTATGGAAGGAGATGTTAGCACATGTTTAAAAAACTAACTGTAGAGGAACAGTTGCAATTTGAGCGTGAAAGAAATTTGATGCTTTTAAGTAGACAGGTTGAAATAGAAGATGCGTTGATTGAAGTGGCTGAAATCGTTGCCGCTAATGAGGAGACGCTACAGGAGGTGCAAAATGGCTAAAATATACTATAGACGGATTATAAATGGTACAATGACCATTGAAGATGTGCCTGAACGCTGGCGGGCGCAGGTTCAGGAGATGCTTGACGGAGAACCGGAGTAGTAAGTATTAAGCTAACGAGTTGGCGGTAGCTGAATAACTTTATCACAAGAAACAACCAGGCCGGGGCACTATCCCCGGCCATCACCACAGGGCCGCAAGGCTCTTTTTTATTATTTATTCTGGAGGTGATATTTTGCTTGACAACATATTCAAGAAAGCTAAAGACGAGAACTGGAACTGCATTCCCTCTCCACCTGATGAGAGGGATTTTTCTTTAGCCAAAATTATGCGCCCTGTAGCTGTCCCTGCATCGGTGCGGCTGGATAACCTTTTTGCAAACATCCGGGATCAGGGTACGTGAGGCTCCTGCGTCGGGCAGGCCGTGGCGTCTGCCGATTCCGCAGGATACCAAAAAGAGTTATCATCACTATACATTTATACCCGCTGCAAGCAGGAGGATGGCGTCCCCGGCCAGGAGGGGACGTATATCCGCACAGCGAACGGGATCGCTCTGCATGAGGGGACGCCGCCGGAAGAACTGCTGCCCTACAGCCTGCTGAAATATTGCCTGGCATTCCCGGCCATAACCCCGGCTTTGATCCAGGCTGCAGCGCCATACAAGATCAAAGCCTACGCCAGAATTTACAGCCTGGACGAGCTGAAGCAGGCCCTGGCCGCCGGGAAAATAGTTGTTGCTGGTGTTTATGTTACAGACAGCTTTATGCGCTGGGGTGGAACAGGCAGCATCGGCGTGCCGGAGGGCGCTATTTATGGCGGCCATGCTGTGGTATTTTGCGGCTACGACGACAGCAGGCAGGCTATCCGGGGCGTGAATAGCTGGGGTAAAAAATGGGGTGATAACGGCTTTTTCTGGCTGGACTATGCCAACGTAGGCTGGGCAAGCGATCTGGGTATCGAGGCCATATTTGAAATGTGGGCCTACGAATTTGAGAACATGCCTGAACCGGGGCCAGGGCCGCAGAACAGGCCAAAAATCGAACTATGGATCGGCAGCAAAACCGCCCGGGTAAATGGACAAGCTGTTTCCCTGGACGTGCCGCCGGAGCTAAAGGATGGCCGGACACTGGTGCCGATCCGGTTCGTAGCAGAAAACATGGGCTATAAGGTGCTGTGGTATCCGCAGGAGAAAAAAGTTGTTATTGAGTAAGCCTATTAAATAACCTCATTTATCAAGTAATTTCAGGGGGTGCCAAACAGAAAATGGACAATGTTTTATCATGGTTTAAATGCGTTTTTGCCCTGGCGGCTGCAGGGCTATCATGGCTGCTGGGGGGCTGGGACATGGCATTGCAAGTGCTAATTATCTTTGTAATATTTGACTACATTACCGGTGTTTGTGCGGCATGGCATGAGAAAAAATTAGACAGCAGCGTTGGGGCTTACGGCATAGCAAAAAAGATACTTTTATTTATTCCGATAGCAATAGGGTTTTGGCTGGATCAATTTACCGGGCAGGAGATATTGAGAAATATTGCAATATTTTTCTACATGGCTAATGAGGCGCTGAGCGTGACCGAAAACCTGGGGCGGTGTGGGGTAGCAATTCCCCCGGCGTTGTTGGATGCCTTGCAGCAACTAAAAGGAAAGGCTGATGCCAATGGCAAAAGTTAGCATATATAAAAGCAGCAGGTATATCATGGATGGCGTGCTGATCGAAGATAGAACTTACTGCCGGATTGCCGATTTGCTAAAAGGTTTAGGCTATACCTACGATTGGTTCGGAGGAGTAGGTGGTGGCAAGCTGATTATCCGGGGCGAGGTTCTCTGGCCGGAGCAGGATATGGATTTACGGCTGCCGTCCGGGGGAGATACAGCCCTGATAGATGAATACGTAAAGGGCACACCTTTGGCCGGGTTGGGCAAGGCATGGCTGGAGGCAGAAGCGAACTGGCGTGTGAACGCCGTTTTTTTATGTGCTTTGGCCTGCCACGAATCGGATTTTGGCAGAAGCAAAATAGCACGAGATAAAAAAAATATCTATGGGTTTATGGCCTATGACAATTCGCCGTATGCCAGCGCTAGGACTTATGCGACCTACCAGGAAAGCATTGAGGATGTTTGCCGGTTGTTGGTGGGGAGCTATTTGTTCCCCGGTGGGAAGTATTATAACGGCCCTACGCCTGCAGGGGTAAATGTAAGGTATGCCAGCGATAAAGGCTGGGCGGGAAAAGTTGTCAATCACATGGCAGGTATCGTTAAAAAAAAATAGCATGCCCGGTGTGCCCCTCCTGTGGCGGCCGGGGTGAATGGGTGATGATGAGCTATGCCGCTGGGATAGACAGGCCGGTATTTTGGTTTCGGGATTGCGAGTGTGGGAAAATGTTTCGTATGGGGTTGAAGTTATGAAGGATAAGCTGACCAGGGTTTTTAAGCCAGCCAATGAACTGCCAGGCGAAGCTGAGTAAGTTATTTTACGTAAAATAATGGCCCTTTTTGAAAAGGACCATTATCGATTATGTTTTTGGAGGGGGTTTTTATTATGGATGATAAAGAAAGATTAAAAAGACTAGAGGATAGTGTTTCAGAATTAAAATACCAAATAGTGGCTCAACAGTCATATTTGGACATGCAATCAGTTCCCGAGTGGGCAAAAGAAGCAGTGTCAATAGCGGAATCCAATGGTTTAATGCCCTCTCCTATTGGCGGAAGTTTTGACTTCTATCGTTTATTGGCCTATCTCTATAAAAGGGTGTTTTAAAGAACCTCTGATAGTCGTTTTGCAATTTCCGGGATATCCAATATAGATGAGTTTAATGCTACTTTATCCGCTAGTGTGGGGCTGTATTTTATTACATCAGATTTTGCTACTTTATGCCAAATTGGTAATATTACTTTTGCTCCCTCCATCTCGCGGGCGACCAGCCCATTAACCTCATATTGTGGCCAGTTTCCTTTAATAAATGAAGTAGATATAACCACAACGCCATATTTTGAATCTGCCAACCCCTTATCGATCGATTGCCTTAAACTGTCACCTACTTTCAGGGAAAATTCGTCGTACCATACTTTAACACCAATTCTCTTCAATTCTTCAGATAGTGGCCTGACAAAATCTTCTTTATCTTCACTTGCATGAGATATAAAAAAATCCCATTTAGGCTCTTCGGTTTTTTCTGTTGGGCCATCGGGAAAATATGTATGAGCGGGTCGTTGGTTCAACGACGACATTAAGCGTTTTTGCTCTTCTAGTTCCTTTGTTATCTTTTTCTGATAATCAAGCTGTTCCCGCTCCCGTCTTTTTTGTAGATCCTCTTGCTTCTTCCTTTCCTGCTCTTTTTCTCTGGATAGTTGAGTCTGATATCTGTTGAGCTCGTTGTTTTTATTGAAGAGCCTTTTTAATAAATCAGCTTGTTTGCCACTACTGTTAGCAATGCCTCTGTTAAGCCGATCAATTTCATTTAATTTACTCTTTAAGGTGCTAGCCGATGTGTTTTTAGTAATACTACCTTGAATCCGGTTTATTTTTGTAACTAGTTGAGACTCTTTTTTCTTTTCATCGCTAACCTTTTTGTGGATATTAGCGATATCTTTTTGTATTCTGCCTATATTTGATCTTATTAAATTTATTGACATACAAATATCACCATCCATTCTTTTGCACCGTTCGGCAAAATAGATGAGGAGTCCTTTAAATCCACCCTTTGAGAGAGGCGCCGGCTGAAATGGAGGGCAGAAAACTGGAAATTATTTTGAGGCAGGGGGTTGTCGACTATAGTTAAAAATGTTACCTAAACCTCCTCTATACAGGGCCGGGTCCTTCGGGATCCGGCTTTTTTGTTCAGAAAAAAATTTCAATAAAAAGGAGGAGATTTTATAAAAACGTTGTATAAAGTAATACAAGAGGGTATAATAAAAAGAGACCCAACCCACCAAAGGCCTCAATAAACGGTTATTTATATGGCGTAAGTAGAGTTACGCCTATTATTTTTTACCAAAGGGCCATACCTTATAGCCATAATCTTTGGCGTAGTATATTTTACCATTTCGCCAGTGGCGAAAATATTTACCAAAATCTGTTTTGTTTTTCTTCTTATTTCCGTTACTGCTTTTGCTATCACTCATATGTTCTCCTCTGCCGGTTGTTAAAGTATTTCTTGCCGAGCAAAAGAAGAATATTTATTGGTGGGTTAATATCCTTACCCATAGTTACATACGGCAAAAACTATGGGCCACGGCAAGATCTAAAACATGCAATGCCCATTCTAAAGACCTCCTTTTTATCCCGCTATTTGTTCCTTTTCATTAGTTTTTTCTTCCCGTTTCCTTATTTCGCTCAGGGTTACATTCGCCCTTTTTGCAAGATCTTCTACCAAGTCGTCAATAGCCACCGCAAAAACCGCTTGCCCCCGACGAAGCACATCGAAGACAACCCCAGGATCGTTGCTTAGAATGAAAACTGTTTCTCCATCTGTAAATAGTGTTAATTTCGAAAGAGCATTCTCAATCTTGAAATCCTCCTCCAACACCTCCATAGCCTTCCGAATTTTCTGTAGGGAAAGGGCTCTCTGCCGCAACGCCACTATTGTACGAACTTGTACAAGGTTTAAAAAGTTAAAGCGGTATTTTTTTTTGTAGCCTTTTCCCTCTACGAGCGCTGGCACAATGATATTTGTGTTTATCCAGTGACGGAGTTGCCTTTCCGTCACGCTAGTGATATTTACCACGGATTGCGTGTTATAAAAATGTTTGGTGCCAGCCATTCTCATTACCTCCTTTCATTAAAATGTTGTAACTAAGTGCTTGTTTTATCTTACATTATAATAACTATTTTGTCAACTGTTTCTGTAACCAAATCAAGTTTCATTTTTATTCTTGCCTGGATCCTTCGGGGTCCGGCTTTTTTGGTTTTATCCCCCTTTTTACCCGTTTTTCCCCTCATATTTTCCAGTTTATGTTAAAACCCCGAGAATCGCAAAACAGTGCCCTTAGAATGAAAACAGCAATTTCCGAATGTATTACCATTCGAAAGTTCGGTCGGTTGCCATATTTTTAGGGGTTGCCCCCGTAAATTTGACAATCAGTCTTTTGTTTTGCTAAAATAGAAGTACAAAAGAATAAATATACGTCCTCCGCTGCAGGAGGACCACCGGGACATTAGCACCCGGAAAGTGAGAGTTGCATAAGACAAACTCTCCGAACTCAAAAGGGACTTGCACCCTTAGTCACTATTTTTATTTGAGTTGCGGGGAGTTTTTTGTTTTTTATCCGGGAAAATGGGAAAGAAATAGCTAACTCCCCGGATACCGACGCGGCGGCTATTTATGAAAAATGGAGGTGATAATAAAAAAGAATTTTATTGGTGCAGGCAAAGTGCTGACAAGCGGCACGATAGTGAGGTTTTAGGTGCTTTTACCGTAAACAAAAAGCGCGGCGTTTCTGACTAAATTACCGGGGGAGGAGTGTGTACTTTTATGGCCAGGATGAAAAGAGCGTCGCTGGTGCACCAAGTTGTAGAAAAATTAAAAAGCATGGATTGCCGCGGTCAGAGTCGGCACCAGGCGAAACAAAAATACCGGGAAGAGCTTGCGGCCCAGGGTGAAAGGCATATTGGTAACCGGGTTCCCGGCAAGATATTCTCGGAGCTGACGTTCCAGAATTATTTAGATCGAGGTATTAACTTTGTGAAGTGGGCCCGGAAACAGTTTGAGGTGCGAACCCTGGAAGAGATAAAACGGCAACACAAAAAAATAGTGAATAGCTATATTGACTTTTTGGAGTTGGAACAGGGCTACAGTCCTTTTACAATACATGGCTATGTTTCAGCGGTATCGATGCTGCTTGGGACAAAAAACACAGACTATAACCTGCCGGCTAAAGGCTATAAGGATATTACGAAGAATAGAATAGACCCAGATGCACCCCGGGAAGGGTTTAGTCACGAAAAGCACCAGGACTTACTGCGCTTTATCAAGGCTACCGGGTTGCGCAACGTAGAGCTGCGGAAGGTTCGGCCGGAGCAGGTTGTTCGGGATGCCCACGGCCGGGTTAAAATTGAAATTGTTGCCGGCCAGGCAAAGGGTGGCCGGCCGCGGACTGTGTTTCCTATTACTGAGGATGCAGAGTGGGTCTATGGATATGCAAGAGATAGGCAAGCAGAAGGAAAGGAAAGACTTTTCAGCCGCCGGGACGGAGAGCTGCCCAAGTATGCCCCGTATCATCCCTGCCGTGCTATGTTTGCGGAACGGAAGTATCGGGAGGCACTAAAGACTCATGCAACGGGTGAGGTGCTAAAGCGCCGGGGTGATGGCCGTCAGTTTGATAAGGGTGCTTTGCAGGTTGTGAGTGACAACCTGGGCCACAATAGGATTGGCATTTGTGTGCAGAATTATTTGTGGCGGAAGGATGTTTCTGAAACAAAAAATAAATTAACTTTTTAAATCCCGGGAACTTCCCGGGAACTTTAAGGGGATCCAGCAGATTGGGCTTTAATACCATTAATGCGGATCCCCTATTCATCGCATGGTGCGGGCGAAGGGATTTGAACCCTTACAGGTTGCCCCACAGGATCCTAAGTCCTGCGAGCAAAGTTCCTTGAACCTACGCATATTTACGCCAACGCCCATTATATCGATGTTCATACGCCAGCTTTAAAATAAGTTTGCATAGTGTTACGGCAATTTTCGTCAATCCCCCGGGAACTTCCCGGGAACTTTTAGTTCAGATCATCAGTAAGTGTAGCTATTTTTTTATGCAGCCTGGGTAATACATGGCTGTAAATATCAAGTGTGATTTGGATACTTGCATGGCCAAGGCGTTCGGATACAACTTTGGGATGGACTCCTTCTTCGAGCATATAAGTAGCATAGGTGTGGCGCAAGCCATGCGGGCTAATGCGGTTTAGCTTTTCCTGATCTGGTTTTCTTTTTTTGTTAAACCTTTTGATAGCTCTTTCCAAATAACTGTCAATATCCCGGGGATGCAAAATAGTGCCGTGAGTAGTTAGAAATACCAGATCGTTAGGATTTTTAATTCCAAGCGCAAGCATTTCCTCGGACTGTTTCTTTTTTTGTTTCTTTAATATAGCAATAAAGTTTTCAGATACATCCAGTGTCCGCTCCCTGCTTTTTGTTTTAAGCGATGGTTGAATGACGGCTTTATTTTCGATAGGTACAACAGACTGACGAAGGGATATCGTATGCTTTTTCCAACTAATGTCCCGCCAGCGCAGGCCTAATATTTCTCCTCTAGACATGCCTGTAGATAAAGCAATATAGTAAAAAAGGTGATATCGGTCGTTTCTGGTACTTCCCAAAAATTCTTTTGCTAACTCCCAACTCCAGTATTCAATGGTCGGTTTGATATATGCTGGTGGGGTCACGTTCTTTACAACGTTTTTAACTATCAATTCGTCCTCTATGGCAGCGTCAAGGGCCGCTCCCATAATAGTATGCATATACCTTACGACACGGTTTGATAAGCCGCCTGGTTTTCCGTCTGCACGACCACCGTCTTGTAACTTTTTAGAGTAAAACGCTTTTATGTGTGATGGCCTTAGAGACGAAAGTGGTATTTTGCTAAACTCTGGAACGATGTGTTTTATAATTTTGCTTTTATAGCTTTCATAAGTTGTTGGTTTAATGTTGTATTTGTGGTTTTCTATCCATTCTGTCATAAATTCTCCAAACGGTTTTGAGGATGGTTGGACATAAATCCCTTGTCTCTGTTCGTGTATAATTTTATCCCGCAGGGCCGTTGCTTCTTTTTTCTTTGCCGGCCTGTCCAGGCCTAACTCCTTACGAACACTAATTGTTTTTGTTTCCCGGTTGCCTTTATGGTACCACTCTAGCTCAATATAATAATTATTCTTTTTCTTTCTGACGCGGGCATTCATGGAATTTTAGCCTCCTTTGTCACTATTGTAAATTTTCTTAACTCTTTTTCGGTATAGCTCCGTTTCATTTCAAAGTCCTCCTTTTGTTTATTTCCTATAAATTTATGATGATTTTTTTAAGCTTGCCAATAATAACTACATCCTCTGGTGGAGAGAACTTGGGCGGATAGTTAGGGTTTTCGGACTGAAGAACAAGTTGTCCATTGTTCCGAAATATTCTTTTTAAGAAGGCTTCTTCACCTATTAATACAACAGCGATTTCTCCGTTTTCAACCTCTGGCTGTTCACGAATAAGAAGCAGGTCGCCTTCATGAATCCTTGCCCCTATCATGCTGTCTCCTTTAGCCCGAAGAAAAAAATATTTTCCTCCTCTTGCCCATTCTTTTGCCACTGGTTCGTAGCCTTCAATTTCTTCGTAGGCAACAATTCCATCACCGCAGGAAACGCGGCCAACAATGGGAAGCATAACAAGCTCACTAGGTCCGTAATATCCGGCCGCCTCTTTTATCTCCGCGTATGGCTTGGTGCCGGACATAAGTTGTGATACCTTGACATTTAGCGCCTTAGCAACACTTTCTATCCGATCCATGCCAATTTTTATTTCTCCTGTTTCATACCTCTGTATTGTTTTTTTAGTAACACCCACCATTTCTGCAAGAACCTGTAAAGTGTAGTTGCGAATATCCCTGTACTTCTTAATATTTGATCCAACTGTTGTATAAAAAGTCATTTATTTCACCACCCGCTACTTATTTAAGCTTTTAATTGTTTATAGTATAACCTATTCGAGACACCAAAAGCAATAAAAGTTTATGTCTGTGTCTTTTAATGCTTGACATGCTTTATCAAAGATGGTAAGCTGTTGGTGTCGTTATATGACACATGCCGGAGGTGAGGCAAGAATTATGAGGTTTTCTGTCAAAGCAATAAGAGTGAATGTTGGTATATCGCAAAGGGAGGCAGCCAAACATTTGGGGATTTCGTTAACTGCCTATGTACGTAAAGAAAATGGGCGATCCCAATTTTGGGCCCATGAAATTCAAAAGTTAAGTATTCTTTTTGGTGTAGATATTGATGTTTTTTTTGAACCGTTGTGTCCCATTACGACACAAAGGGCGGCAGGTGGAGGTGACGCACAGTGATCAAGCGCCGTCTCAGTCTACCGCTTTTTCTTACGGCAGAAGAAGCAGCCGAGGTACTAAACATCCCGGTCCGCACGGTCTACGAGAAAATCCGGCAGGGGAAGCTGCCAATTTCCCCGCACGGGAAACCGTATCGGGTGGATCGTGACGGTTTGTTTCGGATGGCGAGAGAAAATAGAAAGGAGGCTTAACAATGCCAGGAACTAAAG
>LSQX01157333.1_pt2 | contig 10042 bp, 8 predicted proteins | sample 654561 | NCBI WGS metagenome assembly LSQX01 (sample SAMN04489861, study PRJNA283612) | anaerobic digester metagenome | isolation source: 4 biogas reactors fed with cattle manure at either 37C or 55C with and... | place: Denmark: Kongens Lyngby | collected 2014 | reverse complement strand
AGATGTGTATAAGAGACAGCAGTTATCTTACTCTTTGGTTTTATTTTCTTATTAGAGCCATTGGGATTTGTAATCGCAAGTATAATTTTTATGAGTCTATTTAATATACTTTTTTCTGGAAAGTATGTTAAAAAAGATTTAGTTGTCTCTCTAGGACTAGCAGTTGTTGAAACCATGACTGTTTGGTTTATTTTTGGATATCTTTTCGATATAACACTACCTTGAATGGAGGAGAAATAAATGGGTTTTGAATTTGGATTATTACAAATTTTAGTTTCTTTTGTAGGGGTAGGTATTGGAATTATCTTTGGAGCTTTACCAGGGATGACAGCCACTATGGCTATTGCTATATTTTTACCACTTACCTATGCTTATGATTTAAATACGTCACTTTATTTACTATTAGGACTTTACGTGGGAGGAATTAGTGGAGGTCTTGTTCCAGCTATTTTGATTAATATCCCTGGAACACCTTCTTCAGTAACAACAGGATTTGACGGTCATCCCATGGCTAAAAGAGGAGAGGGAGTTAGAGCTCTTCGAATTGGGATTACGGTATCACTTCTTGGTGGGCTATTTAGCTTAGTTATCTTAGCTTTGTTCACTCCGGTTCTAGCAGGGTTAGCCATCAAGTTTAGTGCCATAGAGAAATTCCTTATCATTTTGTTTGCTATGACGGTCATTGCTGCTTTATCTAAAGGGCAAATGACTAAAGGGATTTTTGCAGGATTTTTAGGGGTATTTATCTCATTAATGGGGGTTTTCCCTGATAATCAAACTATTCGACTTGTGCCTGAGGCATTAAGAATAGGGCTAAGAGATGGGTTTCAACTGTTACCTGTTTTGATAGGTTTATTTGCATTTTCCCAGTTATTTCAAGAATCTGAACTGGGTATGAAGCAAGCTATTGTCGAACAAGATATGATGAAATCTGATCAGACGAAGCAGTTTTCTTTTAAAGACCTTAAAGGGCAAACCATTAATATTCTTCGTTCTTCTTCCATAGGTACTTTTATGGGAATATTGCCAGGAATTGGAGGTAGTGCAGCATCTTTACTTGCCTATTCTCAAACAAAGAACTTTTCTAAAGAACCTGAAAAATTAGGCACAGGAGCTATTGAGGGTTTAGTAGCTAGTGAGTCTTCAAATAATGCATTAACAGGTGGTGCTCTGGTGCCGCTACTTTCTCTAGGAATACCAGGGGATAGTACGACAGCTGTTCTAATTGGAGCGTTCATGCTTCAAGGGATTCAAGTTGGGCCACTATTCATCACTCAAAATCCTGGGCTTTGGAGAACAATTCTCTTTGGGCTATTTGTTGCGAATATTTTAATGTTTATTATGATGTTCTATCCTATTAAATACATAGCTAATATTATAAAAATACCTAAGAGTAGACTTTATCCACCAATAATATTGTTATGTATCGTTGGAGCATTCTCTGCGCGAAGCGGCAATATCGTAGACGTTGTTACATTGATGGTATTTGGATTAGTGGGTTACTTATTTACTAAAATGAAAATACCCGTAACAACGTTTCTAATTGGATTTATTTTAGGAAGGGACTTAGAAAAATACTTTATTGATTCCTTAAAAGGATCTGGTGGTAGTTTATCAGTGTTCTTCTCAAGACCCATAGGAAACTTTATATGGGTACTAATCATAGTTTCTCTGATATATGCTTTATATGATAACAGGAAATTCAGCAGAGTAAATAACAGAGAGTATAAAGGGTAATCAATTCGAGGTATTTACATACGTGTTTATAAAGGAAGTATAGAATGAATAAAGAAAAGAATCTTAAACTAGTTATGGTACATCCTAATGATAATGTTAAAATTGTCGTTATTGAAGAAGGACTTATAAAAGGTGAAGTTGTCGAAGATGTCTTAGTTCTTGAAAATATTCCCCAGAGCCATAAGATGAATTTGGTGGATTATAAAAAAGGAGATCCGATAATTCGATATAATGAAATTATTGGATATGCCAATGCAGACATTAAAAAAGGAAGTTGGATAACAGAGCATCGTGTTGATTTACCAACTCCTCCAAAGCTTGACGAATTAGAGTTAGCCACCAGGATACCAAAAGAGTTGCCCCCATTAGAAGGATATACTTTTATGGGGTTTAAGAATCCCAATGGTACCGTAGGAACTAAAAACATGCTTGGAATTACCACCAGTGTTCAATGCGTGGAGGGTGTCCTAAACATTGCCGTTAAAGAACTAGAGAAGAAACTTGGCCATTATCCCCATGTTGATGGTGTAATGCCGATTAATCACAACTATGGTTGTGGTGTGGCCATTCATGCTAAAAATGCCGAAATCCCCATTAGAACCATCAAGAATCTTTCAGAACATCCAAACTTTGGTGGAGAGATGCTTTTTGTAGGATTAGGCTGCGAAAAGATGATTCCAGAGAAAGTTTTTATTGATCTAAATATAGACAATGAAGTTATTCTGCAAGAAAACCATGGTTTTAGATTAATGGTAGATGAAATTGTCACAAAAGGTGAAGCTATTTTAAAAAGACTTAACCAAAGAAGAAGAGTGGAATGTTCAGCAAAAGATTTAGTTATTGGCCTTCAGTGTGGAGGCAGTGATGCTTTTTCTGGAGTTACCGCTAACCCTGCCATGGGCTATGCGTCTGACCTTCTTGTCCGTTGTGGGGCCACGGTTATGTTTTCTGAGGTTACTGAAGTTAGAGATGGAGTCCATCTCCTAACGCCCAGAGCAAAAACTGTGGAAATTGCCAAACGTATAAAAGAAGAAATGGCCTGGTACGATGAATACTTAGAATTAGGGCAAGTAGATAGAGACGCAAATCCTACCCCAGGTAATAAAAAAGGGGGCTTAGCAAATATTGTTGAGAAATCATTAGGATCCATTGCAAAGTCTGGAAATAGTGCCATTAATGGTGTGCTTTCTCCTGGGGAAAAAGTTAAAGAAAGAGGTCTAATCTTTGCAGCAACTCCAGCCAGTGATTTTGTTTGTGGAACCTTACAGATGGCTTCAGGAGCAACGTTACAAGTTTTTGCTACAGGAAGAGGAACACCATACGGACTTAAAATGATCCCTGTAATTAAAGTATCTACTCGAAATGAACTAAAGAAAAAATGGGACGATCTTATCGATGTTAATGCAGGAACTATTGCGACGGGAGAATCATCCATAGAAGAAAAAGGATGGGAGATTTTCAAGCTCATTCTAGAAATTGCTTCTGGAGAGGCCAAGTGTTATGCAGATCAATGGGGAATTGAAAATGCAATATGCTTGTTTAATCCTGCGCCAATTACATAAAAGAGAATTCTAGGAGGAATAATATCATGAATATTAAAGATTTAAGAGGGGTAATCCCTCCCATAGTGACACCAGTGGATGAAAATGAAAATGTGGATGTAGAAGGACTAAAAAGAGTTATTGATCATGTGCTTGAAGGTGGAGTTCATGGAATTTTCGTCTTAGGAAGTAATGGTGAGTTTTATGCTCTAGATCATGAAAACCAAAGATTAGCTGTGGAAACCACAGTAAACCATGTGGCGGGTAGAGTACCTGTCTATGCGGGAATCGGCGAGATTACAACAAAGGCATGTATTAAAATGGCTAAGCAAGCTAAAGAAGCTGGAGCAGACGCTGTAACTATTCTAACTCCTATGTTTATAAAGCTAAATGATGAGGAAATGTTCCGTCACTTTGAAGAGATTGCTAAGAGTACTGATATGCCAATACTGTTATACAACAATCCAGCAAAAACAAATAATAATATATCCGTGAGCGTTCTTAAGAAGCTGGCAGCTATTGATAACATCATTGGAATAAAAAATACATCTCTTGATTTTTCGCAGACTATTTCGTACATTGATGCTACAAGAGATATGAAGAACTTCAAGGTATTAGCAGGTTCAGATTTCTATATTTATGGCACTTTAGCTTATGGAGGTTGCGGATGTGTTGCAGGAACCGCGAATGTGGCCCCTAAACTTGTGGTGGATATTTTTGAAAAATATGAAAAGGGTGATCTTGAAGGGGCACTTAAAGCTCAGTATGACTTGATCCCTTTAAGAAACACCTATAGTTATGGGAGTTTCCCAGTAGTGATGAAAGATTGCTTAAACCTGATGGGCTTAAATTTAGGCAGTCCAGTTAGACCAATTCAGCATTGTGAAACAGAAAAAATGAATGAACTAAAGCAGATTCTAAAGAATCTTGATCTTATCTCATGAAGGAGTTCGTCTAAAATGAAAATTTATGAAGATGCAAGAGAGATTATCGATGAATCGATTAAGCGGGTATTACCTGGAGAAGCTGTTAAGCGCGCTCTTGAGGAAAGAAATTTTACGGGTAAAGTTATACTTGTTGCCATTGGAAAAGCAGCTTGGCACATGGCAAAGGCCGCTAAAGAAGTGCTGGGCGATACCATAACAGATGGTGTAATTATTACAAAATATCATCATTCTGAAGGGCCCATCGGAGATCTTCAAATTGTAGAAGCTGGTCATCCTATAGTAGACCATAATGCCTTAATCGGAACAGACATTGCTTTAGAGCTAACGGCTAACTTAGGAAAAGATGATCAAGTTATTTTTTTAGTTTCTGGAGGGGGATCTGCTCTTTTTGAAAAACCTATGGATGGTGTGGAATTAGAAGAAATCATGGATATCACAGATCAGCTTTTAAAAAGTGGTGCTGATATTGTAGAAATTAATACTGTTCGTAAACATTTATCTAAGGTAAAAGGGGGTAAGTTTGCTGAGCACTGTAAAGACACGAATATTCTATCCGTCGTATTGTCTGATGTTATAGGGGATCCGCTAGACGCCATTGCATCGGGCCCTGCATATAAAGACAGTTCCACTTCTGAGGAAGCTTTGGAAATTATAAGTCGATATGATATTCAAGTGGAGTCTCACATAACTAAGGTTATAAAGATTGAGACACCAAAAGATATTAAAAACTGTGAAACAGTTATAGCTGGAAGTGTATCAGAACTTTGCAAAGCAGCATCAGAAATTGCTTTAGAAAAAGGATATACACCCTATTTGCTCTCATCAACAGTGGATGGAGAAGCTAAGGAAGTTGGGCGATTTTTTGCGGCTATGGCCCGGGAAATTAATAATGGAACTTCAAGCTTTAAACCACCTTGTGCCATTATTGCAGGAGGAGAGACCATTGTTAGAATAAAAGGTAGTGGAAAAGGTGGAAGAAATCAAGAATTAGCACTTTCAGCTGCAGCGGGTATCGAAAATCTAGAAAACACGGTGTTTTTCTCAGTGGGGTCAGATGGTACAGATGGACCAACTGATGCCGCTGGTGGATTAGTGGATGGCGCTACTTTAGGTAAATTAAGAGATGATGGCATGGCTTTAGAAATTTATTTGGATAACAACGACAGTTATCATGCCTTAGAGAAGGTAGATGGATTAATTATGACTGGAGCTACAGGTACCAACGTTAATGATCTCATAGTTCTTCTCGTTAACAAGAAATAAGTTCTAATCTTAAAAAACAGGTCAAAATAAGCCCCTCGATTACCTATAATAGGACATCGGGGGGCTTTGCTTTATATTTTGACTAATTTATTTCGTATGAATATTACATAGAAGATTATTAATGACCTGCTTTTTCCAGATTAGTCTTAAGCCATGAGCTATCTTTTAACATAGGACGCCCAATACCGACTAAATCTGTTTTATCAGCTAAAATTAGCTGATCAGCAGCTAAAAGGTCAGTGATTCCGCCCGTTAAAATGGTAGGGATTTCCACGGCATTTTTAATGCCTTGGGTTAACTCATTAAAGTATCCTTGTTCATCTGTATTAGGATTGGTGTATCCTGTGAATCCTCCAGTGATGTCAAGAAGGTCCACCCCTGATTCTTTAAGGCTCTTGGCAGCAATAATACTATCCTCAATAGTGGTTCCACCTTCTTTGTAATCAGCAGCTCCTAGTCTTACAAAGAGTGGAAACTCCATGCCCACAGCTTGACGGACAGATTTCACTACAGACAGAGTGAATTTGATACGGTTATGAACATCTCCACCAAATTCATCTGTGCGCTTATTCTTAAGAGGTGAGTAAAATTGGTTTAAAAGATACCCATGAGCAGCGTGGATTTCTACGGCATCAAACCCAGCATCTTTTACCCTTTTTGCTGCTTTAGCAAAGTCTTCAATAAACTCATAGATTTCAATTTCTTCCATGGCATGGGCATTACGCTCAGGATCAAGGGAAGGACCAAACAAATGAGGGATATTATCTTTAGGTTTAGCAGCCACCCCAGCGTGATTAATCTGCATTACAGCATAAGTGTCATTGTTATGGATGGTATTTGCTAAGCTCTTAAGCCCCTCTAACATATCGTCACTGGCCACAGAGATTTGGTTAGGATTAGCCCGACCATCTTCTCGGATAAAGCTATGTTCTACAATGACAAGGGCTATATTTTGATCTTTAGTTTTTTCATCATAATAATTTAGAATTTCTTCACTAACTTCACCATTTTCCTTGGCCTTAGCGGTGGCCATAGGGGGCATGATAATACGGTTCTTGAGGGTTAAGTGCTTTAATTTAAATGGGGTAAGTAATTTTTCCATTATCGTTAACATCCTTTCGTTGAAACATGAGTCTAAAGTTAAAAAGACTCTATTTTTTAATGTTCTAATTTAATAGATCTACATTTCATTATAGAAGATAATCATAGCGAGGGTTTGAAAGTTCTTTAAACATTTTAAAACCATCTCAAAAAATTAATGTGACTAAATCCAATCAGAATAAAATCAAAGATAATTAAAAAAATCCAGTAAACGTTACCAAATGTCTATAATTTTGTTATACTTAAATCATAAAAATCAAGAGATAGAGAGAAAAATTAAACATTATTCTCTATGAACAGGGGGAAAAGAAGTGGGTCAATTAGCTTATCTTAAAGTTTTAGACAATGAATTGGTGGTGGCCCTAGGTTGTACCGAACCTACCGCCATAGCTTTAGCTTCCGCCTTAGCGGTAAAATACCTAGATGAGGACCTACTGGTGCGATTAGAAGTTTATGCCAGCTCAAATATTATTAAAAATGCCATGGGTGTACATATACCAGGAACTGGCCTCATGGGCATGAGTTTAGCAGCAGCCTTAGGTACCCTTAGTGATTCTTCTATGGAATTAAATCTTCTAAGTGGGTTAACCAAAGAGCAAATTGAGAAAGCTGCCCTGATGATCAAAGAAGGCAGAGTTAACGTCACTCAGAAAGAGACTCATAAAAAACTCTATATTGAAGTGGTGGCCAGAGGCGAGAAATCCTATGCCAAGGTCATTGTGGAAGATCGGCATACCCATGTAAGTTATATTGAAAAAGATGGGAAAGTTATCCTAAGCCAAGATGATCAGGTGAATTTATTGTCAGAAGAATCCTATGAATTCCTAAACATCAGTGGTATTTGGGATTTTATCCATCAGGTGGATATCCAAAAACTTTCCAAAGTAGAACAAAGTATCACCATGAATAAGAGGATCGGAGAAGAGGGCTTAAAAAATCCTTACGGCCTTAAAGTTGGGAAAACTCTTTTTGATGCCATGGAAAAAGGGTACACTTCTTGGGACTTATCCAACTATGCCATGGCTCTAACTTCAGCAGGGTGTGATGCTCGTATGGCAGGGACATCTCTTCAAGTTATGAGTAATTCCGGCAGTGGGAATCAGGGATTAGGGGTAGTATTGCCCGTGGTGGCATACTGGGAAAAACTAGGCCTCTCCTATGAAGCCCTCCTTCGAGCAGTGACTCTAAGTCACCTGGTGACCATCTATATTAAAACTAGATTTGGAAGGCTCTCCGCCATCTGCGGAGCCACAGTGGCAGCTATTGGGGCCTCATGTGGCATGACTTATCTTTTAGGCGGTGGACTTGGAGAAATTAGAGCCGCCATTCAAAATATGCTGGGCAATATCACCGGTATGGTATGTGATGGAGCCAAGGGAGGATGTGCTCTTAAAGTAGCCACCAGCACTAGTGCGGCTTGCCTATCAGCCCAATTAGCATTAGCTGGGGTAGCCATTGGAGATCATGATGGAATCATTGATGTAGATCCAGAAAAGACCATCGCTAATCTTGGGTTGCTTAGTAAAGAAGCCAGTCAAGACTTGGATCATCTGATTTTAAAGATTATGCTAGAGAAAGAAAATGAGACCTTAAATCCTAATTAGAAATCTAACAACCAAAATATCTATAGGAGGGAAAAGTTATGCATAGCGATGCTAAAACCATCAAAGCATATTTAGACGAATTACCAGATGAGAGAAAAGAAGCCATGGTTAAACTCAGATCAATCCTAAAAGAGTATCTTCCACCAGGCTATGAGGAGAGAATGATGTATGGCATGATTACTTTCGTGATTCCACTTGAAACCTATCCCAAAGGTTATCATGTGAATAAGGGAGAAGAACCTCTTCCTTTTATCAGTCTCGGGAATCAGAAAAACTATATTGCCCTATACCATAATGGAATCTATGCTAAACCGGATTTAGAACAGTGGTTTAGACAAGAGTATAGGAAAAGAGTGACAAACAAATTAGATATGGGAAAAAGCTGTATCCGATTTAAAAATCTAGACAAGATTCCCTATGACTTGGTTGTTGAACTGGCTAAGAAATTATCTGTTGAAGAATACATTAAGCTATATGAAGAATCCATTCCTGATAAATGAAATAACGTTAAAACCACTTGCTAATTTACTTTAGCAGGTGGTTTTAACGTGGGGATATATTTTTATCGAGTTGTCTGTAATCTTTTGCCTAGGACAAGTTCTTAGATTTGCCCTAAAGACATCTGCACTAAGAACGAAACGACCACAACAAGTAGCGAGATGATGAAGCCATGCAGCATAGGTTTAAATCCGGATTTTGCCACATGGGAAAAATTTGTTTTAAGCCCAATGGCTCCCAGGGCCATGACCATGAGAAATTTACTTAAGTCGATGAGACTTTCACTTAATCCCAGAGGGACAAAACCTGTACTCTTAATAGCCACCATGAGCAGAAATAGTAAAATAAACCAAGGGAAGATGCTGCTTAGGTTGACCTTATCTCTAGTGTAATCTTTGCCACCTTTAGTGGCAGAGAGGGCAGCTCTTTTTTTAAGTTCAATTCGTGCATTAATTAAAGAGAAAATCAGGACTACCGGAATGATAGACAAAGTTCTTGTAAGCTTCACAATGACGGCAAATTGACCAGCGGCGTCACTAAAAGCATAGCCAGCAGCCACCACGGAAGACGTATCATTAACCGCAGTCCCAGCCCAAAGACCAAATCCTAAATCACTCATCATGAAAAATCTTCCCATAATAGGAAAAAGGACCACCATGATCACATCAAAAATAAAAGTAGCAGAAATCCCGTAGGCCACGTCACTATCTTTAGCATCAATAACTGGAGCGATGGCTGCAATGGCAGAACCGCCACAAATGCCTGTGCCGGCAGAAATTAAGCTGGATAATTTCCAATCCATGCCAAAGAATTTACCTAAAATATATCCTCCACCAAATGCCGTAAATAAGGTAAAGGTCATGACGATGATGGAGAATTTTCCCACTTGTAAAACTTGGCTAAAGCTTAGGGAAAGTCCCATGAAAATAATAGAGAGTTTTAAGAGCTTCTTTGAAGTGAAATTAATTCCCTCATTTAAAAAAGTAAGGTTAGATACGAAAGGGTTTAAGATCATTCCTAAAAGCAAGGCAAAAACTCCTCCACTTATTAGTTGATGGGGGATAAGGGTGGCCATGCTGTTAGCAATAACCGCTAAAACAGCTGAAAAAATAATTCCTTTGATTAGAGAGATGATTTTATTATTCATGGTTAAATACTCCTGTCCATACATTTAGTACGACTTGATTCTATCATGGGCGTGTTATAAAATAAAATTATAATAAATGATATAAGTATAAGTTTATCTTATGGAGGTAAATATGGATTTAAAACTACAGACTTTTCTGATGGTAGTAGAGATGGGAAGTTATACTAAGGCAGCAAAAAAACTTCATATCACTCAGCCAGCAGT
>LSQX01156415.1_pt1 | contig 10043 bp, 7 predicted proteins | sample 654561 | NCBI WGS metagenome assembly LSQX01 (sample SAMN04489861, study PRJNA283612) | anaerobic digester metagenome | isolation source: 4 biogas reactors fed with cattle manure at either 37C or 55C with and... | place: Denmark: Kongens Lyngby | collected 2014 | reverse complement strand
ATTTATTGAAAGCCATAATTTATAGGCTTCGGGGTTGGCCAAAACCAATGCCTCTAATGAGGCCACGATAATCAGAGCAGCACATAACGCTAGCAGGACAGTCAATTGACGTCTATGTTTATTCCTTTGCTTTTTGCGCTGTGCGTGCATTTCCCTCACTGTCTTCCTCAAATATGTTTATATACTAATAACAGCAGGAGAATTGCTCCTCCTGCTGTTAATTTTAGCAAAGCATTTTCAATAATGCTTTAACATTGTTACTTTAGGTGTCAACGTCAACTTAATTGGCCATCATGGCATCGAATGATGCTTTCAGCTCGCCGTAAGCTTCTTCAACGTTCTCAGGCTGTACTGTGTTCCAAGAAAGAATTGCGTTCTTCCAGGTATCCCACACTGGGTTGAATTCCTGATAGAGCGGTCTGCCCGGGGACACTTCAAAGGATTCGATTGTCGCAGCAATGACTGTTTTGTCGACTTCGTCTAATCCAGACTCTTGATACTGCTCAACTGTAACGTTCTCCAAGATCTTTCCTGTGGCGCGGAAGAGGTCTTCTGCGAACTCAGGATTGACGATCTCTGCGATCATGGCTTCTGCTAGAGCGACCTGTTCAGGATCTTCCTCGATACGAGGATTGATCGCGAGGCCCCAGCCGCCCTGCCAATGCTTCATCGGCTGACCGGCAACGGTAATCTGGTCCATGTTGTAAATGCCGAGATCTTCACCGTCATTGGTTTGCGCTCTCATGTCAGCGGTCTCCCATGGACCACCAATACGAAGTACACCACTGTTGCCACTGGTGAATTCATCAGCGATGTAGCCCCAGCCGGCCTCAGAGTCAAAGAGAGTAGTGTTATTGTCTGCGTTAAGTTTCCAATAATCGTAGAGAACTTCGATCGCAGCTTGTTTTTCTGCTTCAAGCTCTGACCATTCTTTGGTCAAATCAGAGACGAATGCGTCGCCTTCAGGAGCGAGCAAATCAATCTCAGCAGAGTTAGTTAGTGCAACACCGAACCAAGCGTCGAAGACTGGCAGCAAGATATGTGCCGGATCTTCAATGTCGCCTAGCTCCTGAGGTGAGGAAAGGTCGATTCCCTCAGCTTCAGCGTTGGCTTCGTTAGCAAAAACTACGAGAGTTTCAATGTTGTAGGGGAAAGCCAGATATTCGCCGTCAACGACAAATAGTCCGCCCAAACCGGCATCGAAATCATCCCAGCCGCCGGCTGCTTCTGCAATGGCGTGAGAGTCGATTGCTCCGAGCAGATCTTTACCTGCCAAGTTGGTCAAGCGGTCTGCAGGCAAGCCGAAGAGGTCTGCCACGTCGGGGTTAGTTGCATCTGTTTGGTCCAATGTATCGATGTGATCGAATGCACCGACTTCCATCAGTTCAATTGTGCTGTCAGGGTTGTTTGCAAGTACACGGTCTGCGGCGGCCTGGTAATACTCGAGCCAAGCAGTCTCAGCCTGTACTGTAATGCTAGCCTCAATCCCCCCAGCGGGTGGTTCCGTCTCTTCCGGATCTGTTGCTGGATCTGTTTGTCCTTCTCCTGTTTCAACTGGATCGGTAACTATGGGTTCGTCACCGTTTCCACATGCAACAGCAAAAGAAAGAACCAGTACCAGAGAAAGTAATAGTGCTAGTACTTTTTTCATGTAATATCCTCCTTACTTTTAGTCTCAAAACAAAAACTATAAAATTCATAAATATATATCCATTTGAGACAATCTACATTATATATGATTTAAGGAATCGCAACAAGATAACTAGAAACGGTAATAAATGTTCCAGTTTTTTAGTTCACTTATATAATTATATGCAGGTTGCTATAATTTATTTTACAGAACGATAAATAGATAGGTGATTCGCTTCGAATAAAGTCTTATATAACTCCTACGGCACGAAAGTTGAGTTGTTTGAACACTAAGTTGATTTTCGTGCCTGGCACGAAAATCAACTTCTTTACTCGAACCTCGCTGCTCGAGCTTTCTTCTCTGATTCGTTGCGATAAGTAAGCATTGATTCCGCGAAAATTTCAGCTGCGGTCGGCGGAGTATACGTAATGGCGTTGGCCCCGGCTTGGATTGTATCAAGGATAGACTTTTCCGTCGGTCCTCCCGTAGCTATGATCGGATACTCAGGCCCTACAATCTCCCGAGCCATTTTCACCAGCTCCGGGGTGCCTCTAGCTCCGGAAATATTAAGGATCTTGGCTCCGGCTTCGACTTTTCCGGCAATATCATCATAGGGAGAAGCAACTGTCGCCACCACCGGAATGTCAACCGTGTTGCTCATATTTTTTATCACTGTATTGGGCGTGGGACTGTTGACGACCACGGCCGCCGCCCCCAAGAGCTCGGCTTGGAAAGCGATGCCGATGGAGCGCTTCCCTGTCGTAGTGCCGCCGCCGACACCGGCAAAGACCGGCACATTGGCCACCGAAATAGCTGCCTGCGTAATAACGAGTTCGGGCGTAAAGGGATACACCACCATCAATGCATTGGCATTATTGTTGCGCATAATAGAAATATCCGTCGTGAAAATGAGCGACTTGATTCTGCGCCTCATTAGCAACAAGCCCGAAGCTTTGTAGATAACATCCGGCACCGTAATGATCTTCTTGCGCAAAGAAGACTCAACTGTAGGCATAAATTTTTCTTCCTTTTGCCTCAGCTCTTCCAGATATATTCTGTTGTCTATACTACCCGACTGGAGCAGTTCGTCACGTTCACGCTTGTCCATAGTCGCCTCACTTTTAGTCTAGTTTCGTATCCGGAAGCGTCAGCCTCCGGATACCTAATTATTGATAACTTACTTAAATTGAAGATTCCACCTGCGGTCGTATCGGCCGGCAAATCCGCCCCCGGCACCCCTGCACCGCTTCCTACTCCGCCAGCCTCTTCTGCAGATCTTCCAATTCCTGCAAAAGCTCACGCGGCAATCTCTCGCCGTAGCTCGTAAGATGTTCTTCGATCTGCTCGCTTTCCTGTTTCCACGCCTCCGGATCAACCTTCAGAACTTCTTCCAAGTCCGCCTGATCTATCTCCAGCCCTTCCAGATTCAGATCTTCAGCCCGCGGCATATAACCGATGGCGGTCTCCTTGGCGTCCGCAGTACCTTCGCAGCGCCCCACTACCCAAGCCAAGACGCGACTGTTTTCGCCAAAGCCGGGCCAGAGGAACTTGCCGTCTTCATCGCGGCGGAACCAGTTGACGGAGAAAATCTTGGGCAGCTTTTCCGCATCAGCCTTAGCACCCAGATCAAGCCAGTGCTGCAGATAATCGCCTACGTGATAGCCGATAAAGGGCAGCATTGCAAAAGGATCGCGCCTCACCTGCCCGATTTTGTCGGAGATGATGGCTGCAGTGATTTCCGAACCCATGGTGGCTCCCAGGAAAACACCATGCTGCCAGTCAAAGCTTTGATGAACCAGAGGTACAGTGTGCGCTCTGCGGCCGCCCACCAAAATAGCATCGATCGGCACGCCCTGAGGTGCTTCCCAATCATCGGCGATGGTGGGAGCTTGCACGGCGGGAGTGGTAAAACGGGCGTTAGGGTGAGCCGCCTTTTTGTCCGAAGCGGGAGTCCAGTCATTGCCCTGCCAGTCAATTAGATGATCGGGGGCATCGTAGCCGATACCTTCCCAGTAGACATCGCCGTCATCGGTCAAGGCGACATTAGTGAAGATAGTGTTTTTTTCCACACTGGCCATAGCCGCCGGATTAGATTTCCAGCTGGTACCCGGCGCAACCCCGAAAAAGCCCGCTTCCGGATTGACCGCATACAGCCTGCCGTCTTCGCCGAAGCGCATCCAGGAGATGTCGTCACCGACCGTCTCTACTTTCCAGCCGGGGATCGTCGGCACTAGCATGGCGAGATTGGTCTTCCCGCTAGCCGAGGGGAAAGCTCCGCAAACGTGAAAAACCTTGCCCTCCGGCGAGGTTAATTTCAAAATGAGCATATGCTCGGCGAGCCAGCCTTCATCGCGCGCGATCGCGGAGGCGATGCGCAAAGCTAGGCATTTTTTGCCCAATAAGGCGTTGCCGCCGTAACCGGAACCGTAAGACCAGATCTCACGTGTCTCCGGGAAATGACTAATGTATTTATCTTCCATCGGTGCGCAGGGCCAAGAAACGTCCTCCTCGCCCTCTTCGAGCGGAGCGCCCACTGAATGCAAACACGGCACGAACTCCACATCCCCGTCCAAGCGTTCCAGCACTTCCGTACCCATGCGCGTCATAATCCGCATGTTTGTGACCACGTACGGGCTGTCCGTTATTTGCACGGCTAATTTAGAAAAAGGCGAATCCAGCGGCCCCATACAGAAAGGAATGACGTACATCACGCGCCCCTTCATGGACCCACGGAAAAGATCGAGCATTTTCGGCTTCAGCTCCCGCGGATCTACCCAGTTGTTAGTCGGTCCGGCATCCTCTTCCCTCTCCGAAGAAATGAAGGTGCGGTCCTCCACGCGCGCCACATCGCTGGGGTCACTACGAAAGAGATATGACTTGGGACGCTTTTCCGGATTAAGCTTCACGGCCGCGCCGCGCTCAACCTCCATCTCAAGTAGCCTCTGATTTTCTTCTTCACTGCCATCGCAGACATGAACTGAGTCCGGCGTGAGTAGTTCTTCCATCTCCTTGATAAAGCTATAAAAGCGATCGTTTTTCATGCTTCCCCTTTTCTTTTTTCTGCCTAAATCCTTACAAAAAACTAGACTTCCTGCGGCGTTTTTATAATTCTACCATCATTTTAAACGAAGATTTAGAACAAAGCCGACCTCCTCCTCAGCGAATACTGAGAATCGCCGCTATTCGGTCACTTCTGACCTAGCACAATACGTAATTTTGGCTATAATATGCTCATGGAAAAAAAAGAAACTAAGCAGAAAAATTTTATCTCATATTTGCCGCGCTTCATCAATTACTACAAATCTTATAAAGGACTTTTCGCAGCGGACATGTTCTTTGCGATGGTAATAGGTGCGACCGGCCTGGCCTTCCCTTGGATCATGCGCACCCTGATCAACGAAGTCTTCACGCTAAGCGATGGCGAGCGCATCATGTCGATTCTAATCCCGGCAGGCATAATCATGCTGGCTCTTTACGTAGTCGAGGCCTTAGCCACGAAATTCGTTACGTCTTGGGGGCACATACTAGGAGCTCGAATCGAACGAGATATGCGGCAAGATCTCTTCACGCATATGGAGAAACTATCCTTCTCCTTCTTTGATGAAACCAGTACGGGCCAGATGGTCTCGCGCATCATCACTGACCTGCAGGATATCACGGAACTGGCTCACCACGGCCCCGAAAACCTGCTGATCTCACTAATCAAGATCGTCGGCGCCTTCGTCATCCTGATGAACACCCACGTTGGGCTGACCCTAGTCCTCCTGATCTTCACCGTCTTCATGGGAGCGTTCACCTTTTTCTATAGGAAAAAAATGTTCCGTTCTTTCATGGACAACCGCGTCAAGATCGCCAACGTCAACGCCATTGTCAACGACAGTCTCTCCGGCATCCGCACGGTCCAGTCCTACTCGCAGGAAGAAGTAGAGCTGAACAAGTTCCACGAGGGAAATCAGGAGTTTTATCAATCCAAAAAGAACATGTACACGGTCATGGGCACCTACCACTCGACCAACGGTTTCCTTCAGGGTCTGCTCTACGTAGTCACGATCGTCGCCGGTGGTTTTTATGTGATCAGGGGCACGCTAAACCCGGGCGACCTCTACCTCTTCGTCCTCTACATCAATATGTTCCTGCAACCGGTGCGCACGCTGATTCAGTTCAACGAGCAGCTACAGCAAGGCATGACCGGTTTTATCCGTATGTGCCAGATTCTGGATACCGAGCCCGAGATCAAAGATCTGCCAGGTGCAATTGACGTCGGCCTCCTCCGCGGTAACATCAAGTTTGAAAACGTTACCTTCACCTATAAGGATGCCGATGAAAGTGTTCTGAAAGATTTTTCATTGGATATAAAAGCCAAACAATCAGTTGCTCTCGTCGGCCCTTCCGGCGTCGGCAAATCCACTATCTGCTCCCTGATTCCGCGCTTCTACGAAGTGGATGAAGGTTCCATCACGATCGACGGCGTTGATATCCGCGATATGACCTTGCGCTCCTTGCGCGACAACATCGCCATGGTGCAACAAGATGTCTATCTCTTCAACAGCACCGTGCGCGACAACATCGCCTACGGTCAGTACGACGCCACCGACGAGCAGATTGTCGCAGCTGCCAAGCAGGCCAATATTCATGATTTCATCATGAGCTTATCAAAAGGCTACGACACAGTAGTCGGCGAACGCGGCGTGCGTTTTTCCGGTGGTGAAAAACAACGCATTTCAATCGCCAGAGCTTTCCTGCGCAATCCACCGATCCTGATCCTCGACGAGGCCACTTCCTCGCTCGACAACGTCAGCGAACGCGCCGTCCAGGAATCACTTGACCGTCTATCGCAAGATCGTACCACAATCGTAATCGCTCACCGCCTTTCCACCGTGCGTAATGCCGACGAGATTCTGGTCTTAGCCGATGAAGGCATTAGTGAGCGCGGCACACACACTGAGCTGATTGCTAAAAACGGAGAATACGCCGGAATGTACCAAGTACAGTTCGATGATTTGAAAATAAAGGAAGCTGTCTAAATGGCAGCTTCTTTTTTGTCATAAAAAAGAGGAGTTCATATGCAAGTAGATAAAATTCTGATTATTGATTTGGGCGGCAGCAAAAACGCCGAGCTGGCACGCGAATTGCGACGCTACCTCGTTTACAGCGAAGTTCACCCTCACGACATGACAGAGGCCGAAGTGGAAGCACTAACAGATGTGCGCGGCGTGATCATCAATGGCGGCCCCAATCGCCTAGTTGATGGCGTTGAGATCGAACCGTCGGCAGCGATAATGGCGCTCGATCTGCCGGTTCTCCACACAGGTTATGACGATCATCCCAACCTACCCACCGATGCCCACGAACGAGCCAAGCTCTTGCGCGAATTCATCTTCGAACGCTGTAAGGCGACCCCGAACTGGACGATCGAAAACTTCCTGCAGTGGAAGATAGCTGAGATTAGAGAAGAAGTCGCCGACAAGAAGGTGCTGCTAGCCCTCTCCGGCGGTGTAGATTCCACTGTCCTAGCTGCACTCTTGGGCCGTGCCATCGGCGATCAGCTGACTATGATTCACGTGAATACCGGACTCATGCGCAAGAATGAATCCGAACAGATTCATGAACTTTTCGGCGAACAGTTTCCCGGCCAGCTAATTTATGTGGATGCTTCAGAACGCTTCTTGACGAAACTCGAAGGCGTTTCTGATCCCGAGGAAAAGCGCAAAATCATCGGCAACGAGTTTATCTACGTCTTCCAAGAAGAGACCAGCCACTTAGACAACATCGACTTCTTAGCTCAAGGCACCATTTATCCGGACATTATCGAATCTGGCACCAAAACAGCCAAAAAGGTTAAGAGCCATCACAACGTCGGCGCTTTACCTGAAGATATGCAGTTTAAGCTGCTGGAACCATTGAAGACTTTGTTCAAGGACGAAGTACGTAGTTGCGGTTTTGCTTTGGGAGTCCCGGCCGATCTGGTTAACCGCCAACCCTTCCCCGGTCCCGGCCTAGCCGTGCGCTGCATCGGAGCAATCACGCGCGATCGCCTCGAGGCGGTACGTGAATCCGATGCTATCTTGCGCGAGGAGTTTGCTAAAGCCGATCTGGACAAAAAGGTCTGGCAGTACTTCACCGTGGTTCCGGACATTCGCTCTACCGGCATGCGCAATAAAGAACGCAGCTACGAGTGGCCCTGCATAATCCGCGCAGTCAACAGCGTCGATGCCATGACCGCGACAGTGGAACCTCTCCCCTACGAATTACTGGAGCGTCTGACCCAGCGAATCACGAGTGAAGTTCCCGGGATCAACCGCGTCCTTTATGATGTCACCCCGAAACCACCGGGCACAATTGAGTGGGAGTAGCAAAAATGGACGTCATTTTAACTCCAATAGATATTATTGTCAGATTGACAGTCTCGGCACTAATAGGGTTTATAGTTGGCCTTAATAGGGAGAAGCACTCATCAGCCGGAGTAAGAACGCATATGATACTTGCAGTTGGCGTTTGCGTTATTACATTAGTGCAGGTAGATATAACTGCTGAGATAATAAAATGGAATATGCAAAATCCGGATTATATTGGGGCGGTCAGCAATGACATAGCAAGATTGACGGCTCAAATTGTTTCAGGAATTGGTTTTTTAGGCGCGGGATTAATCCTAGTAAGAAATCAAAGAATAGTCGATGGGATGACTTCGGCAGTGTCCCTTTGGACTGTAGCAAGTATATCTATAGCAGTAGGATATGGTGAGTACGTAATAGGTTTACTAGGTGCAGGTTTCTTAATAATAACGCTCACTATACTTAATCTTAAAGCAACTCGATTTGGCCGAATACAATTAAAAGTACATTTCAAAGAATATCAATTAAGTAGAGAAGAAATAAATGATTTTTTGAAAACATACGATGGAAAAATCGTAAACTATACTATGGAAAATATTTTTAATAATGAAAAAAATGAATATCGATATGTGTACGCAATTGAATATCGCGGCTTTATAGACAGAGTCCAATTTCTAGATAGCTTTATTCAAAAATATCAGGATATTATTTATATCGAGTTAATATAAACACGTGGCAGACTTATGATCTTATACGGAGACGGATTTAAAACTCTATATGATATTCAAGGATAGTTCTTGTCTCTCGCTTTGCTTCATCGCTAAAAGTTCCATCCAATCCCATTTCCACTAAGGCGGCATCAATTTTAGCTGCGGTACTTTCTTTGATCCCTGACGATTTACTGCTTTGAAAACTATATGTTTTCGATATCAAATTGTTTCTTTTCTTATCGTCGGTTCGGTGCTTAATCAGTTGTTCTATATCACTTTCACCCTCAAAGTAGAGAAGCTTGGGTTCGCGTGGTGAATCATGCCCACTAAATGTGAGATTTGCTGCGATTTCCATATTAACGACATCAGTTCCTTCGCTTGTGTAAGTTGTTGATGCAGATATCGCTCTCGGTATCTTTGCTTTTGCCTCCCTGCGTTTTGCGCTTACTGTACTTATGTATTCTTTCAGAGTAATGGTTACTTTCTTCGCGCCTAATTCGCTGGCAATCAGCTCTAGCTCCGCGGCGCGTGCTTTTTTCAAGTATGCAAAGTATTCATTAACACTGATATAGAGGTTTTTCCGGAAAAGATTCACATAATAAACTGTTTTATCTAATTCTGGGTAAAAACTGATCCCGAATTTTTCAGCTTCATCTATATAGAGATTAAGAATCTCTATATCTTCCGCTGAAGTCCAGTAACCGATCGCACCTCTGGAAACGATATTTGATTCACGTCTCCTATCCCGTTCCACGATTCGGAGCATATTGCAGGGAGACTTGCTTTTCACTGACGTTAGGGTGTCCTGAATGTGGGAGATGGGAAGTAAGTCATCTAGGAAAACTGGTCGAAGATTCTTCCTGTCCCTGGCAAGCCTTGATTTAAGAAGAGCAGTATTTACTCGTTTTGCTCCAAGTTTAATATTCTGATTAGCATTAGTAGCAAATTTCTTGGCTGCTCTTTGTGTCTTCGCGGAGACTTTGAGTGCATCTTCTGCCATGTCTAGCAAACTGTTTTTTTCAAGATCAGAATCTTCTGGTTTAACCTTTTCATATTCTTCTCTACCAAGGGTACTTCTTATGACTTTTTGCGTTTTATCAGCAACAGCAGAAAAGCGCTCTCCTAAACGTTTAGTCACATCTGTGAGACTCCGTCTACTCTTCTTTTTATTAACGATTTGATCTTTCTCGTTATCTAAATGAAGTCCCCCATTCTCTAATAATGAAGAGAAATGTGCATTGCAAGAAAATAACTACCTTGCTTCTATTATGTTATTGGTCTAAAACAGCTCATACTAATAGCCAAATTATAGGCTGATTTAATCTGAATTTCAATGAGCATGAGAATAGATTCTTCGTTGCTTGGCAACAG
>LSQX01082538.1_pt4 | contig 10043 bp, 8 predicted proteins | sample 654561 | NCBI WGS metagenome assembly LSQX01 (sample SAMN04489861, study PRJNA283612) | anaerobic digester metagenome | isolation source: 4 biogas reactors fed with cattle manure at either 37C or 55C with and... | place: Denmark: Kongens Lyngby | collected 2014 | reverse complement strand
CAAGCAATGGATGGTTGAGTTAAAAAAGCTATTGGAAAAGAATTATGAGTATATTAAAGAAAGACTCGGCCATAAAGTTACTATAACTCCTTTGGAAGGAACGTACCTATTGTGGGTAGACTTAAATCCATATATTAAAGAAAATATTGAGGAAAGACTCCATCAGCATAATATCTATGTGAACAACGGAGAAATGTTTGGAGATAACGGAGAAGGATATATTAGAATCAATATCGCCTGTCCACTAGAATACCTAGAAGTCTTGTGTAATAGATTACTAAAAGTTATAGAGGATTAAAAATGTTTCACGTGAAACATTTTTTCTTTTTATTTCAACCATTCATCAAATTAACATATAATATAACCTAAGAGGTGAATCAATGCGAATATTATTTATAGGAGATACACATGGAAGTATCGATCTTGACAAACTTAGTGAAGAAAAAGTAAAAGAACTACAATTAAATAACAATGATGTCATCATTCATTGTGGAGATATTGGTGTTCCTTGGAATGAAAACGATCTAAGTGTATTAGAATATTGGAGGAATCTACCCTGTCAAGTAATTGTAAATTTGGGAAATCATGAGAATTATAATTGGATTGAAAAACAACCACTCATTGAACGATATGGTGGTAAAGGATATCAAATGGGCGAAAACATATTTGCTCCTTTAATTGGAGAAATACTAACAGTTCATGGTAAGACATTCTGGTTTTATCCTGGAGCATACTCAATTGATTATGGGTATCGAACTTTGAATAAAAGTATCTATACACAAGAACTTCCATTAAAAGCAGATTCAGATAAAGCTGTTAAATACTTAAAAGAGTTCGGGCAAGTTGATGTTATTATTTCACATGATGGACCCAGGGAATTTGTTATGCGACATTTTGGCTATCCAATTAGAGATATCAGTGATTCTTATTTAGAAAAAGTACAACAAAAAAGAGGTGATCGTGTTCATCCTGGGTTTGTGCTTGATGAAATTATGAAACGTACCGATTTATACGATTACTGGTATTTTGGACACCATCATAAAGACTATGAAGCAGAAAACATTAGATGTTTAATGAATCAGATGGTCTTGTGGAATATTGAAGATAATAACAAACAAGATATTGTATAATAGAGTCAACAATTAATCACATTAATCCGACCCCATTAAAATGATGCCAAGACAGAATAAAGAACTAGGTCTTAAAAGGTAAAAAATATTCTATGACATAGTATCAGGTCATGTGCCAAGAAATGATGGTCATTTTTACGTTTAAGAAAAATCCTTAGTGTTCATTCATAGGACATCCTTTATAGAAAAAGTTTAAATAGTCAATTTAACTATTATGTACATTATCTCCTTGTTTTCTCGAAAAATATAGGTAAAGTAAAAACTTAACATTGGATAGTGGTTGATAATTAGTTAAATATTTTATATAATAATAAAGCTACTACAACATTATCTAATTAACCAGGTCAGGGTAGGAATACAGCAGCCTTACATTAGCTCTGATGTGTGTAGTAGCTTTTTTAATATCATGAAGCACGAAAAATATATGACAAGAGCCATAGAGTTGGCTAATAATGCGTATCAACAAGATGAAGTTCCGGTTGGATGTGTCATCGTTTTTAATGATGAAATAATTGGTGAAGGATTTAATACTAGAGAAAAGGATCAACACATATTTACTCATGCTGAGGTCATGGCAATTAAACAAGCCAACCAAAGATTAAAGTCATGGCGATTAGAAGAATGTGTGTTATATGTAACACTCGAGCCCTGTTTAATGTGTGCAGGAGCTATCTCACAAGCACGCATTAAGACGGTCTTTTTTGGAGCACAAGATCATAAGGCTGGAGCTTATGGATCAATCATTGATGTGAGCCAGATACAACAGCTAAACCATCATACAACCGTTTATGGGGGTCTTTTAAAAGAAGAGTGCGAAGAAATTATCAAGAACTATTTTAAAGCTAAAAGAGAGCTATAAAAATGGTATAATAGACTCAATTGGAAGGGGAACACCAAATGGCTTATAAATCATTGTATCGATCCTATAGACCACAAGCTTTTGAGGATGTTATAGGTCAAAAACATATTGTTCAGACACTAAAAAATGCGATTGCTAGAGACCAATTAGCACACGCATATTTATTTAATGGACCCCGAGGAACAGGAAAAACAACACTCGCCAAGTTATTGGCAAAAGGTTTAAACTGTCTAAACCCACAAGAAGCCCCTTGCAATCATTGTAGTATATGTGAATCCATAAGCCAGGATTCTCATCCAGATATTATAGAAATCGATGCTGCCAGTAATACAGGTGTTGATGATGTTAGAGATTTAATTGAAAGAGTTAAATATGCTCCCATCGAAGCCCGCAAGAAAGTTTATATAATCGATGAGGTTCATATGTTATCAACAGGTGCCTTTAATGCTTTATTAAAAACATTGGAGGAACCCCCTTCACATGTTGTCTTTATTTTGGCGACAACTGAAGTTCATAAAGTATTACCCACTATTATTTCTAGATGTCAGCGCTACGATTTTACTCGCGTATCTCCCCAAGATATTGTTGAAAATCTTCAAAAAGTAATTAAAGGAGAAAAACTTAAAGTAGAAGATGGAGTTGTCGAAATAATAGCTAATTTGGCAGATGGTGGACATCGGGATTCTTTAACTATTTTAGAACAATTAATTGCTTATAGTTCACATCCAATTAAAGTTCAAGAAATATTTGATCTATACAAATTAAGTACACCACAAGAAAAACAAAACTTATTAGAAGCCCTATATAATCAAGATTTAATGGGAGCTTTAAACAATATAAAAGAATTAGAAACTAAGAGTATCGATTATGTACGATACATTTTTGACTTTGTAACTTTATGCAAAGAAATTTTAGTTCACTCAATTTCTAGTAATGATGAATTAATTTCTGAAATCAATCTGCCTGTTGTTAAAGCATTATCTAAAACAATTAGCGAGGACTTACTAACCAAAATCGTAAATGAACTACTACACATTGCCCAAGAAGCACGCTTTAATGGTCAATATCAGTCGTATCTTGAAGTAATGGTAATGAATCTGATTGATCAGCCACAAGTAATTGAACAAACTAAGCCAGACTCTAAAAAAGTTAAAGAAGAAGTTAAAACTGAAACACCAGCACCAGAAGCAATTGAACAAGAAGAGAAGGTTGAACCACAACAAACAGAGCCAGATATACCTAAAGTAGAGAAGGAACCACTAGATTTAAACGAACAATTACTTATTGAACTAATGGTATTAGGCGATAAAACTCAAAGAACCAAAGATACCAAAGTCTGGAGAAATAAAGAAGGAAAGCTAAACACACTTAAGTATAGACGCATAAACCAACTTATAAACAACAGTTTAATTGGCGTGTCATCACCAGAATTTATTGTTTTAGTCACTCAGTCTGAAGCAGTCGTAAACTCGCTTAATGATGATACAAATATGTCACTCTTAAATGAGTTATTAAATGAATTAAAAATGTTACGAAAAGTCTTTGTTGTTGATGTTGATAATTTCAAAAACATTACGGAAACCTTCCTGTCAATGCATAAGAATAAACAATTGCCAAAGAAAAAGGAGATAAAAATTGATTTTTCTTTACCAGAAGATGAGCCACCTCAAGAAGAAGTCGACACTCAAAAACTTCTTGAAGAGACATTTGAAAATTTAAGGATTGAAGAATAAATGTACCCAAAAACATTAACCAAATTGATTGAAGAATTTAAGAAATTACCAGGGGTTGGTAATAAAACAGCTGAAAGATACGCTTTGTTTGTTTTAGACTTAAGCACTGAAAGTGTAGAATCATTTTCAAATCAGTTAAAATCAACAAAACAAAGTATTAAACATTGTAAATCATGTGGAAATTATACCGAGGAAGATTTATGTGATATTTGTCGTGACCCTAAGCGTGAACAATCAATTATATGTGTCGTATCTAATCCAAAAGACATCCTAGCAATTGAGAAAACAGGCCAATACACAGGACTTTATCATGTTTTAGGCGGATTAATTTCACCAATCAATGGCGTCATGCCAGAAGATTTAACAATTGAAGAATTAATCGAAAGAACGAAAAAAGATGTAACCGAAGTAGTCCTAGCCTTAAATCCAACAATGGAAGGCGAAACAACATCTTATTATATAGCCAAGAAGCTTCAAGATATTGTTGAAGTAAGTGTTTTAGCACAAGGCTTACCAATGGGTGGACATTTAGAATATGTCGATGAAATGACACTAACCAGATCTTTAAAAAATAGAAAGAAGTTTGATTATTAATGGCCTCAATTGCTCATGTTATTCATCCAAAAGCCGTTGAATTTCATCGTCTTCATTCACACCGTCAAATTGTTTTTTGGCGCTTTAGCACGAAAAATTTTAGTGACTTTGGGACAAATGATTTACTGTTCTTTTTAAGTTCAACAAATCGAAAAGAAAAAGGATTACTAGGCTTTGGGCAATTAAAAGAATCCAAGAATTTAAAAACTAAGAATGTTTTCTCGTATTATGGGAAACAATTAGGCGAAAATTCAAACGAAGAGTTCATTGAAATGATTACTCGACTCAAGAAAACTGAAGAGTTTCCAGATAAACTCAATTGTTTACTTTTAGAAAACGTCACTTATTTCAAATCACCAATTTATTTATCTGATTTTGGGTATGATTTATCCAAACAAGTAGAGTCTTTTATTTATTTTGACTCTGATCAGAATATTACCTCTCAAATATTATTTAAAGCATCAAAGAATGGTCTTGATTTATGGAGTGAGACACAAGACCCATTTAATCATCAACTTCAAGCCCTAGCCACTTGTTATCAAGCAGCACGCATTATTAAAGAGAGCGAATTATTCAGAGATAGAAACAATCATCGCTTTAAGATAACTCAAGGCGATCCATTAATGATGACAAGCATGGTCAAATATATTCTTAAAGACAATAAACTGACCTTAATCCTACCTGTTTATACACAAATGAAAAAAGAACACTACAGTGTTCTAGGATTAATAAAAATATTAGAAAATAAAATTAATCAAAGTACGGTAATTACAGTAGAATTCAACAATCCACCTAACTTTAATTCCCCATTACTCGATTATTCTAATGAACGAATATATTTAGGTGAAGCTTTATGATAAGTAATACTATTCGTTTCTAAAAATGCTAAGAAGCGATCAATACGAGTATTAGTAACCCCCGTAATTTCATATTCAAGCTCAAAATCAACATGATTTTTAAACTCATTGCGATCTAAACACCATTCCCCAAACTTGTCACTGATCAAAAGACGATGAGTCTGGGAGCTTGAAATGCAAATTAACTGAGTCGGCAGATGCAAATCAGCCAGTAATTTAACAATCCGAGGATCATCAACATCCAAATTATCATCCTCAACCTCATGCTCAACAACTTGATTATGAGCATCAATTTGTTTTAAAGTAAAGAGGGATTTATTATTAACACGACGAATTCTAAGGCTAATCCTACGATCATACAAATCTTTATTCAATGTGTCATAATAACGATTCTCTTGAACAAATAAAACTGCATCTTTAAAAAAGGAAGCTTTAAGTCGATTGAAATCGAAAGGCGAGAGTAATGATTTGTACTCAATCTCAATATTTTGTTTCATACCCATATATTACATTAGAAAGAGGAAAAAATGAACTACTATATTCATCACAGAGATGATGTGCTATCAACCAACAAGGCACAAGAACTCACAGAAAAGTTAGAATTACGTGGTCACACATACACTCAGGACAACCCTGAAATCATTATTACCATCGGCGGTGATGGGACTATGTTACACGCAATCCATAACTATGTAGACATACTAGACAAAGTTAAATTTGTAGGCATCCACACCGGAACCTTAGGTTTTTTCACTGATTATACCAGCGAAGAACTCGACATGTTTGTTGATGATTTTGACGGTGACTATCATATTTTCTCACATGCACTTATTGAATCAAGATGCTATGGAGCAGATAATCAATTAAGACACCAAGTGTATGCTCTAAATGAATCAAGGGTTGAAAACATAATTCAAACTCAAACCATGAAGGTCAGTATCAATGATGAGTATTTAGAAGAATTCAGAGGCAATGGGCTCTGTGTCAGTGGTCAAATCGGCTCAACCGCCTATAATCGCTCAATAGGAGGCGCAATTATTGACGATACATTACAAGCTCTACAATTAACAGAAATTTCAGGCATACATCATCGTCATTATCGCTCACTTAACTCACCATTAGTCTTAAATCCTAAAGCTCACATTACATTTGAAAGTGATTCCTTTGAAGGAGCCATGTTAATATACGATCATTTAAATATTAACTTGCACCAGACAAAGAAAATTGACATCTTCTTTTCAAGTAAACATGTCAATTTCATTCGCTTTAACGATAATTCTTATTATATGCGATTAAGAAGTCTTTTTTGAGATAATCGATGGCATTTTAGATTCTTCATACACAGGGTTTTTCTTTGTATGATCATGAACCATAAATGCATAAGCAAGGCCTATCATATACGAAATTAAAGATGAACCACCCGAAGAAATTAGAGGCAAAGTAATTCCTGTAATTGGCATTAAACCAACCAACATTCCCATGTTTTGAAGTTGTTGAAACATAAAGATACCAAGCAATCCACCAAGAATATATTTAGCTTTTGTGTTAACAGACATAACCGCTGTATAAATTAATTTAACATTCAACAATACACATAAAGCCACAACCGATAGTGTTCCCACTATACCAAATTGAGAGCCAATGACTGAGAAAATAAAATCGTTTTGAGCCTCAGCAATATGAACAACAAATGTTGAATCAACAATACCAGTAGATCCGCCCATCCCTAAACCAATCAGCGCATTATAAAGCTGGTAACCATAACTCTGGGCGTATTTTTCATATTCAAGCCAACCATAGAAACGTCCTAATTTATACTGTGTTTCCTGAGTTCCTCCAATAAAAGAACCAAGGATGTCAGGATGATTATAATACAAGTAAATAGTCCCAAAATAAAGCAGAACTAAAAGCACTAAAATCCCTAAAAACCAATAGTTCTTAGTAGCTCCGACATAAATCATAAAGATTAAACTAACAACAATAATAATCGGAATCCCTGTATCTGGCTGCAAAAAGTTAAGAAGAAGTGGTGGAACAGCCCATAGAGCGATCTTAAAAAATAGTTTCAAATCACTCACAAAAGTAGCCTGAGGGCGATTAGAGTTGTGATTATGAATAATATCAGCACTCACAAAAATCAAAACAATCTTCATAAACTCAGAAGGTTGGAAAGTCCCCAACCCTCCAGGTATGGTATACCATGCATAAGCACCATTACGATCCTCAATTAAAAATCTTAGCGGACTATGGAGTGCTGGAATATATTTAACCACTAATAAACCAAACAACATAATTAACAACACGAAATAAGCAATTCTCATAATTTTAGAAAGTATATCAGGGCTAAGCCTAATCATCACTAAAATAACAACAAACCCTATTACATACCAAATACCTTGACGTAATGCGAGCCCTCGAGTTGAATAGCCTAAATATATACCGGAACGATCAATTGCGATTAGAGACAATACCATAAACAGGAGAATAATTGCTACTAACGCATAATCGACATAGAACTTTTTTGTTTCTTTTGTACTCATCGTGATGATATTATACCACAGCTTAGCTATGGTATAATATACAAGAAAAAGAGGTCATCAATGGAAAACTTATCCCCAATGCTACAACAATATTTAAAAATGAAAGAAGAAGTAGGCTCAGACACGCTTCTATTTTTTAGATTGGGTGATTTTTATGAGCTATTCTTTGAAGATGCCGAAATAGCAGCCAATGAATTAGAATTAATCCTAACCTCAAGAGCGGCTGGTAATAATCAAAAAGCACCAATGTGCGGTGTTCCTCATCATGCGGCTCATTCCTATATCCAAAGACTTATTTCTAAAGGATATAAAGTAGCCATTGCGCAACAGATGGAAGACCCATCAGAAGCCAAAGGATTAGTTAAGCGTGCAGTAACAAAAATCATTACCCAAGGCACAAACTTTGATAATGATGAAAACGAAACATCCTACTTAGCCAGTATTAGTAGCGATTTGTTTAATATTTACATAGCCTTATACGATATCACCAGCAATGAATTAATCAAAACTCAAATTGAAAAAGATACATCTCAACTAATGACACTCTTGGTTCAACACCATGTCAAGGAAGTTTTAATAGACGATTCGATGGAAAAAGAATGGTTAAAAGAAAATACAGACCTAGTCATCAGTACTCATCCAATTAAAAAGAAAGTATCATCAGAAAAAGAAAAAGCAGAACTACAACTAAAAGAGTATTTAGCATATACTCAAAAACAAACCATTAAACCAAGACTAAGCCATTTAAATCAAGAAACGATGAAACTAGACTTTGTTTCATTATCAAATTTAGAATTATTAGAAGTTGAAAGAGTAAATTCAAGAAGTCACTCATTATTTGATTACTTAAATAAAACAAACACAAGCATGGGCACAAGAGAGCTTAAAGAATGGATTAAATTTCCATTATTAAAAGAAGAAGATATTAAATTAAGAGCAGACCGCATCACATATTTGATTGAAAACTATTTAATTCAACATAAACTCGTAGAATTTTTAAAACAAATATATGATATTTCTCGTATCGCTACAAAAATCGAATACAAAACAGCCAATGCCCAAGACTTAAACCGTTTAAGAATTAGTATTGAACAGTTTAACGGATTAAAAGAGCTATTTAATGAAAGTGATTTTTTGTCAGTCTTTGAAAATGTTCAAGTAGATGATGTCAAAGATCTTATCGAAACACAATTAGAAGCAGATGCACCAGCCATTGTAGGATCTACACCAACCATAAAAATAGGAGTAAACACAAAATTAGATGACTATCGCTCAACATTAAGTGATAGTAATCAGTGGTTACTCAATTATGAATTAGAACAAAAAGAGAGAACTAGTATAAAAAATCTAAAAGTAGGTTATTCTCGTCAATTTGGCTATTACTTAGAAGTATCAAAAGGACAGCTAGGATTAGTCAAGGAAGAGTATGGCTTTATACGTCGCCAAACATTAACCAATGCTGAACGTTTTTATACAATTGAATTAAAAGCACAAGAAGAAAAGATTCTAGAAGCCACAACTCAACTTGATTCATTAGAATCAACCTTGCTCGATAAACTTATTAATACATTGCAAACAAGTGTTGACAGAGTTCGAAAACTTGCCGCAATAATCGCCCAAATTGACTGTTTAAGTGCATTAAGCATTATCAGCGGTCAACCTGGATTTACAAGGGTTCAGTTTACAAAAGATCGTAGCATTAAACTCATTGAAAGTAGTCATCCTATTTTAGAATACTCAATGAAAACACATCAGATTATTTCTAATGATTATAGCTTAGAACCAGATCAAGATGTCATGATATTAACAGGCCCTAATATGGGTGGAAAATCCACTTATATGAGACAAATAGCGATCAGCATCATCATGGCTCAAATGGGATGTTATGTAAAAGCTAAAGAAGCACATCTTCCTTTATTTGACGGGATTTATACTCGAATGGGAGCCAGTGACGACATTATGAGTGGGCATTCCACCTTTATGATAGAAATGATTGAAACCAATACAGCGATATCAAGAGCAACCTCAAATTCATTCATTCTTTTTGATGAAATTGGCCGAGGCACATCAACACATGATGGAATGGCAATTGCTTCTTCAATCTTAGAATATGTTGCGACAAAGATAAAAGCACGTTGTATTTTCTCAACCCATTATCATGAGTTAACGCAATTAGCACAAAATCATGACAATATGGTCAATGCACAGGTATCGGTTGCTGAGAAGGACCAAGAAATTACCTTCTTATATGAAGTAAAACCAGGATCAGCGAATCGATCTTATGGTATTCATGTAGCAGCTCTTGCTGATTTACCAACAGAGATTATAAA
>LSQX01047622.1_pt1 | contig 10043 bp, 8 predicted proteins | sample 654561 | NCBI WGS metagenome assembly LSQX01 (sample SAMN04489861, study PRJNA283612) | anaerobic digester metagenome | isolation source: 4 biogas reactors fed with cattle manure at either 37C or 55C with and... | place: Denmark: Kongens Lyngby | collected 2014 | reverse complement strand
CGATATCGCCGGTATGGAACCAGCCGTCCGCATTGATGGCTTCAGCCGTAGCAGCAAGATCCTGGTAATACCCGTTCATGACGATCGGTCCGCGAACAAGGATTTCGCCAGGCTCACCAGGCTGATCTACATCGACGGCGATCTCGACTCCGGCGACCGGATAGCCAACCGTCCCAGGCATGAAGTCCTTGTCGTTGCAGCCCGATGCGACCGGCGCTGTTTCGGTCAGGCCATAACCCTGCAGGATGCGGAACCCGACGGCATCAAAGAAGCGGATGATCTCGGGATCGATCGGTGCGGCACCGCAGATGCCCAGGGCCAGGCGGCCGCCAAAAGCCTCGATGATCTGTTTGTACAGCTTATGCCTCAGATCGATGCCCACTTTGCGCAGCGCTTCGGTGACCGGAATCATTTTCTTGACCAGCTTGTCCTTGCCTGACTTCTTCAGGCTGTCCTGAACCTTGCGATAGAAGCTTTCGAAAACGACGGGCACGCCAATGATCATGTCAATATGGTATTCCTGCAGGTTTTTCTGGATATAGCGCAAGCCTTCGCAAATAACAATCTCGCAGCCAAAGAACAAGGCGACGAAGAGTCCGCAGGTGTTCTCGAATGTATGGTGCAAGGGCAATATCGACAGCATCCGCGTCCCTTGTTTCAGCTTGATGATCCCGGCCACGCCGGTGACATCGCTGCAGATGTTGCGGTGGCTCAGCATGACCGCTTTGGCCGTGCTGGTGGTGCCGGACGTAAAGAGGAGCGATGCCAGCGCGTTTTCATCAATTGGCGTTTCGTCATAGGTCCGGTTTCCTTGTTCGCGAAGCGCACGCCCGTCCTCCAGCAGATCCTCAAATCGATAGATCCCCGGCGCTTGCGCCGCGTCATCCACGTTTGCAGTTGTTGCGAGGTCGACTGAACTGAAGTCGACCGGGTCGGCGGATCGCCCGATTTTCCCGCGCATGCAGCAAAGCATCTTGATCTGTCCGGGCAGCTGCCGGCCGGCCTTCATCATGATGTCATGAAAGGATGCATCGTAAAAGACAGCTGAAACACCGCCCCGTTCCAGGAGCGTGATGATTTCCTTCTCAGGCAGAAGCCGGTCGAGCGGGACACTGACGCCGACTCCGTTCAGAACGGCCGTGTGTGTCACACTCCAGTTATAGGAGTTCTCACCGATCACCGAGATTCGTTTTTCGCTAAAGCCAAGATGAAGCAGGACCGTGCCAAGCGCCTGGAAATCATCGATAAACGACTGGTAACTCTTGGCGCGGGGCTCGGCAGACGGTTCATCGCGAAACCGGAACGCATCCAGCTGACCGTAGAGCTGGCCGCTTTGCAGGATCATTTCCCGCAGGTTCTTGAACGGCCGGATCGGATAGAAAAAACGACCTTTGACGACTTGCATAACGTTCCTCATTCTGCACCGTGTGCTGATCCGGCCTGGCGGACAATAAGTCCGGCGACGCCGTCGATGGTTCAGACCATTCCCTATTCAAACCTCGTTTACGCATCTGTTTGGAAAACCTTAAGCGGACAACGAAACAAGGTTGTGTGTCAACCCGCGCGCTTGCCTGACGAGGTTTTCTATTCTGTACCCAGGATCTTTTTAAGATGTCCAGAAACAGACCATTGACAACACTTATGTATGGGCCTGATGATCCCGCATCGCACGATGTGAGATCATCAGCTATTATCCATTTTACGCTGAGCAAGCGCGCGATACAAGATGATTTGTTGGGAGGCTCCCGGTTCGGCTCGTGTATCAGCGTGCCCGCTCATTTGCTTATCTGAAGGTTTAGTCAGGCAGGCGCTCGACCAGCAAGGTCTCCTGGCCGGGACGATATGTGAAACGCGGGACTGAGAGCAGGTTAGGCAGCAATTCGATCAGAGTCGGATGGGGCAAGCGCTCGATGATAAAGGTTCGCACAGAACCTTCATAGTAAACGGTGCCTGTCTCGGGGTATCCGCTTGTGCAAATCCTGATTTTCATTTTTGCCAGTTCCGGGGTCACGCTTGCCGGCAGTTCTTCATGATCATCTTTCCGGGTAAATATAAATCTAGCCAATGGGTCTCCTTTTCACGTCGATGCCTTGCAGGCGTCACAGTTTGTGTTTATCTTATGGCAGAATGGGCACGCTGACAATGAACACAGGATACAGTTTCAAAAGAAAATGACTTTTTTCCAGCAAAGGCAGGCTATTTATCATGATCAGGGATCGATGATCTTAATGGTTCAGCCGAACAATGGCTTGTAAGTCTCGCAGACCCGGTAGTCAGCGGGCTCGGGATGGGTGATGCCGAAGGCCGGCTTAAGGTGTAGACAACAGGCTGGGTCTGATCGTTTCCCCAACTCATCCGATTCGCTATCGGCAGATTGACACGTTCATCTGACTTCGCAGGCTCATAACCTTGAACTTTGTTTGGCATGTCGTTCTGTATTCGATAATTCAAACCAGAACCAGCAAGGATTAACGATTCCAAACACAGACTTCCAATCGAAATGTTTCCCCACTCAATATATGAACGGAATGATTTTATATTTCACTTTCTTGGTGTATTGATCCCAAAGCTCCCCGTATTTTGCTTTGCAAACTTTATCGTCATCGGCTTGTCGGGTTAGCATGAGACCTACATAGTAGGCCGGGTATAACCACACCAGCCAAATTCCAGCGTAGCCGGCCGCAAGGGCTACGGCGATAGCCTGTACGATCTCCCCAAGATAGTTGATGTGACGGCTTGCGCCCCAGTAGCCATTAGCAAGCAGACATTGTTTGCCATCACAAAGCACTTCAGGTTTTATCCAGAGGAATTTTCTGTCAGGCATGACCTTAAAGAAATACTTTTGCATATTGGCGCCGCGGGTCAACACCCAGCCGCAGAGGAAGAGAGCGCCAAAGAGGATCGTGCGCCATACGGGATGACCGGGATTGGGAAGATGTGCGGTAAACCACAGTGAGACAGAATAGAAATACGGGTAGAACGCAAGACAGCCAAATCCTAGTTTGAAGCCAACGCGTTCAGCAATAAAATCGTATGTCCACAAATGGATTTTTTCGAATATCAGATAATCAAAACAAAACCATGTTAACATGGCGCAGCCAAGAAGAAAACCATCGTTTATATTTTCGACATGCGTGATATGATACGCTGCAAAAGAAAGGACATTCAATTGAAGCATGACCGCCCCAATCAAATAAAACCATAGCTTTGCATCAATAAGGCCGTCCTTGAGCTGAGAATCTTTTATTCTGCCAAACCAAAAATCGGCAAAAAAAGATTTGCCGGTCGATGGATGTTTGAGAACCATGTACAAAGAATAGGCCAGTCCGATAACAACCGCGCCAATAAGGCCCTGCCAGCGAGTCTCATACAGCCATATATATGGAACTACATCAAGATAGCCAAGCAGAAACCATAGGAGCATGCATATGACGAGAACAATTTTCCCGTTGATCCTGTAGTTCATGACTTCGCCTGTTATTTCATTTTTTACATATCCCTTCATTCTTCTGACCGGGATCATGATGTGCAGCAGCGTGATGACGGTGTACGCGACCCATGGGGTGATCACACCTAAAAACAGTTTCATGACAAACCTCCGGTATTTTTCGACATGATAGCTATTGCGGCTTTTCTGCTTAACAACCGCGTCAAGATAAAATGACCGACTTTGTTGATGACTCCGGGGATGGTAACCGGGCCTTTGCCTAAAGCATTCAATGTCTGTTCAGCGACCTCATTGGCTTCCAGCGTTCCAGGTGCCGGTTTGATTTTTTCCGCCTGCCGATAGCCAGGCGTATGAATGGCACCGGCACAGCAGGCAAGCACATCGATGCCATGCGGCTTGAGTTCTTTCCAAAGGCCTTCGGCTAAAATGGTGTTAAATGATTTGGTCGCCGCATAAGCGGCAAGGTTCGGGCTGCCTTGTGCTCCGGCAAGCGATGACATCAGCACAAGGCCTCCTCGATGATGCTCTATCATCGATACAGACAATAGTTTCGTGAGCAGCAGAGGTGCTTTCACATTGACCGCTGTAGCCATAGCCAAATGCTCTTCATCCGTATTTTCGAACAACCCAATTGGAGCAAACGCGGCATTGTAAACAAGCAAGCCAATTGAGACCTTAAGTGCGCTAATCTTTTTTTTCATGTTTTCGAAATCTGCCATATCAGCAACGATAGATATGACATTGATGTCATACTTTGCTTTGAGCTGAGCCGCGGCCGCTTTCAACCGAGTTTCCTGACGCGCAATAAGAACCAGGTCTAATCCCCGCCGCGCAATCGCCTCTGCAAAAGCAAAGCCTAAACCATCGGAGCCTCCGGCGATCAAGGCATACTGCCCGTATTTTTCTTTGAACGATGTCGTTTCCATCGGCATGACTACAACCCTTTGCGTATGAATCCGGTGGCAATGATGTGATCCAGGCAGATCCCATTGAGGCGAACGATCATCCAAGTCAACGTGGCAAGATCACTTGTCCATGCTCATTTCTTTGCCAGGATGACGATTCTCAGTCGTTTTTTCCATGATGTCTGCCATACCGTCTTGTCTCTGCACGTCTTGTTCCTGCCTCGGGTAATGAGCGGTTTCATGTCATGGTTTGATTGTCTAAAAAAATGTGACATCCGCATCAGAATGCATGATTGTCATTTGCATTCATTATAGACGTTAACAAAAATCTGCTCAACAGCTTTTAGCATAAAATATTTGCCACATGCTATCAGTCGATGCAAAGAATGGCCTGCCCAGGATGAGCCCAAGAATGAAGTGGCAGAAGGCGAGACGGGATGCTGAGCTGAAAGCACAGGGAAAACCGGCTGGGATATGTTGAAGAAGCGGATCGCCAAGATGAGTATTTTCCTCCAGGTGCAGCCGACTGTCACTATGGCGTATGTTAAGTAACATGACCGGCGGTTGAACGACCTGGAAGGATTATTATCAGATCATGTCGCTTTTAGAACGTGCGCTTTGCCGGAAATGGCTTCCTCAATGATCCTTTTCGAGATAAATGTCATGCTATACTAAGTCAACGTTACGCGCAAGCGATACCACCGCCCATTTTTGTCGATAGCTTCCTCCTGCATCGATCCTAAATCCCTGGAGAATGGCATGCCATTCTTTTTCATCCACATAACCCAGCGGAGGTGTTGCACCCAGGCTAAGATATGCATGGCCTGATGATTTTAGGATGCGTTTGATCTCTGCTATGGCAGATGGCCGGTCGACAGCCATTGAACATAACAAACCATTGGCAAAAAACAAGTCAATGGACTTATCTTTTATAAAGCTCACGTCAGCAGCCGATGAAGCATGTGCTTCAATGTTGTGCTGGTCAGTCCTTATTGCCTTCTGCTGGATCTTAGCAATGACCTTTGGTGTCAAATCAACAGAGAAAACCTTGCCTTCTGAGCCGACGAGATCGGCTAAAGCGAAAGAAAAATGGCCCCAGCCACATCCGAGGTCTGCAAGCACATGTCCTTAATGAATATAAGGTTCTATGCGATTCATTGATTGATCTCCGATTCGGAAGATCGAGTCAAAAAAAGCTGGTCTTCTTCGCGACAGCAACCCGTGTGACGTATGGAACAATTCCGCATCAGTCTCGCTTTTTTTCTTCACGTTGCATTGTCCCCTAATCGCATTCATACGCCTTATGCGTTACGTTTATGGATGCCATGCTAAGTCATTTTCAAGCACAATGCGATATCTCACCTTGTTCTTCCTGATACGGTCAATGGCTTCATTGATCTGAGACATGGGGAGCTTCTCGATAAGCGGCTTAATGGTGTGCGAGCGTGCAAAATCAAGCATTTGACGCATCATGACGCGATTGCCGACGAAAGATCCCTGGATAGTCAGTTCATGGACAACCAAATCAGTAGGATTGAATGCTGCCTCGGCAAAACCCATCATGATGATCTTGCCACGTGTTTTCATGGATTCAAACAGATTCTCCCATTGAATACCACCGTGAGCGGTGCAAAACAAAAAATCGAACGTATCTGTCAGATCGCTGAAAGCGTCTTTTTCATTTACCCAGACAAATTGGTCCGCGCCAAACAACATCGATTCGCTTCTTTTCGAATCGGATGTAGATAAGACCGTGGTGTGATAGCCCATGGCATGAGCAAACTGGATCGCCAGATGGCCAAGTCCTCCGATCCCGACGATCCCCACATGCTGAACGTCGTCTGTTCGGTAACGGATCAAGGCATTGAAAACGGTGATGCCTGAACACAGGAGCACCGATGCGTCCTCGGCAGGCATATCGTCGGGTAAACGATAAGCAAAACGGCTGTCGGCCGTTACTGAGGATGCAAAACCACCGTAAGGGACCCACACGCCGTTTTTCGCAACATCTTTGCAGAGCTGTTCTTCACCGCGCTGACACCACGCACATGTGCCGCAGGAACGCCCCTGCCAACCAATGCCGACCCGATCTCCCAGCTGCAGTTCAGAGACAAACCGACCCGTTTCAGAAATGATCCCAACGATTTCGTGTCCTGGCACAAAGGGATAAGATGTAACATGGTACATGTTATCTATGGCATGGATATCTGAGTAACATAATCCGCAATGCGTGACATGGACCCGGATCTCATGATCACGAAGTTGTGGTGTCTCGTACGTGTATGGCACCAATGGCTGGCCCGCCGCAAGCGCAGCATATCCATGAACGAATGTACGCGCCATCTTCATCACCCTAGTCGTTGATCCATCGGTGTTTTGGCCAAGTCAGACCAATCTAAAAGAATGCCTTAAGTTTTGTTGCTCATCCACGAAACATACGCAGCTTGATCTATTTACAATTATATCACGTCCAAAGTCCATCATGAGAGGGTCAAACGATTGTAACATCACCATCCTCAGATACGATAATGATCACGCTAGGCTCACAAAACCAGGCCGAATATCTCATTGCAGAATTATGTCGAGCCCCCTTTGATCTATTCTCGCCATTACCCTTTTCGTGTACACCATCTAAAATCAAACCAATTGCATGACAAATTCCAAATGGATCACAGAGAACCGCGCCATCAATTGCAGTGACATCAATTTCTGTTGACAGATATGGAGTTGGGTCTATTGGAATACAACAAGCTGACAAACGGACTGCTTCCGTCTCAGCCGCTGTTGTAATAACCAGCATGGTGCCGTGTTTTTCTTCTATAGCAGATCCAATGATGTTTAACAATACTTCCTCATTATATCCTTCCGAAAACTTAACGAGGGCCTCTTTTAACTCATCTTTGTTATATCTTGCTTGCGGATACTGGTATCGGAATGATTTGCTCTCCATTAATGCCACTGATTTTCCATTATGCAATTTGCTGACTTCCCAGTGGGAAACTCCGAAGAATCGAATCTTTATGACATCTGGTCGCCGATTAACTTCATTACTTTCCCATAAATATTGAGAATGATTGTCAATGAACCCGAATGCGTGGGAAATGGTACCAATAAGCATCGTTTTAAGCGGTGATGAAATTTGAAGCAGCTTTCTCATCATTTTATATTCTTTTATGGGTACAGGCACCTTAAATCGAACCCGTAGGGGCAGCATTTCAATAACTTCGTAAGATGTAATCGCATATTCTGAGGCAATTACGTCTGTTTCATATTTTTGAAAGGATATCATATTAAGATCTGAATGCAATAACCAGTTCTGTGCATCAATCATTCTGATCAAATTATCGTCATTGTTCTTAAAATACTTTTCATTAAATTTCTTTCTATAACCATCGCTCAGATGAGGATTCATAAAACTAAGATATGAGTCACCGGCACGCTGTATGGCTAATTCATAGTTGGGGTTTGGAAAATGATCACGACACTCATTCAGAAACTCAATCAACGTGAAATCAAGTAATGTATGGTGCTTAAATTCAGGATTCCATGTCGCATTTGAGTCCAAAATCTGATAGTTGGGAATCGAGTCATATAGGCTTAAAGGAAAACGAATTAGCACGAATGATAATGGGGTTTTACTGGAATTCCTAACAGCTTCATGCGGATGATCATTCCTTATTTCGCATATTATCTCATGATGCTCGTTATTATTTCTCAATGAAGGTCGGCGAATGTGCGCCACTTGTTTTATGGCTTCCTTTTCTTCTATTGAAATAGAAAAATCTTTGGGAGTGACAGTATAATTATCAAAATCATGAAAAAAATCAATCATAACAACTTCGAATTCAGACTTAACATTTATTCGCTCGAGTGTCAACGATAACAAGTGAACCATTCTATTGTGAAAACCTTCAGCCATTTCGTCTCAACCCATTTCTCACAACACTTGAGCTCTAGGCTCAAAACCAACTCATGTCATTGATTTTACATGCATTTGACTGTTTATTCATCGCGAACCCAAATAAACTCATTCGTGTTCGTTTTTATCCGCCTTCGAACGCTACGTGCTGTAATGGCTTTTCTCCTTATCTGTGTATCCTCCTTGTCACTTTGCTTCAGATTTTCATGTCCGCACGGATCATCATAACGCCAAGTCCACTCAAATACTGGATATAAATCAGGTAAACAAGTCCGTAAAACAACCGGCGTGCGCTGCGACCGTAAGTCGAGCGGTCAGGTGAAAGACCGCTCGACTGGGCCCAAATAGGACGATTTCCTTCACAACCCCTTTAGGGCTGTTCTTTATCATGCACGGTTTGCAAACGATAACGCTAAAAAACATCTGCTCTATAAATCGAGCGATCGATTATAATGTCAGTACTGAATAACACGAGGAAGCTTTTTTGCCTGTTCTATCCAATCCTCAACCTGTTTTTCCGTTGGCATTTTTTTAACAAATTTGTACTCTTCATTAACGTCGGTTATTTTGATGAAAAGGTTACCTGCATTGCGCCGGGCAAGTTCAGGTACAGTATCAACACCTGCCGCTTCCAACAAATCAGCATACTCACTGCCAATGCCGTTTATTCGTGCTAAATCTGCGCGGTTAACCCACTTGAGAATTAAAATATCGGGTATATCGGTTTTTTCGGCCAATTCGGTACGCTCTTTTTTTGACGTGCAAGCTGTTAGGAGCGATTCTAGTGAAGTAATGCCGGCAGCGATCAATTTCTCTTCATAAGCACTTCCAATGCCTTCTATTTCGTTAAGTTTCGTCATAAAAATCTCCTTTCGATGATGTGTGATGAATACTACATGGTCTTCACTTCTGGACTTCTGGAGCAACCTCGGTTTTCACATATGATGATTCAGATACCTCTGTCAAGATGCCACCTGCTTCATCCTGCATCATGGGTTCAATGGCAATGTCCCCAAGCGATACAATGCCAACCAGTCTATGATTGTCAACAATTGGCAATCTTCTAATCTGGTTTTTACCCATGAGTTTCCCAGCCTCGGTCACATCCATGTCAGGATTCCCCAGTATTGGGTTTTTTGACATGATCTCGCCCACACGAAGTGTCCCTGGATCACTTCCATTGGCGACAGCCTTTAGTGCAATATCTCTGTCTGTTATAATTCCAATAACTTTTTCGCCACGGCATACTGGAATTGAGCCGACATTATGTTTTTTCATCAGTTGGGCAGCTTGAATGACTGTATCCTCTGGATCGATAATTGCTATTGATTTAGTCATAATATCTTTGATCTTCATAAACATCACCTTTCTCAATCGACTTTGTCGTTTCGGTTCTTTCGGTACGGTTGCTTTTTGTTTTTTCATCTGTGTTCTGTCTGTTATGTCGATAATGTTTTGATGCTGATCATCACGCATCACCGTGGGCCCATGATAATTACCTGTAGGGGTTGTCAAAACCATATCCAGGTATCGTGTTACGAACGAAAATGTCTGCTGTCCGGCTGGTCACAACATGTATTGCGGTCCCGCCGCTTTATCCCCATTCATTTACTTTTTTGATTGCGATCCATTTTGCTGGTTATCAATATCGAGTTATAGATGATCAAACGAAAATGATCTCCGTATTATTGGGCTGGCAGTCAAGCGGTAGCCATTCTATGTCCCCTTTTGATTCTATGGTATGGTATAATCCTGTCTCTTATACACATCT
>LSQX01327674.1_pt1 | contig 10044 bp, 9 predicted proteins | sample 654561 | NCBI WGS metagenome assembly LSQX01 (sample SAMN04489861, study PRJNA283612) | anaerobic digester metagenome | isolation source: 4 biogas reactors fed with cattle manure at either 37C or 55C with and... | place: Denmark: Kongens Lyngby | collected 2014 | reverse complement strand
GCTCCATCTCTTCAATTTGCCTCTCCAGCTCCTGCTGCTGGGCAGCGACCCACTGGAGATCGGCAAGCTTATCGCGGAGGTCAAAAGGAAACTGTTCCTGGAGCCTGGACAGGTTTTCCAGCATCTCCCCGGTTTTCTGCTCCAGTTTTTTTACATCGGCGGCCAGCTGCTCCATGGTGGAAGGTGCGGGCGAAAGCTCTTCCTCTTTTTCAGCAAGCAGGAGCGAAAGGGTTTGCAGCTCCTCAAGGTCGCCGTTCCGGTAGGCGGTAAGGACTCTATCCCATAGATATTTGTAGCTTTCGGGAAGTGCTTCATTAAGATCGGGATGCAATTTGCGCACCAGCTCCCGGTAGAGCCTTCGCAGCTCCCGGGACTGCTCGGGAGAGAGTTCCGGCAGCCGGTTGTGGTAGTCGGCCCACTCGATCTTCCGGGCCAGCTCGCGCAGCTCTTCGATCCACTGCTGCAGCTCTGCGTCGAGCTGCATCTCGATCAAGTCCAGGTCCGGCTCCTCTCCCCGATTGCGACAGGCCTGGATCAGCTCGATCTTGCGCCGCAGCCGCAAAACATCGTTGCGCAATAGAAAAAGGCGGTACTGTTCTTTACCGATCACCGCGTAATATTTTGCTTCCAGGTTGGGTTTGACAGTGTTCAACAGGTGGTCCCGATCGGCAATCAGCTTAACCAGTTCGGTGCGCAGCGCCTGCAACCGTTCCTGCAGGGCGGCAAACTCCCTGGAAATATGCAGCTGGCGCTCCAACCCTCACACCCCCTTCAGGAGCCGTTTCCGGGACAAAGAGAATAATCCGGTTAAGCCTGTCCTAGCCGTTGGGAAAGTACGATAAACAAAGAAGTTTGGCCTGTAAAAATTATACCATATTTACAACTGGTAGAATCCTTCTCTCCCGAAGGTGGGAGAGGAATTATGACCGGCACTATTTTCATTCTCCTGATGGTGCTCAAACTGGGCGCATAAGAAAGGGCGCCCGGCCTTTCCCTGGCGCCCTTTCTTAAAATGAAATGCACAGCCAAATTCAGAACCCCTCACCTCCGCCTTTCTCCCGTCTAAGGGGGAGAGAGGAACGGGATCCTTTTCATCTTTCTGGTAATGTCCCCGCTTGCGGGGGCATGAGGTCTATCCAAATATCTCCTTCAATTCTTCTTTCGTTTGAGGTTTGGTTATGAGGCTGACGATTATGATCAAGGATATTGAGACAATCAGCCCAATACCCACAGCTTTATAAGGATGATACTTTAATCCCAGTAGAGAAACCAAGTAAACGATAATGGAAACTATCATGGACACAGCCGATGCTACGGGTGTGGTTCGGCGCCAAAACGCCCCGAATAAAACACTAGGACTTACAGCACAAGTAATACCTCCCAAACCGGCCCAAATTAGCGCCGTCAGGTATTGGGGAGGCGGATAGGCAATTATTACCGCAACAATTGTAACGATGACAATGAGTATTCTGCTCAGCAACAATGACCTTTTTTCCAAGACTTCCTGGCTGAGAGGATTCTTTTTGTGCAACCTAGGAGCAATAATATCTTTATAAAGATCAACTGAAATTGCATTGGCAATTACCAGGTATAAACCATCAGCCGACGACATAATCGCAGCCAGAATGGCGATCGCTATTAATGCTGCCAGCGGAGCGGGAAGAGATTGGGTCAACAAGGTTGGAAGAGCCATGTCCGGCTGAGCAACAAATTGATCACCCAGAGCAGCCCTTGCTCCGATTCCTCCCAGCATCATAAAGCTCATTAAAAACATGAGCACCGCTCCAGCAATGGCTACTTTGTAAACATCCTTTTTGTTTTTAATAGCCAGGAAGTTCTTGGACATTTGTGGCGATAAAGCACCAAAACCAAGGCCAAAACAAATTGATATGGCAGGGAAAGCCGCAAACATCGCATTGCCGCTACTGAAAATATTATCCCATCCCAGTTGCGGGTCCTGGGCGACAATCGATGCATTGACCGCTGGAACCCCTCCAGGGGTAACGAATAAAAATGCTACAAACAGTACCAGTATGGCGGCTACAGCCATGATCATACCTTGTGCCGCGTCGGTAAGCAGATCCGAGTGTGTACCACCAATAATAATATAGATTGCAGTAAAAGCGGCCGCAACAATGACACCGTACAGGTATGGAATTTTAAGTGCCACATTAAACAGCCACCCGATGCCTACGAACTGTCCGGCTACATAGTAAATATTCAAAATAACGATCAGTGCGGTAACAGCTTTAACTAAATCGCTGTTAAAGCGTTTTCCTAGGAAATCTGCCGGAGTTTTTGCCCCAAGTTTCGCCCCGACCTTCCAGATGCCAAACATCGAAAGGGCCCAGCACAGCGCGGAAAACGAATAGCCCATCACATACCACAAAGCGGGAAATCCGGTTCCGTAGCCCATACCGGGTTGGCCCAGGAAAGCGGCGGCACTGCACCAGGCTGCCACTGTGGCAAAGCTTATAACTACCCAACCATAACTCCTGGGGGCTGTTGTGAAATCTTCCAGGGTTTTTGTACGGCGGGCGCCAATATAAGTGAGAATAACTATACCGATAATATATAATCCTACAAAAACCCATGACCACAATGTAAGATCTGACATCTTTTTTCTCCTCCTTTCACCTATTTACGAACTGAATTCACTATCTTTGGTTCTGCCGAGAACGGTTGCATCCTCGCGCTCTTCCGCCCGTCTTAACGCCAACGTGATGATGATGGTGATAATTAACCAGCCGATCATCCAGCAAGTAAACAGGATCATCATTTTGCCCATATGACCACCTCCCTTGCCTTTGATGCGCTTACCCGGCAACCCAAACATAAAGCCATATGCCGCCTTTGCTCATGTTGTGGTTAGAGCTGTCCAGGTAGTCTCAGTTCTGCAAAGATATTTGGGGAAAAGCTCCTAATGGGTGCACGAGGAAGATGTTTGGCAGCGAAGAAGATGCGGGTCTTTATACGTTTATTCATTCTGGCTTTTCGAGAGCTTGTAAAACTTGCTACAAGTCTTCCAGCCTTTCTACCAGCTCGATCACGACATTATTGATAGCCGACGGTTCGATAAAAGCAACCCGTGCCCCACCCCCTCCGGGTCTGGGTTCCTGATCCTGCAAAGGAATGCCGGTTTTTTTCAACCTGTCTAAAACCAGATCAATGTTGGAGACCCGAAAGGCGATATGGTGGATGGCTTCGCCTTTTTCTTCAATGTAGCGATGAAAATCACTATCCGGACCGGTCGGTTCAAGGAACTCAACAAGCGCTTCTCCCACCGGGATAAAACATATTTTTACCTTGAAATCTTCCACTTCTTCAACGGCCTTGGCTACAAGTCCAAATGCCTCTTCGTAAGTGCGCATCGCTTTTTCCAGGTCCCGGACTGCAATGCCGATATGATCGATTTTTGCAATTAAAGACGACATCACGCAACCTCCATGTTTCGATCTTGCCGGTTAAGACAGTTCAAATATATGCCCGTATTCGTCTTTCCCGGCGTACCGGACTTTCTGATTGATCGCAATGCCCTGGCCACCTCTCTTAACCCTTCCCAATACCTGAATTTCGCCGCCCAGGTCAATGACAGCCAAAGTATAAGGCTGCGGCAGATAATCTACTCCCCGCCACACCGTAGTAAAGGTGACGATGCTGCCGTCATCGGGCAGCTCAAACTCGAACAGCGAGGCCGTAGAGCCGCATTTGCCGCACAGGTCGGACGAGTTTAGATAGGTTTGCCGGCAGTAATTGCATTTATAGCCCGTGAGAACTGCTGCTGACACATTAATACCCCCTTGCAAAGATGTGAATAACGCTGATGGACGGCGAGCCGCCCAGCATGTGGGTCAGGAATAGCTCAACATTTTTGATCTGCCGTTCTCCGGCCTTGCCGCGCAATTGGGTTACGGCTTCAACTACCTGCCCTACACCGGTCGCCCCGATGGCATGCCCTTTGGCTTTAAGGCCTCCGCTGGCATTGACAGGGATGCGGCCGGCAAGGCGGGTTTCACCGTCCTGGACAGCCCTCCCCCCTTCACCTTTAGGGAAAAATCCCAGATCCTCGATATTGATAATCTCCGTGATGGTAAAACAGTCATGGGTTTCCGCACAGGTAATATCCTGCGGCTGCACCCCCGCCATCTCATAGGCCTGCCGGGCAGCAATCCTGGTGGAGGCAAATGAAACATAGCTATCCCGGTTCGCTACCCGGTAATAATCGCCGGCAATAGCGGAAGCCAAAATGTTAATCGGCTGCGAATTGTAATTCTTTGCCGTCTCCGCCGGACCCAATACCAATGCCGCCGCTCCATCGGTAACCAGGGAACAATCATGCCTGCCCAGCGGTTCGGCAATCATTGGAGCGTTGAGGATCTCCTCTAGAGAAACCTGCTTCTGGTAATGTGCGTTTGGGTTCAACGAGCCGTTGTAATAATTTTTTTCAGCCACCATGGCCAGCTGCTCTTTGGTTGTGCCAAAATGTTTCATATGGGCGCTGGCATATAGCGCAAAAACGGCAGGTGCGACAATACCCGCTTTCTGGTCATAAAAATCGAAGCTTGTAGCGATGGCGCTTAAAATTTGAGGTGTTTCTTTTGTGTTCATTTTCTCGACGCCGACTACCAGGACATAATCATAAACGCCATGGGCAATATTTAAAAAAGCTTCCCGTAGGGCGATCGCCCCAGAGCTGCAGGCGCATTCGAAGCGAATCGAAGGCACATGCGGTATACCGAGAATATTGGCGGTGGCGGAGCCAAGGGTAGCCTGGCCGGTCAGTATTTCTCCAAACGCGTTGCCCAGGAAAATGGCCTGTATCGCGTACCGGTCAATTCCGGCATCTGTAATGGCCTTGTTGGCCGCCTCCGAGACCATATCTAGCAGGGGTTTTTCTTTTAAAACGCCCCACTTGATTTCATGTGCCCCGATAACCGATACTTTCCGCATTATAAAAACCTCCTTAATTGCTCCGCCGACTTAATTCTTCAACTGGCGGCCGATAATTAACCCCGTCGGATCCAGGACTTCCCTCAACAGCTGTAATTCCTCCCTCGTCGGCGGGTCCAAGGTCTCGATGTGATCGGGTATGATCAGCTCAAATCCGGTATTTTCCACCACCCGCTCCACGGTGGCACCCGGAAGGAGATAAAGAAGGCGCATCCTTTTACTTTCTTCCTCAAAATCCATGACCGCCAGATTGGTGATGACCCGGTAAGGACCGGTGCCCTTAATAAAACCCCGTTCCTCCCGCGAGTTGCCGCCTTCGAGATAGCCAGGAGTGGTTATAAAATCTACCCTTGGAACGAAACGGCGCTTCTCATGCAGCATCAGAATGATGGTTTTGCCGCAAAGGGAACCCACATCACAGGCTCCCCCGCTGCCGGGCAGTCTTACTTTAGGCCGGTAATAGTCATCGCCGATCATGGTGGCGTTTAAATTTCCATACATATCAACTTGCGCGCCGCCCAAAAAACCATATTCAATCACGCCAATGGTAGAGAGTTCAAAAATATCGCACATGCTTTTAACAGCAATGGCACGGGTCATGGTTTTCGAATCGGCAATTGAGATAGGCAGCTCCTCCAGTTTTGGCCCGATTGAACCGGTCTCAAAAAAGGGGACAGCATTTGGTGCATGTGTCTTTTTGGCCAGCAGGACGCTGATCAGCGGTATTCCCGACCCGACAAAATAACCTTTATTGTCCACTACCATTTTGGCAGAGATGCATGCTAGCAGCTCCGGTTGGTTGTAATTAGTCATTACCATCACTCCTCCCTATACTTATATCTGATCTGTTCTTTCCGCTTCAGCTCTTCGAGCCTCTCTTCCCCGATTAGCTTGAGGTATCCATCATTATCCGGAACATTGTAAATAAACTTGTTAAAATACTCTTTAATGCCTTCGCCTGTTTTACAGTAATTGATATACTCTTTGTAATGCTCCACATCCATGTCGTACAGGTAGGGCATATTACCCGGGTGAGCGCCGAAAGGCGCTTCGACTACGGCGTTAACCATAAAATACGGAATAGCCGTCCTCTCCGGGTTTTTTCTAATTTCATCATGGTCAATGATTTTTTCAGTGGAAATAATCACTTTTTTCGAGGCGGCCGCTACTTCCAGGGTGGAACCGGTAATGCCGTCAATTTGCGCGTTGCCGTAAATATCGCACCTGTGAACATGTATTAAGGCCACATCAGGCCTCAGGGCGGGGACCACACAGACCCGATCGCCGGAAAAGGGACACTCTGCTATTTTGGCCGCGCTGTATTTGAAAGTATCGGTTCCTTCCAGCATGGAACGGCACGGCAGGAAAGGCACCCCCATGGCAGCCGCTTTTAAACGCCAGGCCATGGTGGCGTTGCTCCATTCGGTAATCTTCAATTTTCCCTCTTCGATCATTTTGCGCATGGTATAAGAGGTGCCGAGCAGCTCATAGCCCACGTAGCAAAGGTCCAGCTCTTTCACGCAGCCAGCCTGCAGCAGCAGGTCTATATCTAAAGTGGATGTATTGCCGGCGGCTTTAAGGTCTTTAAATCCTTGTCTGACCACTTCCCGGATTAGCGCCATCGGGCCTCGTACATTACCGGTCAACTCGGAGACAACATAGTCATTTTCCTGAACATATCTTTGCACCGCTTCTTTAGCGCTCATCACTTTGTTGGTTAAGGCCAATGATTTCAGGGTTCTCGTTTCCTGTTGGACCTGGTCGCTGGACGGCACGGGCTTGATCAGCTTACCTACTCCGGTGGCTAAAATGCGCATTACCGTAAACCTCTCTTTCTATTTAGATCTCTAACAGAAGTAAATAGCAAATAACGTGCCAATATTTATACTTGATTAAAAATAAAAAAACTTAAAGGGGCAAGCTTTTTTGAATAGAGCTATGATGATCGCGCAGCAGTTTTGGTTTTTTTTCAAAAAATTTTTGGCAATAATGCCAAATTTCAAAAGAGGAAAACTAGTATTTCTGTAGAACATATAACCAGGAAGGCAGTGATCGGTTTGGATGCTTTACTTCAGCTCCTGACCAATTTTATTGAAGACATGCCTGTCGGGGTGATGCTGCTTGACAAAAGCGGCACGTTAATTGGCTTTAACAAAAAGCAGGAGAAAAACTCGCGCATCAAACGAGAAGTTGTGCTCAATAAAAATATAGCCGAAGTCTTTCCCTCGCTTATACAGCAGGGAGTTGAACAGCCATTAGCAAGGCTGCTGGAGAACCAGGAACCCTTCGAACTATTCCTCGATCAATACAAGCCCCAGTATTATGACCGGATCATGGTATTGTGGATAAAAGGTTTGCCCATAAAGCATGCTTCATCTTCGTACTTTATCTTGTATCTTCAGCTTTTCGAGGAATATGAAAGTTTAGCCGCCCATATCCTGAATGCGTCACCAACCGCTATTGTAGTTTGCGACAGCAGTAGACACATTGTTATTTTTAATAAAGCTGCCGAGATCATTTTTGGCTATGGCGAAGATAATGTGCTCGGGGAAAAAATCGATTGTCTCTTTCCCGAAGAGAATAAAACCGATATTCACACCATCTTAAATACGTACAATACATGGGAGGGAGAGCTGACAGGTCAGCATGCCAGCAGCCGTCATTTTGCCATCCGGCTTAATTATTCTAAAATCTCTAACCAGAAAAAAACCACCATAGCCTTCCTGTTCATTATCTGGGATATTACTGAAAGAAAAATCATTGAACAGAATCTGGTGCATGCAGAAAAGCTGGCGCTGCTGGGTAAACTAGCCGGCGAGCTGGCCCACCAGCTAAATAATCCCATGGTAGGAGTGATCAATCTTACGGAACTATTGCTATCCAAAGAACACGACCCGCAAAAACAAGATTTAATCAAATTAATCAATAGGGCGGGCAGTGAATGCAGGGAAGTGGTCAATAATATATTAACTTTTTCCAGAAAGAACATATCGGATATTAACTTCGGCACGAAGTATTGTGATGTTAATGAAATATTAAAAAACACCACTATTGAAGTAAACAGCTTCCTCAGATTAAAGCAAATCAAGCTCCTGGAACAATACCATCCTTCGCTGCCGAAGCTGTATGGAGATGCAAACGCCTTAAAGCACGCTTTTTTAAACATTATTATGAATTCAATCGAAGCCATTCCCGGAGATGGAGAAATAATAATTACTACCAGCCTTCAGCCGAAGAAAAGCATAGAAATCTTGATCCAGGATACCGGTTGCGGCATCATCCCGGAAAACCTTGCCCGGATATTTGAACCTTTCTTTACCACTAAAAATTCACCCAATACGGGACTTGGATTAAGCATCTCCCAGAGAATTATTTTTGAGCATGGGGGGCTGATCAACATTGAAAGCACTCCCCAGAAAGGCACGCGTTTTCTGATAACATTCTCCGTTGGTGATAAATATGAATAAGCCCAAAGTACTGGTTATTGACGACGATGTTTATGTGCAAAGCTTTATTAGCAACGTGCTACAGGGAAAAGGCTTTTCCGTAACCGTCTCTTCCAGGGGAAGCCATGCTTTAAGCCTTATGCAGCAGCATCACTATGATCTCATCATGCTTGATTTGAAGTTGCCTGATATGGACGGCATCGATGTTCTGCAAAAAATAAAAACCATTGATGCGGATAGTGCCGTGATCATTATCACCGCCTACGGCACTATGGAAAAGGCCGTAGAGGCAATGCGTTTTGGAGCATATGATTTTTTAAATAAACCATTTGATAGCATGGACAAAGTCAGCTTTTCGGTATGCAATGCCCTGGAAAGAAAAAAATTAAAATTGGAAAACACGGCATTAAAGAAGCAGCTGCAGAGACAAAATGGTCTTACCACCTTCATTGCCCAGAGCAAGCAGATGCAGAATATATTGTCTTCGATTTCAAAACTGGCAGTCGTAGACAGCAATGTTTTAATCGAAGGTGAAACCGGAACGGGGAAAGAGATAATTGCGCGCCTAATTCATGAACAAAGCCACCGTAAAGATAAGCCGTTTCTTCCCTTAAACTGCGGAGCTATTCCTGAAAATTTACAGGAAAGCATCCTCTTCGGCTATGAAAAAGGAGCATTTACCGGTGCCTATAGCCAAACTACAGGTTACTTTGAAGATGTATGTGGAGGAACCCTTTTCCTTGATGAAATTGGCGAAGCCTCACCGGATTTGCAGGTAAAATTATTGAGGGTTCTGCAAGATAAAAAATTCTCCCGCATCGGCAGCACATGCCTGATAAACACCGATTTCAGGCTGATTGCCGCGACCAATCGGGATCTCAAGGCTTTAATCGAAAGCAACCAGTTTCGTGAAGACCTTTATTACCGGATTGCCGTAATCCGCATCTACATCCCACCGCTGAGAGAAAGAAAACAGGATATACTACCGCTGATAAACCACTTTTTGAAACTCAAAACAGGCAAAACAAAAAAAATATCCAAAGAGGCTCTATCTTTGCTGGAGAATTACACATGGAAAGGCAACGTCCGCGAGCTTCAAAACTGCATCGAAAACATATGCGCTTTCCATAACAGCCCTATTATCGATACTCAAGATCTGCCGTCCTGGATAACCTCGCCCCAAAACTTTACACAGAACTTCGAACTAACCTACAGGGATGCTAAACAGAAGTTTGAAAAAGAATATTTGGAGAATCTTGTTCAACTACATGGCAGCGACTTAAAAAAGCTTCCACCTTTGCCGATATTGAGTTATCCACATTGTACCGCAAGCTAAAAAAATACGGTATCAAGTACTAACATCTATGGGGTGATTCGACCCCAAAAAGGTCAACTAAAGCTAAAAGGTAACACGAATCATAGCTAATAAATAGTCACAACGAACCGGCCTAAAAATTGAGTAAAACCGCAAAAAGGCTTTAAAATACAGCGTTTTTCTGGTATAATTGAACTATAGTAATATATCTCAGATATGCCAGATTACCGAGGCATTAGCGCCATGTTCAAAAAAAACCCGGCAGAAAAACAGTTTAATCTTAGCGAGCCCTACTATCACTTCCCTAAATATGTGCGCGAAGCGCTGCACAAC
>LSQX01219064.1_pt1 | contig 10044 bp, 3 predicted proteins | sample 654561 | NCBI WGS metagenome assembly LSQX01 (sample SAMN04489861, study PRJNA283612) | anaerobic digester metagenome | isolation source: 4 biogas reactors fed with cattle manure at either 37C or 55C with and... | place: Denmark: Kongens Lyngby | collected 2014 | reverse complement strand
CTCTCCAGCAGAGGTAGATATGCTCAGGATCATCGGAAAGGATGAAAGGGGAAGGGTAGGTGGTGTTGTAATCTGTCTCCAGTCTTATCTCGCTTCCTAGTGTGGTGATATCACCCGGCTCCCGTGACACCCGGTAATAGAAACAGGGCTCGTCGGTATGACGCGCGTAGAAAATCATAATCCGTTCGTCAGGCAGCACCAGGAAGGTGGGGTTATTGTGATCATCGGGCTGAAACCAGGAACGGATCATCACCTCATTCCTCCTGTTAAGAAGATGATCGATCTGTGTAGCCTTGATGTACCCCTGCACATCGATATAACCAATATAGGTGCTATTGATGGTGCCGCTCTCATTTTCATAGTGCAACGCTCGCGGATCGGCAAACCAGCACCAGGCTCCTTTTTCGGAAATTGTATTTACAGAGAGCCTGTTCTCTGAATTAATAATTGCTGCACTCTGTCCATAGGAGCTAAATATAGTTCCAATTATGACAAACAGCAGAAGATTTTTTTTATACATACATTTTACCCATTAATAAAATCAAGCCAGAAAGCTTTTGAACTTAATGGCTTGATTCATTTATCAGACTGGAAGAACTGTTCGTTTCATTACCATAATAAGATATAAATTATTGTTACAAGGATACAGATGCCAAGTGCACCTAATGCAAAACCCTTATCCGTTTTGAATAGTGACAGGTCGAAGGGGACAGCTTTACTATCCCGGTACTTGGAATTGGCATTGGAGAAGAGAAAGAGTGATATTGAAAATATAAGTGAACCAAAGAAAAAGAAAGCTTCAAAACCAATGTTCTCGAGATAGACAACCCATTCATTGCTGCTTCCGCTGACTAACAATAGTTTATGTATCGTAGCTGAAAGAATGAAGAACAGAGAGAAGAAGAGTGTGATTCTTGCCCATTTGAGCATCTTCTTTCTGTCGGCTTCATCTACCTCCTCTGATGCTACTTTCGTGCTGTCTACAAAAGTGATGGCGACAAATACCATGAACAGAATGATGAAGATATATCCCATTCTGAACTGGAATGGCATCTCCGGCATCGCTATTTTAAACAACACGCCCATAGGGATCGTAAGGATGGATGTCCATACTGCAGCTTTCGATGAGGCTCTTTTCCACAACAGACCTAAACCAAACACCACGATGATACCCGGGTAGATAAAGCCTGAATATTCCTGAATATACTGGAATGCCTGGTCTAATCCTCCCAGCAACGGTTCAACAGCGATGATTGCAATCACCAGTGCCAGAAAAGCCGCGATACGACCAACTCTTACCAGTTGTCTGTCCGTTGCATCTTTCTTGATATGTTGTTTGAAGATATCCATCGTGAAGATGGTAGAGGTAGAGTTGAGCATTGAAGCCAATGAAGAGATGACCGCTGCTGACAGGGCAGCAAAGGATAGCCCTTTGATACCTACCGGAGCAAAATTCCTGATCAGCCAGGGATAGGCATCATCAGACACATTGATTGTCCCGCCCAGATCAACATAACCTTGTTGAATACCGGGGATATCCTGCGGATAATTGAACATGATAAAGGCAGTAACACCGGGTATTACCACGATAAAAGGAATTAATATCTTCAGGAAGCCTGCAAAAATAAGTCCCTTCTGTGCTTCATTAATGCTTTTAGCTGCAAGACCTTTCTGTATGATATACTGGTTAAAGCCCCAATAGCCAATATTGGTCAGCCAGACCCCTCCTACGATGGCGGCGATGCCGGGCAGATCCCTGAATGCATCGGGTGATTTTGATTTGTCCACAATCAGGTTGAAGTGGGTGTCGTTGGGTATGCTTTTCATCTTTTCATAAATGATGGTCAGACCGTCCCATGCTCCTTTTCCTTCACCCGAGACAGCCTCCAGGGCAAAGTATGCAGTGATTAATCCGCCTCCTATAAGGAAGATAACCTGCAGTACATCAGTCCACGCCACGGAGGCCAATCCTCCGTAGATAGAATAGATACCGGCGATGATAAACAGTATCAGTACGATTTGCATGCGGAATCCTTCCAATCCCAGTATCTGTTCAATGGCAATTGAACCGAGCCACGCTACTGATGTGAGATTCACAAATATATAGAGGAATAGCCAGAATACTGAAAATGCCATTCCCACTCCATCATTGTAGCGTTCACGCAGGAACTGAGGAATGGTATAGATCTTTCTTTTTAACATCACAGGCAGTAAAAACTTGGCCACAATGATGAGTGTCACTGCTGCCATGATTTCATAGGCAGCCACGCAGATACCAATCTTATAACCTGATCCTGACATCCCGATAAACTGTTCCGCAGAGATGTTTGCTGCTATCAGTGATGCACCCACAGCCCACCACGTTAGTTTATTCCCCGCCAGAAAATAGTCGTTGGCGGTTTTTTCCACTCCTTTCTTATTTCTGGAAAGGAAAAGCCCCAGACTTATAAGGAGAATCATGTATACCCCGACTATGATGAAATCGATAGTCATAAATCCCGAATTACCCATTACTTTTTAAAATTATGTTTGTATTTAGACTTAATTGTGATAATGTGTTATTAATCAGCTCTGTGCATGTGCACAATCTGCTTTCTTTTAAATTTGTCAAAGATAGATAATTTTCTCTAACAAACGAAAGAAAAAAACTTCATTTTATATCAAACGATTGGTGTTTGTTTTTGAGAGGTTCTTTTTCAGACATTTAGTATTACTCACAAGAAAAATCAAAAAGATGAAATTATACGAACAGGTAAATACTGAGCTCCCGGGGTAGGGGAGCCACACCAGAAAATATAACAGAGATGCTCACTTGTATCCATGGTCATGGACTGTGCCTACCGCGCGGCCGGAAGGATCGGCATTTTTCCGGAATGCTTCGTCCCATTCCAGGGCAACAGGAGAGCTGCATGCCACAGAAGGTACAGAGGGTACGCATTGTGCGGCACAGTCTGAAGGGAACAGCTCTGAATAGATTGACCGGTACACATACTCTTCTTTGGTGAGTGGCGGGTTGATAGGAAAACGATGATGCACGTTCGCCATCTGTTCATCAGTCACTTTATGGCCGGCGATCTCTTTGAGGGTGTCGATCCAGTTGTAACCCACACCGTCGGAAAACTGCTCCTTCTGACGCCAGGCTACCTCTGCCGGAAGGCAGTCAGCAAAAGCCTGTCGCAATATATGTTTCTCAATTTTGCCGTTTCCGGCCATCTTTGCTTTCGGATTAATCCGCATGGCCACATCCAGAAACTCTTTGTCGAGGAAGGGCACGCGACCCTCCACGCCCCACGATGCAAGTGATTTATTTGCACGTAGGCAGTCGTACTGATGCAGCTTGCTCAGTTTGCGTACTGTCTCCTTGTGGAATTCTTCCGCATTGGGTGCTTTATGAAAGTAGAGATAACCACCGAAGATCTCGTCAGCCCCTTCACCTGAAAGCACCATCTTCACGCCCATCGATTTGATATAGCGTGCAATCATGTACATGGGTGTGCTGGCACGGACGGTGGTCACATCGTAGGTCTCGATATGATAGATCACATCGCGTATGGCATCGAGTCCCTCCTGTATGGTATACTCTATTTCGTGGTGGATAGATCCGATGTGTGCAGCCACTTTTCTTGCCGCGGCAAGGTCGGGTGACCCCTTCAGTCCGATGGCAAATGAATGTAGTTGCGGCCACCACGCATCCTCCCTGTTATCAGTCTCCACACGCTTTGCTGCAAATCTTTTGGCTATGGCCGAGATGATGGAGGAATCCAGCCCCCCCGAAAGCAGCACTCCATAGGGGACATCGCTCATCAGCTGACGTTGTACTGCCTCCTCCATCGCTTTCCTTAAGGCATCCACATCGGAATCGTTGTCTTTCACGTTCTCATACTCCATCCAGTCACGCAGATACCACCGTGTTGCTTTTTCATCCGGGCTGAAGTAATAGTGTCCCGGCAGGAACTCTTCAATCTTATTACAATACCCTTCCAGTGCTTTCAGCTCGGATGCCACATAGTAGGCACCATCGCTGTCCCAGCCCTGGTACAGGGGGATAATACCGATATGATCGCGACCGATAAGGAAAATATCCTTCTCGGTATCATAGAGGGCAAAAGCAAAGATGCCGTTCAGATCTTCCAGAAAGGCGGCACCTTTGTCGCGGTACAACGCAAGAATCACCTCACAGTCCGATTGAGTCTGAAACTCGTAACGGTGCTCATATTGTTTTCGTATCTCTCTGTGGTTGTAAATCTCCCCGTTCACGGCAAGGACCAGCTTGCCATCTTTGCTGAACAGCGGTTGCTTTCCCGAGGCAGGATCGACGATTGCAAGACGCTCATGTGCCAGGATGGCGCTGTCGCCGGAGTAGATACCGGACCAGTCCGGTCCCCTGTGTCGCAGTTTCTTTGACATCTTCAACAGCTGCGGTCGCAATTGCTCCTTCGGGATTTTTATATTAAAAGTACAAACTATTCCACACATATATTATTGATTTTCTGATTTGTAGATTGACCGATCGGTCTATTTTCCGACTCCGGTTTGCAGGATACACAATATGTTCCTGCTTGCTGATTTATTGAGAGAATCATCGAATCTCCGAATCATCTCATTAGTTGCTGATGAATGTGTTCCGCGACTTTCCTCCCTGAAGCGATGGCTTTTACCACCAGGCTGGCGCCCATCATCGCATCACCGGTGGCAAACACCCTGGCCACGCTGCTGTTGTGCTGCCTGTCCACGGAGACGTTTCCCCGCACATCGTAGGTCACCCCCAGCTCATTCAGCAATCCTTCCTGCACAGGATGGACAAATCCGAGTGCCAGCAATACCAGATCGGCTTTCATCGTTTCTCTGTTTCCCGAGGAGACCATGGAGAAGCGTCCCCTCTCATCCTTTTCCCAACTGATCTCCTCCACCAGGGCCTCTTTTACATGGCCGTTCTCTCCATTGAAGGCGAGTGTGTTGAGCAGCCATCTCCGTTCGCATCCCTCTTCATGAGAGGAGGATGTTTTCAATACCTGAGGAAACGGGTTGGGCCAGGGTGTGGCGGGATTACTGCCTGCCGGTGGTTTGGGCATGATTTCAATCTGCGTTACGCTTGCGGCGCCCTGTCTGATGGATGTGCCCACACAGTCAGAGCCGGTGTCTCCTCCGCCAATCACCAGCACATGCTTATCTTTTGCTATAATCCGCTCTTCCGTGGCAGTCATCTCACCCTGATGCAGGCGGATCTCCTGAGAAAGAAAATCCATGGCAAAATGAATCCCTTTCAGGTCTCTTCCCGGAGGGGTGATGTCTCTGGGTTTGCCGGCACCAACAGCCAGACAGACGGCATCATACCCAGCCATGATCTGTTCCCCGGCTATATCTTTGCCTATCTCCGTATTGGTGATGAACTCAATACCTTCTTCAATCAATAATGCCAGACGACGGTCGATGATATGTTTGCTCAGCTTGAAGTTGGGAATACCGTAGCGGAGCAGCCCCCCTGGTGTGTGTGATTTCTCGAAGACGGTGACATGGTGACCCTTGCTGTTCAGTTGTTGGGCGGCGGCCAGTCCTGCCGGTCCGGAACCGATCACGGCCACCTTCCTGCCTGTTCTCCGTTTGGGTGGTCTTGCTTTGATCATCCCTTCCAGGAAAGCCACCTCTGTGACCGATGCTTCATTCTCGCGAATGGTCACAGGTGCCTCGTGCAGTGCAAGCACGCACGACTTCTCACAGGGTGCGGGACATACGCGTCCGGTGAATTCAGGGAAGTTGTTGGTTTCGTGCAACACTTCCACCCCTTTCTTCCAGTCACCCTTGTAGATGTGGTCCTGCCATTCGGGCATTTTGTTGCCGAGGGGACAGGCCCAGTGACAGAAAGGAATACCACAGTCCATACAGCGTGAGGCCTGCAGTTTGCGATCTTCCCTGTTCAGGGTCTGTTCTACTTCACCATGGTCATGTACTCTCTCACTTACCAAACGATAACCGGCCTCTTTTCTTGGTATCGTCATGAATGCTTTTGGATTTCCCATACGATTTATCTTTTGCCTCCCATAAGGAAGAATTTTTAAATGATTGTCACAGCCATCACGCTGATATCGCCGTTCAGAAGAGGGGACTAATAATCCCGCTCAACGACAGCAATCTTTTTGTTCAGTTCTGCAATTTTCTTCTCCTGCAGCACCTTCTTGTACTCTATCGGCACCACTTTTATGAACTTCTCCACATATTCATCCCAGTGGCTGAGGATACGTTTTGCCTGTTCACTGTTTGTATATTGCTGATGTCTGGAGATGAGACTTTTCAGTTCTCTCGCATCGGAGAGATCTTCCACCAGTGACAGCTCCACCATCTCCATATTGCAGAAAAAGTCGAAATCACCTTCCTCATCCAGTACATAGGCCACGCCGCCACTCATTCCTGCCGCAAAGTTCCTGCCGGTAGCACCCAGGACAACGGTACATCCCCCGGTCATGTATTCGCAGCAGTGATCACCGGCACCCTCCACCACGGCAGTAACCCCGGAGTTACGTACGCAGAAGCGTTCACCGGCAATACCGTTAATAAACACTTCGCCTGAGGTGGCTCCGTAGAGTGAAGTATTCCCGCAGATAATATTCTCTTCAGCTTTAAAGATGCTGCCTTTGGGGGGTGTCACGATGATACGTCCACCTGATAATCCTTTGCCCAGGTAATCGTTGGTCTCTCCGTGCAGATAAAAAGTGACTCCTTTCACAAGGAAAGCGCCGAAGCTTTGTCCTGCCGATCCTTCAAACCATGCGGAGATGGTATGATCGGGCATCCCCTCCTCACCATAGCGTCTGGCTATCTCTCCCGAGAGCATCGCACCCGTTGTTCTGTCGGTGTTTTTTATTTTCGACTTGATGCCGACAGGTTGATGTAACTCCAGTGCGGGAAAAGCTTCCCTGATCAATCTGTGGTCCAGCACCTCTTCAATTTTGTGATGTTGGGCAGTTGTTTTTCTGAGAGCGAACATCTTCGCTTCCTCAGGAAACCAGATGATCTTTGAGAGGTCTATCTTTTCTGTTTTGGGGCAATCGGGGTACTTTTTCTGTTGCAGCAGGTCGGCTCTTCCCACAATCTCATCGAGCGAGCGGAATCCCAACTGTGCCAGTTGCTCACGTGTATCCTCTGCCAGAAAACGGAAGTAATTGACGAGATACTCATAGCGACCCACGAACCGCCTGCGCAGCTCCTCATTCTGGGTGGCAACACCCACGGGGCAGGTGTTCAGATGGCATTTGCGCATCATCACACATCCCAGTACGATCAACGCACTGGTGGCAAACCCAAACTCCTCTGCTCCCAGCAGGGCGGCAACCACAATATCGCGTCCTGTCTTCAGCTGACCATCGGTCTGCAGGGTGACCACACCGCGCAGGTTGTTCATCACCAGCGTCTGCTGTGTCTCGGCCAACCCTATCTCGAGCGGTAACCCCGCATGCTTGATCGAGCTGGCGGGGCTGGCGCCGGTACCTCCTTCGGCACCGCTGATCACGATGAGGTCGGCCTTTGCCTTGGCGACACCTGCAGCAATGGTGCCCACACCGCTTTCAGACACCAGCTTCACGCTGACCACCGCTTTCGGATTCACATTCTTCAGGTCGAAGATCAATTGTGCCAGATCTTCGATTGAATAGATATCGTGGTGCGGTGGAGGGGAAATCAGTGAGATGCCCGGGATGGAATGCCTCGTTCTGGCTATGATGGTATCTACTTTATATCCCGGCAGCTGTCCTCCCTCACCCGGCTTGGCACCCTGGGCAATTTTTATCTGCAGCTCGTCGGCATTCACCAGGTATTCTGTCGTCACCCCGAACCGTCCCGACGCAATCTGCTTGATGGCGCTTCTGCGCGACAAGCCATCCTCCTGAGGCTTAAATCGTAACGGGTCCTCTCCTCCCTCGCCGGTATTGCTGCGCCCGCCGATGATATTCATCGCGATGGCCAGTGCTTCATGCGCCTCTTTGCTGATAGAGCCGTATGACATCGCGCCGGTGCAGAATCGTTTCATGATTTTTTCTGCCGGTTCCACCTCCGCGATATCTACAGGGTTCCTTTTGTAATCAAGCAGATCGCGTATAAATGCAGGTTTTTTCTTTTCATTGACCAGAGAGGTGTACTCCTTAAACAGGTGATAGTTGTTTGTCCGGGTCGCTATCTGCAGTCTGGCGATGGTCTCAGGGTTCCATGCATGATAGACTCCCTCCATGCGATAGGCGTAATTACCTAAATTCATGAGATGGAACGGTTCATTGTCCTCATCGTTGAAGGCTTCAGAGAAAGGTTGCAGCACCTCCCGGGCAATATCTTCCATGTCGATACCCTCTATCTTCGATGAAATGCCTTTGAAGTAACTATTCAGGATAGATGAGGAGATACCGATCGCTTCAAAGATATGTGCACCGCGATAACTCCTGAGGGTTGAATTTCCCATCTTGGAGAGCACCTTCAGCAATCCTTTGTTGATCGATTTGATATAGTTCTTTTTTGCCGTATCGAAATCGAGATGTATCTCTCCCGATTTCACTTTTTCCATCAGGATGGCGAACACCAGGTAGGGGTTCACTGCATTCGCCCCGAAACCGAACAACAGCGCGAAATGCATCACCTCCCGTGGTTCGGCACTCTCTACCACGATATCAATCTGCATCCGTTTTCTTTTTTCCACCAGGTGCAGGTGTACGGCCGAAGTTGCCAGCAGTGACGGGATAGGAGCATTGCGAGCATTGACGCCTCTGTCGCTCAGTACGATATAGTTCTTCCCGTCATCCACCGCTTTCTCGACAGACTGGCACAGGATTTCCACTGCTTTTTTCAATCCTTCGGCACCACTTTCAGGATCGAACAGCATCGGGATCACAGCCATAGAGAAACCTTTGTATCGCAGGTTCGAAAGGATATCGAACTGTGTATTCGTAAGTATGGGGCTCTTCATTTTCACAATACCTGACAACTCGGGAATCTCCCCGAGCAGATTCTGGTGAATCGCCCCCATATAGCCGGTGAGTGACATCACCAGTTCTTCACGTATGGGGTCGATGGGGGGATTGGTGACCTGTGCAAACTGCTGACGGAAATAGTTGAAGAGCCGTTGCGGTTTTTCTGAAAAGGCAGCCAGAGTGACATCGTTGCCCATAGAGGAGGTGGGTTCTTTACCCTCTGTCGCCATGGGTTTGATCAGTATTTCGAGGTCTTCCGCTGAATAGCCGAAAGCTTTCAGGAGGGTTTCATGGTTGTCCACCTCGTTGTTCACGCTGCGTCCCGATGAGAGATCATCCAGGTTCAGGCAGTGCTTGTTGAGCCATTGCCGGTAGGGGTAAGCATTTGCGAGCTCATCTTTCAGTTCCTTGTCAGAATAGATGGTACCGCTGTATGTATCCACCATGATCATCTTCCCCGGTCTCAATCTTCCCCGTGTTTTAATGTTGGCTGCATCCAGTTCAAGCGTACCTGTTTCTGATGCAATGATCATGATTCCATCGTGGGTAATGGTGTATCGTGCCGGACGTAGTCCGTTGCGGTCTAGCATTCCCCCTGCATAACGACCGTCGCTGAAGATAAGCGTGGCCGGCCCGTCCCAGGGTTCCATCAGCATGCTGTGATACTCGTAAAAAGCCTTCAGCCCGTCGGTGATGGGATTTTTGTCATTGAAGCTTTCAGGAACCAGCATCGACATGGCATGTGGTAATCTTTTACCTGACATCACCAGAAACTCCAGCACGTTATCGAGAGAGGCACTATCACTCATGTTGGGTTGTACGATAGGGTAGAGAGCAGCCATGTCATCAAACAGGTTTGAGTTGAGGACACTCTCGCGGCTCTGCATCCACTGCCTGTTGCCACGTATGGTGTTGATCTCGCCATTGTGTGCCAGCATCCTGAAGGGCTGGGCCAGATCCCACGTGGGGAAGGTGTTGGTGCTGAAGCGTGAGTGGACCAGCGCTACGCGGCTTGTGAAGGTGTTATCAGTGAGATCAGGGAAATATTCCCTTAGCTGCAGGGATGAGAGCATTCCTTTGTAGATCATCTGCCTGG